>Ga0181612_159363_pt1 | contig 18971 bp, 9 predicted proteins | sample HoacroProtozoa21_FD_119630 | JGI IMG/M metagenome (GOLD analysis project Ga0181612, IMG submission 119630) | Hoatzin crop microbial communities from Cojedes, Venezuel. Combined Assembly of Gp0051906, Gp0051904, Gp0051908 | reverse complement strand
TGCAGTGGACAAGGCATGGGGTCATATACTGAGCAATGGAAAAAAAATGAAAGGTTTTGTCCCTAATCTGTAACTGAACATAAACTGCCCTGTGTTCTGAGAGGCAGAGAAGTCCTCTGCTCAAAGCAGGATTTTATTACTCAATCTTCCAGTAAAAAAAAAATAGTCATCATTTCTTGTTTATGTTGATGTTGGTTTAGCTGACAACCTTGCTGCTGAAATCTCTAAATTTGTAAATGCTTGATTGTCATTTCATGGTTCTTAATTTTTTAGTGACTCTTAACAGAAAAATGAAATCTTCTTTATGGAAAAAAATATATCCATTGCCTTAAAAAGTGGCAGATTTATGAAAAACAAAAATAAATATGAAGTTTCTTATTTCAAATTCCTGTTTTAAGATTATCAATTATGGTTTTTATTTGATTGTGGATATTACTCTGAGCATTCGAGTTCTCCGTGAGTACTGTTCAATGTGTTCTTTATATTTTTATTGCTTTATAATTTCCGTTTTTTAGTATTTAATGTTTGTGTTAAACATTCCTTTTCTTCTTGGTATATTTTCCGTAAAGATATTAAATGTAAAAATACATGTATATTGAAATGCTGTTGCATTATAAACAAAACTCAACAGATAATAGCATCTTGTTTCAAAAATATAAGAGTTTTGTTGAGTTTTTAAAAGTTTGAAGTACTATACCTGCCATCTACTGGAAGTACAAGGACGATGCATTTAAGTTGTGTTATGTTAACTGTTCAGCCAGTAACATGTACCGTCCTACTGCTTTATTATTTGATTTTTTCCAGTGAAAAAGAAATGGAATGAACTTTAACCTGAATTGTTTTGTTATCACTTTATTAAAAAATGGCAGTGTTAAAATTTGCCTCAAGTTTTCAAATTTTCGGCTTTCATAGATTTTTAATTAACCCACAGTAAAATCTAAACAAGTATTAAGAATCAAGTGTAAGAAGTACGTTTGCCTTGTTCCTCTGCCCCATTCTACATGACCATTTGTTTTTATGGATCTGTGCAACTTGCAGCTGGAGTGGGGGTGAACTGTATATGGACAAATAAGTTTTCAGATATTTACTTACGTATTTCTTTGGAAAAGAATAGTTACAGTATTTTACAATAACACCTTACATAATCAGGTGGGTTGGGTTTGTTGTTATTAAAGTTTTTATCTTTTCAATGTGGGACACGCTTTTAAGGGACTGGTAAATTACATTCGGTCCCTTTTCATCTCTTCTTGACTCTTAGTTCTGGTCCCATAAACCACAGTAGTTTAATTCCAGCATGGTCACTTGGGCTGACTGAAAATCAGACAAAGTCATATAAGGTGAAGAAGTCCATTAATCTTATGTTGCCACTGGATTTGGGACAGTCTGACTTAAATATAATTTGATTCAGTTTAGTAATCCAAAAGTAGTTAGCAACAGAAAGAAAAAAAAAAAGTGCTTAGTTATGGCTCCCACGAGATTCCCAAGGCTGCATACAATCCAGTTGAATCCATTTTGATATGAGAAACAGTATTTTGTCTGTATATTAACAGCAAAACCAAATCTAGATTCTTTGGTAAGCTAGGTTTCCACCAGATCAAACTGTGAAAAGGAAGAGAAAAAATTAAGTTTGTATTTACCTTTTTTAAATCTATTGTTAATCAAACTAAGACAAGCCTAAAAGGAAAACAACGAATGTCACCAGTTGTCATCAAGGAAGCATTACTGAATTCTTAAGAGATTATTGTGGAAAGTTCTTTTACAAGACTATAATACTGGGTACCATTTAATTTTGCATACTACTCAGCATCATCTTTTTTGTCCATTCTTAGACACTCTCAGAGTATTACATTCTGAGTAATTTATGACTAAAATTTTTATCCTTTTCTAGAACTGTTGATAAGCAAGAAATTATGTATTTATTCTTTGCTGCTTGCTTTCCTTTAGTTTATTAACAACTATTAGTACGTATTTTATCACTTTACTAGAGAAAGAATGATTTGGCAGTTAAATTCATTTTCACACTCTTTAAAATTGAATTTCTTCTTTCTTACACTGGGCTAGGAATCATTTGAAATCTGTATGCCAAAACCAGACAACCTTGGACAAGAGTTACTTTCAGTGGAAAATATAAGTGCTTTAGGCAAAGAAGATCTTGACCTTTTGACTTCTGTTTGAACTGTGTATATGCTAGTTTAATTATGGAAGAATACACAGTGTCTGGGTTCTGTAATTCATTTAAAATTGATTTACTATGGTAGGTGTATTATGTTGGCATTTTCCAATCTTCCTAGCTAATCAGATGTCAAGTCTAAAACCATAACATTTCTGGAATCTTTTGAAAGCAGGATAAAGAAAAGAAGATCATTCCTTTTTTCCCCAAAATGAAATTTTATTGAGAACTTTAGGAATAGTTATTTGATATTAAAATAAACTTATTCATTATGAATGATAAATATATTTTATTAGTGTCATTTATTAATAAAATATGTAAAACCACTTTTGAATAATGGCAAATTCACTTAATCTGAGGGATGGAGTTAGGCTCCATGCTGAGGCTGGGGTTGCTTCGTGCAAAGCTAACCTCATTCACCTAAACAGCTGAAAACCCCGGACGTCTAAGACACCTTTTCCATAAATGCTTTGTGTATGCTCCCCTGACAACCTCTAGCTCAACTTCAAACTCCGTGGTAAGCTATTTTCTGTTTTCCAGGCATTTTAATACAGCTAACCCTAAGGCTGCTCGGCCTTTCACTATGAGCTATAAACTTTTTAATTTCTCTCTCTGCGCATTCTGGGAAAAAGATATTTCACATAAGCAATCTTCATATTTTCCAGAATTGTTTTTTCTCTCTCTCTTTGACTTTAGAGAAGAAAGAATTGAAGGGAGGTAGAGGGGTTTTTGTTAGGGATTTTTTTACCAGGTCTGCATAGCTCTAGGCCAGAGCTGGTTAACTATTAACAGTTTAAATTAAACACTTCACATGCATAATGAAAAACAGGTCTCTTGTGTTGCTGCTGAAGCAGCTCTTTTTATTCAATACGTGCTTCAATAGTATTCCAAATTCATCTTTTTGCATTTAGATAGGTTTAGTGGTCCCTGAAGGATGATTTGCAAAGTATTACAAAGAGTGGAGCTGATAGTCCACAGCAAAAGAGGAAATATTAAAAGATGTTTTTCTTTCTTAAGGAAAATGTCATCCAAAGTTTAATATCCATGTGGAGCAGACATATGCTCGTTCTATATTTCCCCATCAGAACTACTCTTTTACTTTATGTCAGGCAAATTTCTGTGGTATGGGCTTCCCCACAGCTGTTCATCTACTGCCACCTGATGATAGAAAATATTTCACTGCTATCTACCCAATTGATTCCCCACAAATGTTACTGCAAGGTTCTGTAAACTCTTTGTTCTATATATCTCTGAAGTTACTTTTTCATCATGGAGATCTACTGTGTGAGATATTCCCAAGCGTGCAAGAGTCTTACCGGTTAGGTTTATTAAAATCAGAGGAGAAGCAAACTAGAATGCTTCCATTAATGCATGCAAATTTTTATTTCTTCTGAATTAAATTAAACTAAGTTAAACTGTATAAGCCTCTCTTCAATGAGTGAATAGTTTCTTTCCTTTCCTGTCAGTATATCAGGTTCTCTTCATCAGTAACTTTGGATTTGTGTTCTAGAAAAAAAATCAGTAAGAAAATGTGCAGTTTTGTTTTTATGCTGCCTCCCTTTAACACTGAAGTTCTGTCAGTAGGGTTTGCTATGTTACCTTACCTCTGGCTTTAAAAAAAAGGTATGATTTCTTGAGGTTGCTTTTGCCATAGGTGAACTTTTTTTTTTAGATTTCTTTTTATTTTGGATAGTTGTCTAACAGCACTTATTAGATTCATGTTGTGATTACTTAATGTGACTATCAACACAGCACAGAGGTTTTCAATGCTAAACTTGTTTTGTTGGAGAAAGAATTTGTGGTAGTGTAACAGGACTTTCCCTTAACTATTTCAGTTACTGAAAATCCACTTTTTTTGCAAAGATTTTCTGCATTAAATCTTTGCAGGATAGAAAGAGAAGAAAGTATTTCTTTAGCGTGTTTTTTAATAGGCAAAGTTAGAAATTGAAATTTTATTTGTTCATCAAGGTTTTCTATGAGAAGAAACTATGTATTTCCTGGAATGTATGATCACACTATTTTTATAAGCTGGAATGCTTGGAGGAGCCTTAAGAGCACACTGCTGATATCTCTGAGAGCTACCTGCACTGTGTGACTTCTTTCCTCATCTTTGACTGAAGATCTGAAGACTTCTCTAAAAATCAAAAACTACAGAAAGATACTTAAAACTAAGATTGGCCAAAGAAAAATAAAATTAAAAAAAAATGCTATTTTTAAAGTATTTCCTAAAGAGTTGGGTAAGCATTCAGTAAGTCATAAATTGGTGACAAAATTGTATGTAACAGAAGTAAGAAATAGATTAAAGGAATCTGTGATATCTTAAATCAGACTTTGGCCTTTTCATTATGCCTGTAGAATAAACATTCTGGGCTGACTCTACAGAAAAGATTTTTTCCTGAGATGCCCAGTAGAACATGATCAACCTTTTCTTTTAAAGCTGAAAGCATTTTCTTTGAGCCATTCAGAACCAGATGCTGACGATTGCACGTCTTTCTGGTATGTGCCACCTATAAGGTGATAAAAGGGTAAAATCATATTAATTCCATATACACATTTCACCAACTTGAATGGGTGAAAAAGGATTGAAGAACATTAATGACATGCTAAATGATTTTTGGGACTAGCGATGGCGTGCTGGAACAGCTGCATTTACCTGGTTAATAAAAGAGCATAAGAGAAGTGGGTAGAAGGCAGATGGTTATGTTTTGATTACAGCATGAAACCTATATGCCCAGACTGAATTTCCAGATCTCTCACAGTTGTGTGAGTTTGGGCATGTCAGTTAATCTTTCACATGCTTCAGGTTTGTACCAAGAGTGATGACAATGTTTTTCCTATCTTCCCAGAGTTCCTGGAGGAACTTTGTGGTAAGAAGTTCAATCTAGCAATGATAAACCAAAATTTAAAAATCACTTTGTGGTTTTAGCTAAATAAGAAGTAGTGCTCTTTTATCATATACATTTCATTTCAATTTAAAGCATTTTTAAGAGGTTATGCATAAAAATACCACCTGGATAATCTTGTTTTGAATAAATCACTTATTTGTCTATACTCTTATTAATTACCATTTTAACTGCTAGTCAAACTTTCTGTTTCATTTAAGTTGATTATTCATCTAAGATATCTAGTAATGTGGGTCATTTACTACAAAAAAAATATAAAAAAGGAACCTGATGCTTTTCTCCAAGTTGTATCTGGTCTCCTAGAAAGCCATTTCCTTCTTTAGAACAGCTTTCATACAGAAATATGATTTCTTTCAGCATTAGTGTACCTAGGATAAATGACACTTTCCACCTCTGTGTTTTGTTGGGTGCCTAGGCATAATGTAGACAGCCAGCATCTGTGCTACACGTGAGCTCTCACAGAGAATCTCCCAAACAGAGTGAAAAGATCATTAAGAACCCACATTTCAATCTTCTTTATGCAGCTCAGGTATCAAATGAGCAATTTGCTGTCCGTAGCTTTGAGAAGCTCAAATATAAAAGCTACAAGAGACAGGATAATGGTATCTTAGCGATTACACTGTTTTTTCTAACTACTTCCAAGGCTTTTGCTTTCAGTTCTGCCTTAACAAAAAGATAAGCCTGAAAACGAGCCAGGTCCTTATTAAAAGCACAGCATATGTCTAGGAAAAAAAGGTCTTGCTGTTCAGATTCATGTCTTTTGGCAGATTTATAAGGTGTTTATGTATAGTAGGTTTGATCCCATGGACCAGTGCTGAAGGCTTTGCTTAATTTCATAAGTGTTTAGAAATTCTGATTAGAAGAAGTTCTTGGTAGTAAGACTTCATTCTTGGTAACGGCTCTTTTCAGGACCAAAGGAGGTGGTGCTTGTACCCTATTATAATAAGCACATTTCACGACCACGACTGGTAGGACCAACCAGCAAGGAAAGAATGGGTTACATGCTGCATCTATCCAAACTTAGACAAACTATTGCTCTTGTGAACACATAATGTATCATCATTTTTTATTCAGACATGCTCAGAAGGCAGTGGGATAAGACCATGAATTCCAGATGTGTAACTCTCGTAACCTAGCTTTGCTGTAGGCAGGGATTCATAACAAGTCTCTGCCAAAATGTTTTTAGGTCGTAGTTATTAAACCAGAATCAACTACAAACATTTCTTCCAGATACTTTTAGCTAAGCAGGACAATACTTCAGGGATTGTGTTCTAAGTATACATAATCTGGATGTCAGAAAGTATATGAATGTTGAAATGAAGTATTTCAGAAAGGGAGAGCAAGTGAAATGTATTAATCCTGTGATGTATTGCTTGTGCTTGTTTGCCATAGGGAACTGTTTTGCTAGTATCTTTTTTAAAGGTTGTGGAAACGTAGGCTTAATGACATGGTTAAATGTTTGCTTGTGACAAAGGATACTCAAAATGATGTCTTATAAAGGATATAACGTATCTTGTACTGAAGGTTTGCTGCCACTCTAAATTGCAGGCTTATTACTTTTCAGGAAATCAGAGACTGTTTCGTAAATTACTTTTTGTTCTGTAAAGACCAAAGAAAAAATGCTTTTAGATGTTACTTTTCTCACATTGCTACCCACGTCACTACTTTTTGTTCATTTGGTAAACTTGTAGATGGATCGTAGTACTGCAAATAATGGGAATGCCTAACATGAAATGTAGAATCCTCCCTGGAATACTTCATTATTTTAAAAAGGTCATATATGAATCTGAGTTTTCAGATATGGATTTTCTCCTGCTATCTGTTACAGTATTGCGTTCCTCTTATTGTTTCCTATATCTCTATAAATAATGGCGTAAACCTTGAACATCTTCAATATGAAATTTTTCATTCTTAATAGCTCTAGCACCACTTAGAAAAAGAATATATGGAAAAAAGCATTCAAATGCCTTTTGTTGTACGACCATTTCAGTATTTCAAATAAAATTCTTGGAGAATTGCACAACTGAGGTGGCCACTAAGGCAAAATAATTTCACCACAATGTTATTCCACTATATTTTTGTCAAAAGCTAGTTTTCTTTGTCATGCAACTGAAGAAAACAAATCAAGACCCTCTTCCTGTATATATTTAAATGTTTGTAGAGCATTTAAACATTTAAAGCATTTCTTTTTCAGCTTTGTTTTATCAATAAAGAACAAATAGCTATATAAGGAATGGAGGACAGAAAGGGTACTGGCTAACTATTGCTTTAAAGACCAGGACAACGCTAGCTTCACAAGCCTTCCTCTGAGAGTTTTTATTCAACAAATCTTATTATACCAGTAAGTTATATCTAAAACAGTGCAAACTGTTCTGCATTTCTCCTTCCCTCTGCTAACCCTAAACTTCTTCTGTCTGTTTAGTCCGTGGGATTGGCAGAACGACTCTCCTACTCCTCTCTCCTCAGACACCATTCCTTGTCATTCGTCACCAATTTATGCACGCGTTTGGCAATGGTTTCAGCTTACAGATCTGTGCTCCACCATGATAGGAATCTAAAGAAAGCCCAAGGTCTTGCTAACAAAAACTTCATAATATCTCAGGTTAACCTTGTGCTCCATGTACGATTTCCTTTGGTGTGGTGCTGCAGACGTTGCTACCGGTTTCTCAGCAAAGCAGGTTGTTCCTTTAGCAGCAATTGAAAAGAGCTCTGTTGAGGGAAGTAGGTCTCTCTCTGCTATTCTGAGCAGTGTTATCAGGGCTTTTTTTTAATTATCGTCTCTGTTTATGGTTCTCTAAATGTTGTCTTTAGACAACACAATGGTGTGGAGAAGTAGGAAGAGAACATGAGTTCTGTTCTCAGTGAATTCAGTTTGGATGTTTTGCAGAAATGCAGATTGTTATGTTTAGGTACTTTTATGGAGGGAAGAGCATTGATAGTTGCTTAGTGACAAACTATGGGCCTGAGAAGGCAAAGGTACAGTCAAGATAAATAAAGCTGTGTAGTTAATTAAAAGTGTACTCAGCAATCATAAATCACAGTGTTACTTTCACAGGTGCTGCTACTTGTATCAGAAATCAGGTATAAGAAATCAAATACAAGGAAAAGCAAGAACAAGAAAGACAGACATCGAAAAAGCTGCTAGCTGCTCTTCATGTATTTCAAATGTGAAGGGCACATAGCACTTATATATGAGTGTTCCAGTTCTTTCTCCTAAGGGGAATTATGGTACTCAAAAAATAACCTAAAAGTGAAGCATCATGTTGCTGATAGATATCTGTAGTACATCCTTATTTTTGCACTGCCTTTTTCAAAATTATGAGAAAGATTGATAACTTAAAAAAAAAATTCGTTTGGTATGGCCCTAATTTAATATGAAACAAACTTACATATAGCAATAAGATTACTATGATTCACTACAGAGTCTTCTGAAGAATTCTAAATCTCCGGGAAAGTCTGATGTTTTAGAGGTAACACGTTTCTTCTTATTACCTACATCATCTGATTAACTTTAAAATATTTGTGATCTTTTCTAAATTGATATAATTTTAAAGGGAAATTTTTATATTTGTAGGTTACATTTATAAAGCTTAAGAAAGTATAAGGCTCATAATAAACCCAGGCTTCAAAACTAGGTTTATAGATCTAGAGACATTCACCATAAACTCAGTCAGACTGGGAATTTTTCATGGGTCCAATAACTGAATACTTGTCAGCAGTTTTCTTAGAAACTACACTGAGTAACAGGTGAGCAAAACTTCAAGGACTAAACTGAGTTAACTTCAGCTGTGTTGCTGATGGTACCAGTAACAACATTGATCAAAACAATTGACTCAGCAAAATTCATCAGGCTAACGTCACCAGTGCCTAACATTGTAAGATTTATTAATAATTGTGCAGTCATACTGAAATTTAATCTTAGTCTTTAAATATCTGTAAATATTTTGTCACAAACACTTCAAGTTTCAGCTGAAGCAATGTGCTTTGCCTTTTTCAAGCAGTGCAAGTCACTAAATTTACTGTGCATGTTCAGTGTTGAGTGCGAACAACTGGATTCACAATGAGAAATACATGCTGGAGTTTGCAGATGAATTCCCTGCGATGTGAAGCCTTTGATAAGTGGTGAACTAGGTTGCAACCTCTGGGTCAAGTGTCACCATGAATTATAATAATTGCAATTTATGGTAAAGACTAGAGTAAGGTTTGAAACCTGTCAGTACATATCACGAAGTAGAAATAAATTACAGCTTGTCATAAATGACAGATTTCTGTTAGGTGCTTTCTTTCACTTTGACTGCATCAGACCTTTATCCACCCAGAAATTAACTTTATTCACATTAATATTCAGTAGTGTTGACAAGACTGACACAGTAAAACTCAGTTTGTATAAAAGTAAAGACAGTTTGATATAGAGTTATTATATTGTCTCATAATTCACTGTTGAGAGGTAGATCTTGATAAATGCAGAACAAAGCTATTGACTCTGGTGTTGACTTAGTGTGCCAAAAAGGACTCTGATTTTCTGTTTTTCAAGGTACACAATTTTTTGTTTGGAAATAAATAGTAATTTTATCTAAAGCATTACTAAAGGTAATATTAATACACTGGTATCATCCTGTTTATTATTTCCATATATTCACTGGTTCCCCAGACCTTTTTTGAATATGTAGAATAGTTCTGATTAGGTATAATGTTAAATAAGGCTAATCATATAATTAAAGCATGGTTTTAACTCCTCCGTGAAAGAAAAATGTGCATACTACTGCTACCCTGGCTAAGGCTGTGGCCACACAAAAGGAAAAAATACATTTTCAACTAAAGTGGAAAGGAAATAACTACTGAAAACAAAAAAGTCCCCAACAGTTGGTGTATCCATCCCATATAGTATTACCCAACAAGAAGTGAAGTTAATTATGAGAGAGAGCAGGTTTACGAATGTTTAAAAGAGGTGTTACAGATGTTGTTGAGAGATTTAACAGCTGCTCTTTTTAGGTTTTTAATGTTTACTCAAACTGCATTTACAAAACTGCTGATGCACTGTTGAAGCCATTGCGCAGACACAAACTTTAAATTAAAGTACAGATACGAGCTTTCTTGCGCTACCATTCTACTTTCATGATGTCTTTTATGGAAGAATCAGAAGGCCTTAATTAATCAAGCCTTCTCTCAGGCACGACGTTTGAGTTAGATAAATAAGATACTATATTACAGGAGTTGACAAAGAGACTTCTGTACAGCTTCTTGCTGAATGTGGCAATTTTACAGCACCTTTCTCAACAGGGTTTCTGAATGAGATGGAAACAATAATAATTTGTATCAGCATTGCCTGTAAGTTTAGTCTCTTTTTTCCCTGTTCTTTCCCATTGAATCTATAGAGGAAATTTACATGAAAGAAGCCTGAGTCTCTGTTGCACGACAGCCTTCTGTTGCTACTTCAATATAATGAGACTGCAGTACAAGTAAAACTAGAACATGTAGGAGAGCTCGTGAATCCTCCACAATGTATTTTGCTGTGTACTAAACAAAAAGGAGGTAAATGTTGTGGCAGATTGACTAAAACCTAGTTTATTGTTATTTCTTGGTGTCAAAGGGTTTCCTGAGCTGAAAGCAAATTGGAGGGGATCCTAAGCTGTTGTAATGTACACCGACAGCTTTGTGTCCTAATACCAGAAGAAGAATTAAGCTTGCTTAAAAACTACATTGTTCCTCTGTTCTATTTCTTATTGTAGGCTTATTGAACAAGGAACTGAGTTTACTTTCTATACCTTTTAAGAGACCCAAGTAAGGCTTGTCATCCATTCCGAGTTAACTTAGCCGCTGAATTTAGGAGTTGCTGATTATGCTACTCGTGACCAAACATGTGGTCCTCTTACCCAAGAGTGGTGGTGCTTTTCAGTCTGGGCCACCCTCCCTAGATGAAGGCGTAAAGAAGAATTTGATACTGAGGGAGGGGGCTGATGGTGTCATTCTTACCTCCAGGACCCCAGGATGAACATGAATTCTCTGCTCAAAGGAGCTTTGTCTTTTTATTTGCCACATATCAGGCTGCTAGGCAAAAGAAATATATCATCACTCCTCATCAGTCTTGTGCATCTAAGGTGAAAATTTATTTTGGCTAATCTGATAAATTATTAAATAGTTTTACAATGAATTATATGAGTGAATTAACAAATCTATGATTAATTATCTTTTTCAGCTAAGCCTTTTACTAGAAATGCTTACCAACCTGTATTAGAAATTCTGCCTGAGGCTCCTACGATTTCATTTCGTGGATAGAAATAATTGTCTTGCTATTTTGTAATCTTTCATGTCTTTGGCATTATATCACATTTACTTATTCTCATTTCTCCTGCTGAGTTTAATCATAATTTTCACCGGTGCTGAACACCTCCAGAAGCCACTAGAACTTCTTTGGAGATGTAGGCTGTGTAAATGAGACTTGCAGTTACACTAGTGAAGGAAATACATTGGCAATTGCAGCCTTTAGCTCTCAGTCAAGTTCAACATACAAGCAATCTATGCAGTACATAGCTGAACCAGATTCACAAGAGTCAGCAAGCCAACTGGGGCTTTACCTTGGCTACTTTGGGGACGTTATGAGCCACACTGCATCCAGCTATTTACTTCTATATGAGTTCCGGTGTGCTGTGAGGTGATTAGATTTGATCAGTCCTGTTTTAAATGAGGAAAGACAAACTGCGATGTATTATTAACAACAATGCATTCAGGGGCAGCAAACTTATTTTTAAATCTCCATTCTGCTCGCTTTGGAGGAATACTTTGAATACAGGTCTCTGGAACATGGACCAATCGTGAGGCTCCTGGGCACTCTTAGATGAAATTCTCTCAGCCATTCGCTTTTTCTCATTTTTGCTTTATATATGTTCACACCTGACTTTCCATGACACTGTGAACACTTCTGATTACTAGATAGACTTAACCTGCTGATTTTCTTTTCTTGGTCCAACAGTCATGAAACTGCTGATCCAGAATGAATGTTTCCCCCAGAACGCTTTACAATCTCTGTGCATGTTCTCTGTGGGCACAGATAAGAAGAGTGGGCTGCTCAGATGCAGGCCTGATCTCACAGGTCTTCTGGCTGCTAAGTGGAATTCCTGACCACATGCTGAACAAAGCAGGACAACCTCATTAGCTACACAAATCTTGTCTTCGGGCATGAAGGTTTCCTTTGGTGTCTGCATTTTACAAATGTCCTTAACTGTCACTTTAACTGTTTAGCGCCACTTTGGATCCAACATCTGTGTGCCTTTCACAGATTAACAGGAACAGGAAGAAAAAAATATTAAGCTCTGGACAAATGCACAACTACAAAAAAACCCCAGGAGATGGGATGACTGGACTACAGTACTTTCGAATTCTTTATAACGTATTGGCTATTAGAGCAATCCTTTTAAAATTCACATAGCCTGTTCTGCAATTCTTGTTATGATTTTCACTAGTGTGCAGGGAAATAGCTATGAAAGAAGAGCTCTTTCATTTGGATTTTTCTCTACTAGCAAAGTTATTATGATTAAGTTTCTGTGAGCATAAACCCTACACTTTCTAATTGTTATCCAGCTGTTATGCCAACAGTGTTGCCCATATTATAATCCGAAAAGTGTTGTTGGTATTCTGTAATAGTGTAAACATTAGAGTACACAGTATGTTTCTTCAGGAGTATCATCAGGAGTCATTCAGTTTTCCCTGACTTCATTAACATTAAACTTTCATTTACATATTTGTATCCCTGTTGATTCTAATGCACTCTGTTGATTCTAACACACTAGGATTCTTTCAGTTTTTCTTGGGTTTCCAGCACCAGTATAATACCTTCTTGTCTTTCAGGATTTGAATGATTTGCCATAGATTTCTAAATTTATCGATTCCCTTAACCACAGGACAAGCCTTACTGCATACTTGCATTGTCTGCCTTACTGCCTTCTTTTCCACATTGAGGTAACTGTGAATCAACAGCAAGACAGACCTCTTTCTTTGCCACTTTTTGTGCATGCTGGTTGACGTTATGCAACTCTCGGTTCACCTAGAGAACAGTAGAGTTCTTATTTTCGTGATACCCTACTGTCAGTAACTGGGTATGGCTGTTATAAAAAATCAGCACTAGGATCTTCTTATCCATTCCTCACAATCCTCCTTTATCATCAGGATATTTTTGGCTAGAATTTGTTTTTTAGTGGCAAACTGATTAAGCTGTAACTTAGTTAAATTTCATAAACCATAAACTGGCTGCAAGCCTGGAAACACTGAAACTTTTGCCTAATTGGAATCAATTGCTTCTCTATTTATACTGGATTACAATGTTATTGGCTCAATTTAGTTTGTGGGAAATAAATTGTTGACGGTTTGGCTGAGCAGCTGTAACAATGAAAAACGGAAAAAAAAAAAGATGTGAAGATAACAGGCACAGACTATTTAGCATTGCTAAAACCATTGACATTATCATGGAGAAATGGCTTCAAGCCAAGAGAAGCTCATTTGGACATGATGGAAGAGAAGAACTGTGGAATGTTACTGAACATAGCAGACTCAAAAGATATGTTTATACTGTCACATTGGCACACTCTCTGTTTAGTGCCAGGGTCCTAATCCACCATTGTTCATGCTGCTTAGATGTTAATATGCGCACAAGCTCCATTCTGGGATGAACTAAACATTTGTCTTGAGAGGAAATCCTACCCACGTGATCTCTGTAGCCATAAAGAATGGAATATGTTGATTTTTTTTAACCCTGCAATATGCACCAAGAACGGAAGACATGCTCGCTACCCTTAAAGGACCTCTTCTTATGACTTTGGAGAGATCTTAGGATCTTTCAAAGAGCGGTAAACCCTGTGCCTATTTCCTGTATAATGTTATAAGAATAAAACTCCAGCAGCCCCAGCAAGGAAGAGCTTGTAGGAGCTTACTAAAGCAGACAGGTTGGCTTCTTCTTTCCCTCTTCATCTAATCAGTATTTGCTAGAACTCTCTTTTGCTGAAGTCCAGCAGAGCTCTGCAAAAAAATGAACGCTGATCTCAAGGCCCTGCCTTCTAACTTCAGTCCGTGCACACCTGGGTGTAGCTGCTATGTCATCTTGGACCTCCTTAGTAATTCTCCTCAAAGGCTTCAAAGGAATAGATCTATCTGGGCCTCAGCAGCCACTTAGAGATTTGCAAAGTTTACTCAGCGTTGAGTATGGGGCATCTGTTGCATGTCACACACATTGCTTTCTGAACAGCTGTGCTAACGGGCGTGTCATTTGTCACCAAACGCTACCAAGAATTGATGTATGTGTGTGTTTTAACTCCACTTATTGATATTGGAGAGGCTTGAGATCTGACCGTTTTAAGACCAAGTTTTAAAGTACAATGCAGGATTTTGCATTAGTAGGCTGCTCACTGTAAGAAATGATGACGGAACAAGGGAAGAGCAAGAGAAATCTTTCTCACCCAGGCTAGGAAGGGCTGTGGCGGCAGAGACAGGTGTGGACCGTGGCCTGGAAGGCAGTGTGATTTTGCATCTACACACAGTATAAAAACTTTCTTGAGGCCTGACACAAGTCATAGAGAGCACAGCAGCCCAAGCAATATGGCTGGCTTTGAGCACAACAGTGCCAAAGCCACTGCTGAGGACCTGCCTTCCCCCTGCCAGGCAGCTAGGCTCATGCCTACCCTCTTTCCCTAGAAGTTCCAGATTTCTTCAGGGAGCACAGGCCTGCCTCTGACGGAAAATGCCAGCATTTCAGAAAAATAGGAGTGTTATATATCTGACATGAATGTGGTAAACCAAGGATTTTTGACTATTACTGACTGTGAAAAAAAAAACCAAAACAACCTGCATATCTGGCTTGAGCCTTCAGCTGAGAAAAATCAGAAACCCATCCTACAGGACATAAGTGCTTCTTTGCTTTGCTTCAATATTGACGCAATGGTATATTCAGATTTCATAGGTTTTAACCTTAACCTTAAAAAGAAACCCAAGCTGTTGAGGTTCTTTCAAAACAAAACATAAAGTAAATCAAACTGTGTTTGCAGACAGACTGAAACCACGACTGCAATGTATGAGCATTTCCCATCTGTCATTAATCTCATTGTGATATTTAGCTCTAAAGCCTGATGATGTTCTGTTAGCAGCCACATTGGCTGTCTTAGGAGTGATTATTTTAGTGTAAATACCGCAGAAGTAAAGGAGGTGAAACTGTTGGGAGATATTAAGGCTTTTTCATTGAATAAAATATAGAGGGAAGGACTGAATTAGGACAGAAACAAACAAGAAATAAATGAGAAAAGATAATGGCAGGAAAAGGGAAAACAGAAAAAACTGTAACTCTGAAAAGGAACCCTTTTCTCACAGGGATCTTGCATGTGACGTAAAGGCACTGAAAGAAGGTAACAACAAAAAATCAAAGTCTGATATCTTCCTTGATCACTAGGCTTGTCACTGATATCAGAAAGAGTTTCACAAAGAACTGAGAGCAAACCTGAATTCACCCCCAGATGACAGGAAACTTGACTATCCCCTTAGAAAAGGTTTAGCATTCTTGTCCTGCTCTATCTGAAAAAATAGCGCTGCAAAAAGTCTTGCATTTTCCCCATACAAATTACTGTGTTGTTCTGTGAACTCTGGTTATGATTACTTCAATACTTATACTATCAATTGCTTCTATGCTGAAAGACGCTGTGGATTTATTTATCAAGTGCTTCTATCCTACTCATCTGGACAGACCTGTCACGTCTTGGAATGTCACTCACCTGAGAACGACACGTAGCCACTTATTTAAACAACACTGAAGAAAGCTGAAAAAGTGAGGATGAAGTGCCTCCTTTTTATTTTCAGTTTTCCTGTTCTTTTCTTTTTCCTGAGACTTTCCCTATTTTCTCTGTAAATGACTGCTAGAATTCCTAAATCAAACTTTGGGCATAACACTGAAATGAATACAACTATACCAGTTTACCCAGATAAGAAAATAAATATGGATATTCATCCATTTTCAAGTGTATTATCTTCAAGTGTGACCGTGCATATACAGTGCTTCAATAACACAGTGGTTAAGGGATCAGTTTTCATTGTACTTTTTTTATTGGGTAAAGTTGTACAAAAGAAGGAGAAGGATTTTAATTTTACTAACATTACAGCTTCTCTTTACAATACATGTCATGCAAGAAAATAAAATTTGGAAAAGTGGAATGATAATAAAAGTGTGACTAAGAAATCTGAGTTTTTATATCAAATTTCACTTTGAACACTTTTTGTTTCCAAACTCTAATGAATTTGTTGCCATCTTGATGACACCACCTCCCAAAGTACTGCAGGAACAAGAGTACACTGTCAGCTAAATTATGTATCTTTTTCTAACATCTTCTCACTAAACTCATTTAATTTACTATAATTGAAAACCTTTTTTTAATAACTTGGATTGACATATACTTTATGTGTTGGTTCTGGTGGCGGTGCCTTTTAACAACTACGTCATAAGCCTCTAATGAGACACTATCACAATAATGATTATTGTAGAAAGGAAAAAATGAACACTGTCATGAGCCCATTCTTCATTTGTCTCCCCTTCTTCCTTCCCTCTCGCTCAGCCCCCTCATTTCTCTCACTCTACTGCTTGGAAAGGATATTTCAATGATGAAACTGAAGGTATATGACAAATATTCTGTGAACAATTTCTTGGTTTTTATTTAAGAAATTATTATTTGGGACAAAAGTGAAAACTTATCTACTGAGTATACCTTTGCACTTTCAACTATGCAGCTTGTGACAGGACTCCAAGTGAACTCTGGTCTTGAGATTCTGTCAAGCGTTTACTTAAAACCCTTCAGCCCACTGAGGATGCTCATTTTTGTACCCCATAAAACCCTGTTTTGTTAGATTGTTAGAACTAGCTTTTGAGACACAGAAGACTCACACCTCCTGGATGGGATCTGAAAGCAGCTTTAAAACAAACCAAAAGGTGACACAAATCCCTCCCTGTGAGGCCAGCTCACTTTCCTGTGTCCCCACTGCCCCAGCCAGGTGGGCATCTCCTTTGCTTTTGCAGCACGAGGGCAGAGCTGATGAGTAGCAACGGGTCCAGCAAATGGATTATTCCTTTTCTGCAAGGTTTGAAGGGATGTTCACTGGCAGGATTAGGTGTTCAACACATGCACTGTCCTTCAGGAAAAGATGTGTTTCTTTTCCTTGGTTGTCATGTTTCACGCTGTGGTTGTCCTTACAATTTAAACTTAGATTTCTTGGTTTGTGGTTAAGAGACCGGTGTCAAATAGGCCAGATTATCTGTTGCTGCCAAGTCAATCTGAAATGCAAAAATCAAAGGTACTCTGCCATTAAGAACTGCTAACCACTGCACTGGGTTAGCTGGTAAGGTGTGGGGCTGTCTTTCATAAAAACAGAGGAATAAAAGTCACCATGTTAATTTTCAACACCCAGCAGCCCTCACATCTGCATGTATTTACTAATTCAGAACCTGCTAAAATCAGGAACAGATTTTCCTTGGTCTTCGCAAGTTTTGGCTTACCCAGTTCAGCAACTGGGTTTTATCATGACAGGAGTTTTTTAAATGTAGATAGTTTAGACTTTTTTTCAGATTTCGATAAATAACAGTAATAGATGAAATAGCATTTTTCTTCACCTGTGAACAGAATGTTGTTTCTTTTCTCAGAACCTGTTCCACTTAATAACTCCACCATATTTTATATTAATTCCTTACATATTTTTGTATGATAGCCCTGCTCATTCTTCTGTGTGTGTAGCAGCTGAATCCCACAGTTTATTGGATAGGAGCACAAGGTTCTTCCACCTAATGAAGACTAGGTCTGCGTGGTTTATTGATCCTTGTCTTCAGGAAGGAGGCTCTCCTGTTGAGCAGAGAAATTGCAGCTTAGCAAAGAACTCATAAAGACTTCATTGTCAGGAGGACAGCAAAGAGCAAAATCCTTTCTCAGGCTGGCATTCGTAGGGACACCTGCCTGCTTGCAATATGAGAACTGCAAGTAGTGTTCCCACTTTTTTTTTCTCTGCAGAATGAAGACTAGTGAATTTCCAGTTCCTTTATCATTCCTCTCCAGTTTCACTTCTTTCCTTATTCTAGTTTCTCCATGCTGTCCTTTTCCTTTATTTACAGTTATTCCATAAGATCTTGATCTAGCAGACGAGCCAAGAACTAGAAGCTTTTGAGGTTGTCTGAAGTATTTCTTTCCAGTCAAAGCATGAGTCTCCCTTAAGCCAGCTGAGAGACAGTGCTCTATTAAAACAGCCCCAGTTGCTTAGCTTGACCCTGGATGGGAAAATGAAATATTGGGAAGTCATTTAAGGGGGTGCAAGCAAGCAGTATAATAAGCCTTGGTAACTTTTGGCCATTAGACAAAACAGAGGACACCATCTGCCTGTTATGTTGTCTTATAGTGTTTCATACGCATTACAGAAAAGTAATTACAGTAGATTTTCAGAAAAAGGTACAAAGAGTGGTACAAAGTCTTACTACATAATTGGAATGTTCTGATTTGCATTGAAAGTATCCGATGTGTCTGTGAATAAGAAAACTCAAGGTCTAGTAAATTGCGTTCACTTTTCAACAGATCTCTACAAGTTTTTATTTTGTGCCTGCTTTATCTAAAAGATTTTTTCAAGTAAAAATCTCCACAAAGGAGCAAAAAATATAATTCTGGCACATTGTATTCTTAAATATCAGAAAAATAACAAAATCTTATAAGAATTGTTGTAGCAAAAAGTTATTATGCTGCAGTTAGAATTTGCTGGTGGGAATAATTTTTTTTTTGAGTGCTCTTCTGTACCCACACACCAAACACAATAAATTTACCTCTATTCAATTGAATATTCGCTCTTGTCAAAGGTTAATAGAGTAGGTTCAAATTCAATCAGTGTAAGAGGTTTTAGGT
>Ga0181612_165470_pt1 | contig 18973 bp, 10 predicted proteins | sample HoacroProtozoa21_FD_119630 | JGI IMG/M metagenome (GOLD analysis project Ga0181612, IMG submission 119630) | Hoatzin crop microbial communities from Cojedes, Venezuel. Combined Assembly of Gp0051906, Gp0051904, Gp0051908 | reverse complement strand
GGTGAAAATTAACCCTGTCCTGGCCAAACCCAGGACAGTGATGATCACTTGTAATTACGGTAATCTCCTTCAAAAGCCGTAACTTCTCTAAACTCTGGCTGTCTTCAGACAGACCTAACTCCACGCGACCACACCACAAAAGCTGTTAAAGAAATGTAAACTACTTCGGCTGGGTATCAGCCTTTAATGAGCACGCAGTGCACAAACATGGGGCACTCCACGCAAGGGATATCATGACCCTACCACAACCCAACGGGAGCGATACCATTGGTGAAGCCGGGCTCTGCCACTACACAGCGCGAGCTAACCAAGGAGGTTTCCTCATAGCCGAAGCAAGGAATAGCCAAGTTGTTTCTAATTACTTGTCCCGCGCTGTTTGGGAAGCACTGTGCTGCACGGGAGAAAGCCAGTTATTATTTGACATCCTCTGGCTGACAAGGACTTGATGATAACTGGCACTTGACAAGATACCTCTGGGAAGGGAACGGCGTCAGAGCAGGCAGTTAAGCATCCCGCCACACTGCATGTTAAGAAGCCCCAAAACACACAGTTTTCTGCAAAAGAGACACGAAGGAGGGAGGGAAAACAGAAGATAAAACCTTGTAGGGCAAATCAAAAAGGCAGCTGTCTGGAGCCATGTATCATAGCGGGGGATATAGGGGCCGAGATAAATGGGACAGCAAGGCAAACCAACCAGCGTGGGACTGGGAGCCAGGAGCACACCAGCCATCCAACGTTGGCTTCGGCCGGGCAGGAGGAGGATGCATCCAGCAGGAAAGTTTTGCCCAACTTTCCAGCACTTGGGTATATTCAGAGGAAGGTACTGGGTGGGCTGTAAGGCTGCCCTGCATCCAGCCCGCCAGAAGACGAACCCAGCCTCCCAGTCAACAGCCCTGCACAATATGTGGTCCCAGACATCCACTGTTGACAACAGCAGGCTGTTTAGACCGACTATCATAGTTCAAAGCCATGATTATTATTTTGAAGAAGAAGTGGACTTTGTCTAGCCGTGTCTGCAATCTTTTCTCTTACCTTTTCAGCGATATTTTAGCAGGCAAGTTTGACAGACGTGTTTAGAAAGAGCAAGTTTTAGGTGACTAGAGTACAGTAGTCTATCCCTTTTATAGAATCAAAGAATCATAGTTTTATACCACTATGGATGTAAATCTTACAATAACCTCATCAGGTTACTGTTATTTCTACCCTGAAATAATGGCCTACCCCCAAAAGATGAGACACCTAGCTTGGCACCACCAAAAGCCAACAAGAGTTTTAGACCTAAAGGAGCAAGAGCAACGCCTGATTATCCATAATTATCCACCAAAACCACACACAACTCCCCAAAATACTGTTTGTGTTGTTGTAACACGAATGTTGAAATCACGTGCTCAGGAAGGCAGGAAACACAAGGGCTTGAACAGATCCTTCAACCTTACTTTTGTCTCTGTGTTTATGCCTTTCAATAAATTTTCTTTGTTTAATTAAATTAATAAACATCATTAAGAAATCTCAACAGGCACTACCACAGGTTGACAGACCAACCTTATCATCATCTAGTGTTCCATGCAGAAAAAACACAACAGTGTACCAGAAAATACTGAGATTTTAACTCATATTTGCTTAAAATTATTCAATCTCAGGTGGTTTTGTGTGTGTTTTGATTGCGGTTCTTTAGCTCTCTCCATCAGCTACACCTCTGGTGCCACATCCCATGGCTGCACCACACTGAGCCCTGGTGAAAGCCCCGACCCAGGCAGCGGTGGGAAGATGGAGTGTCTGTGGGGCAGGGCTGCCATGGCATTCGGTTCCTGGGGTCCCCTCCCACTCTGTCTCCCCTCACTGTGGGGATATTTCCATAACCGCAAAGCCAGCAGACTCAGAGACATCTCAGAGCCAGAATGGGGGAGGTAGTGTTGACCATCAAAGAGTCTGGACTTCCATGTCACTTTGAGACCCAGGCTAGCAGGACAGCATAGATGCAGGCAGCCTACAGCCCCTACACTGCCAGAAGAACCTGGTTCCAAGACCGCTCTTACCTACACTAAATTTAAGCTGCTAGCTCAGGAGCACAGATGTGTTTTCTTGCAGACTCTTCATTTAGATAGCTTAGAGTAAGCTCAGCTGGAAGACCAGATGGTGAGATGGGCCATGGTAGAAAAGGGTGTGAGATAACCTTTTTTATCCACTGTGATCAATATATCAGTGGAAAAATCTGAAGAGCAAGAGAAGAGAAGATGAATACATGCATAGCAAATTGCATTTCAAATTATTTCCACAGAAAGTTTAAGACTAAATTTGTTTTAACACCCATCTATAAAATGAGGGCATAAAGCAACCAGTATTTTATCACCAAGAACATTCAAGTTTGGTTGCCCTTCAGAAATGAGGAAGATCAGGCTATAATAGCTTTATATGTGAAAACAGTCTTTGACTGACAGAATCTAATCATTTGAAGGGCAGCAAACCCACATTAGGAAAGCAGAATTCTCTGTTCAAGTTCTGGCTTGCAACATCTATTAGCATCTTAACATTCGCTTGTATGAGTTTTGCTAACGGAACATATTATTATTCTGTTACTGTGGTAAAAAAATAGCGACCTTTCTTTCCAATGGTAAAAATATGTGGGTTCTTTTCCTGTAGCTGATGTATCTTACACCACAGGTCATTTTTAAAGAGTTTTCTTTTTTAGGTCCCACCATTTATCTTTTCATTCCGAGAAAAAGCTAGTTTATTTAGCACAATAAGACCTTCACATAACTTTCTGGTATCAATTATTACAGCGACACGGCAACTCCCGTGTGAAAGGTTTCCTGTAATGTGTCTTGTGCAGACAAATAAACACAAAGGGAAAAAAAAAAAGACAAAGTACACATAACCTTCTTGCTGTCTATCTTACAAAAATACCTGCAAGCAAAGAGAATTCATTGAAAGTTGATTGTAGAAGAAAGCCTTGTGCTAGCAACCCAACATTAACATTGTAAAACTGCAAACTGAAAAAATCTGAAGCAAAACCCATGACGAAGCATGTTTTTCAAAAAGGATTTGGAATAGGGTGCAGGGGACACAAAATGCTATAAATGAGTTTTTTGCTAAATGTGCGTTACTAAAAAGATTTGACTGGCTCCAAGACAATACGATTCTGCATAAAAATAATGAGTTAATCAGGCCATTAGCAGAACAAACACCAAAACTCCTCCGAGTCCAGTACTCTCGGTGTATTACTTCTTCACCTGAATATCGTAATGAGAGTAGAAAGAGCCTAGGTGTACACAGAATGTTGTGCACCTGAAGCAGTGTTGAGACTGGGGAGAGCGTGCTTCTCGCGGTGCGTTTTTCTGTTGTTGGCTTTGTCGTGATGTCCCCTTCAGAGCACAACTGAGTACAAGTGGCTCATCTGGGACAAGAAAGGATTCAGACTGACTGAATGGAAAGGAGAGTCTGTTTTCCACCCAGAGATTACCCCAAGACACCAGCCCTTCCAGGATGACGCATGCTGTATACATCAGTATTCATCAAGAATAAATCACAGAAAGGTGAGGGCATCTGCCACAGCCCAAGCTGGAGCCTCCTGCCAGAGGAGAACACAACAAAAAGACACATATTGAGTTTGTGAAGTAGTCCCGTACTGCAAGCACACAAGATACTACCCAGGACCCTGGAGTCCCAGCAACCAGGATGGCTTTGTGGCATACATTTCATGTGAAACACACTGCAAACTGTACCTTTTAGAACAATTATTGCCTTTTTAAGGACAATTATGTATTATGTATGATGTATCATTTATTCCGGAGGTTACTGGTTTATAAAAGAGTCGTGGGCAAACTGCCAAGTTATCGTCTGAACTGTAGTTATGAGTAATAACAAGGGTTATAATTTACATTCGTACTCTGTTTTTAAGTTAATGAGCTATCCAGTATGAAACCCAGCACTTGGCTTTTTGTTTCTGTGCTTTCTTATATTCGAGAATACATCTTGGTTTTATAATTTGCCTCTCATATATATGGCACCCTAAATACCTTTTATGAAACTGTCAGGGTAGTGACTGTTTGCCTGAACAGAGAAGCCACTATGTGCTTACCCAGGGCTCTTACACACAGACCTCAGCATTTGTATTTGCTGTGGTGAAGGAGGAAATACTACCAGGACAATAGGATTATACCTTCTTCATTAAGAAACACTAAAAGAAAAAAGAAAATAGTTCTCTGGGATATTTCCGCTTCCACCTGGCCACCAGGCACCAGCACAAGGCGCTCCAATTCAGCATTTCAACCAGAGTGCATCTCCTCAAGTAATATTGGGGATGAGCCACCTCCTGGTATGAGACAAATGAAAGTGCAACCTTCTGGTCTAGGCTGGAGAATCCCAGCCAACCAGATAGTTCATCTGTACTAAAAACCTGGATTAAATTTAGAGCAGTAAGAGTTGGGGTAACACACATGGTGAGCAGCCTTTTTCTTTTTGGTAACGAAGCAATAGAGTTGAATGCCAAGGAGGAGACTGAAATTAAGGACATAACACACTCAGTGAGTTCAGCTGAGAAGGAGCTACCAGGAAGTCCTGGCAAAAACATTAAGAGAAAGAACTGATGTGAAGGACAAGGACAGAAGGGAAGAAAATACAGAGAGGCTTGTTGTTAAGAGGGCCACTTATGTCTGTCACCAGAGAATAATCCTCATAAATCCTGAGCCTGGCTTTGGTGAACGTAAACCTGGCAGAATCACCAAGCTTAATTTGCCCTTCATACCCATGGCACTGCTAACGGTAGCCCAGTGGTACCTCTGCTTCCCATAAGAAACTTGTAATCACTTCCCCTTCCCCTAGAAAGCGTAAAAAATTATGAAGTCCTTGGCACATACAAAAGAAGCAATAATTAGATAATGCCATGCCTGGACTTTTCGTCAGTCATCTTCCAGTCATGGTTGTTAAGTGCTACTCTGGTGCCAAGCATTAATTATCTGAAAATTAGTGCTTGGTGATGGACCAAGTCTTTCCTCATCATAACTCAGTACCACCAGCATAACAGTATTGAAAAAATAAGCCCAAACTTTAGTCAAGAAAAGGAGAGTGAAAGTAAGCACGGCAGAAGTTTCACTGAAAGTTTTGCAGATTCACTTGCTTTTTACCCCAGTATCTCATTCCTGTCGCTGAGGCCTCACTTCATCCTCTCAAGCTGAGGACTCAGCTGACCCACCTGAGCCAGGACCAGGGCAGCTGGGGGCTCCCACTGAGCCAAGGAGAGAAACAGCCACCTGCAGAGTGTGATTCTTTCCAGCTGAAGACCTCAAGACGCTGCAGGGACCACCTTCTGTCCTCTGACTACGCAGGGAGCCGAAGGCTGCTCCATGGTGGGGTGGACCCAGGTTTCCCGACTTGCCTTTCAAAGCTGGTGAAGTCTTCTTCTTTAAGCTGGAGGTAAGGGCTGTGCCTCGATCATAGCTCACATTCAAGCAAGAAAGTATTTTAGTAACTACCTCAGGGGAAGAGACAGATGAATACTGGAGGTGGGATTCACCTCTTCACAGCAAGAGGCTTTCTTCTCCAGCTTTTGCAGTGCTGGGGCAGCCCTGTGGGGCCATGGCAAGTCCAAAAGTAATGCTCAGGTAGCAAGAACGGACACCCTGGGCTCTATCCTCCCTTTGTTTTACATTTGCACAGTTCGAGGTGGATGGAGGAAGCTGCATGCTTTCTTCTGCAATGTGAGTTTGCTCCAGAATAAATCTCTTTCACACAGTTACTGGATTACCTACTGTCCTTTTTGTCTAGCAAAAGCCTTAAGAGATTTGCTTGTCACTGTTGCTGTATTTCCACGGGACAAAATCTTCTCTTTCTAAGCAGCCTTCTACCAGCAAAGCAGTATTTTAGAGTCCTGCAACCCAGTCACAAGAAAAGGGTGGGTGCTGACTGTGGGTGCTGCTGTGAGCATCCTCCATGGAGTTATTTGCAAGAGGAAGTAATAAGCCTGAGAATAAGCACATGAAAGGTAAAGTGAACAGAGTCTATATTAGGCTAACACGTATCCTTCTCTAAATGAACCTCAGCTGCTTCAGAGAAAAGGAGGAAACTTCTACTTGATGGAAAGACGAATAAAAGCTGGGAGCAGCAAGAAGAGGGAAATCACGGGGCTGAGGGAGGGGAAGGGTGCCCCTGGATTTTGCAAACTGACAATCTCCACTAGGACTGCAGCTGGCTGATCTTACATTATAGAAACCCTGAAGCTACTATAACTTATTTGGTGTCCTGAGCAGCAATCGCTTGAGAAGCAGTGTGTCATAAATAGCTCTGTGATGGTCCTCCCACTCCGTGCCGGCTAATGCTAGAGCAGCAGAGAATCTTGCCCTGTATTTCTGGTGTTTGTTTTCAAAAGGTAATAGCAACCGAAAAACACAAACCATTTGTGTTGCTGGAAAACAGCTTACCATGTTGTTAATAGATGCTTTTTTAACACAAATGTAGAAAGATTCCTAGACTAGAAAGAGATAAATACACACAATATTAAAATGAATTGTTTAGCTTTTGTTCCTCAGCATACAAGAAGCCAGTATTCACACATGCATGCAATATATGATACTGCAAATAAAATAGAAAAAGTGATATAAATTCCTCCCATGATCACTGTGTAGTGTGGATGTGTTAGCCCCAGTCTTCTTCTCAGCCTGTTTAGCTATAAAAGCAACTCAGCTCATTAGTCACTCTTCTATGCTATTCAAATTACAATATGGGAATTTTTATGTCACTTTATATCACTCCTCTTTAGATAGTTTTAGCAGGAGCCACCTAAATATTAATGTCCTCCACTGATGCTCTTTATTAGCCTTTATAAAACAATTGTCCTAAACCAGCTTCAGTGCCTGACTACAACATCTGGCCGTCATCACCCACAAAAGCAGGACCAGCTGCAGAGCGATGCTGCTCTCCCAGAAACTGACTCCCAGTCACCACCCAACAGTCTGCCAGTTTCCAGCCTAAGCAACGCCACGGGACCTTGCCTTTGATTACCTGGGCATGTCCGGATCAAGCCCTTTGTTCAGTTCTAAGAAGAAACAGTTTCTCAGAGAAATACATTAGCAAACAAAACCACAGGAAGGCGAATGCTTTTTAAGCGATGGTACTGGCTTGGTGATCGAAGGAAGGCGCTTGCTCTCTGGATGGCAGCGGTACCCGCCAAGGGCCCTTCGCCCGTGCTGGTATTGCCCACCCACGCCAGCAACTGCAGCTGTACCTGAATCTGCCGCTGGTGTGAGCCTGGCTGCCTGCTTGCATTTGGGACAAGGATAAAACATGCTGCCCTGGTCTTATAGAGCAGCAGCTTCTTCAGCAGTATTTTAAAACTACCTTAGATTTCCCCGATTTTGATAATTCTGTGCAATTGTGCTTGAGCTGCTCTGAAAAATACCTGAAATTAAACCATTTTCAGGTTCTCTCCCTCCCCGTCATGGTGCAGCTCCATATCCATGCCTCTATAGATACAGAACAAAACAAGACTCAGCAAAGCATTTAAAATGCCACAGGTTACTTTTTTCATATTTCTACACAGATCTTAACGCTTTGCAAGATGTAACCAGACTTCTCCCTCACCCTGATTTACGAAAACTTCAATTTAAAAAGAGGGGAAGGAAATCATGCCTTACTCTGCCCTTAAATGTCAGTCAACCTTAAGACTAGGGAACAGGTCCCTACTTTTGAAATGTCAGTAAGACTTCTCATAAAAAAAACATGGGCAAGATGTCTGTATAGTTCACATGCCGTATGATCTCATTTTCAAAAGTTTCTGATCTTTCCTTTCTTTCCAGCTTTGGCTGGCAGAGTAAACCAATTCGCAGCGCACTCCCATCTGCAGCTCCAACATAAAAACAGTCGTGTGCCCCTGATATGTCGATCTTTTAACACCGGGTTTTTTCCCTTTTTCTTCCCCACCCCTCCACCCCCCCCATTTTAAACAATACCTTCAAGTTAGCTTTAACACCTCAGAAAACAGCACCATAAAAATAAACAAAAGACACAGAACTAACAGTGAACATAAAAGTTGTTGCAGATATTGTTTCTTGACAAATGGCCTCTCCAAACATCATAAATTGTCCAAAACCTCTTAAACCTTTGCTCTACATCACAACGCAGGACTGCAAAGGGAATACAGCCAAGGAACTGGAGGCTAATTGAAAAATCATTCACTCGAGATACGGTAAGTATCGTGCTCCAGTTCTATGAAAGTATACAGAAACTTGACACAAGTGGCATCCTCCATGAACTAAGCAATTGACTAATCAGCAAACTCAAAAGGAAAATAATCTGTTTTTTCCTCCCTTGCACTGCTGAATTTGCATTTAATAATTCATCTGAGATGCAAAATAAAAAAAAAAAAAAAAATCTTTCGAGATACATTGGGTGGCATCAATTCCTTCCCAGCCTCCAGGACTGCTGCCTCTCAAAAAGAGAACTACAGTATTGACTGGTAAAACTGGTATAAGGACCCAGGAGCCGCTATTTCTAAACCCCTATTATTCAAAGATCGTTATCACAGTTTTCCGTTAGCAGAAGTAAGTAAAAGCTTTGCTGTATAACTGACAATGTTATTTTTGGGAAGGGGAGAGGAGGCTCGATATTGTACTGCAAGAGGTATCCTATTGATCCTGACTTTTTATAAGATTTTTGTGCCTTTTTTCTTGAGGCCGTACAGCATCGACTTTGCCTATTATTAATTTTATGGTCAGTAGGAGCTTCGGGATTTTACAGGTACAGTACAACTGGAAACACCTGTAGAAGCTGTTACTTACCTGTTATTTTAATATTCTGTGCTCTCTGTCCCCAGAAATCCTATTTAGCAGGTTTAGCATACCCATCTATACTACAAAAACATGTCAGACACATTTCAAGCTCTGTCCTTCCACCCGGTTCATGATGCAGTGAAAACAGGCCGTGATGTCAGGATTCCCAAAAGCCTGCTCCGTGCATTAACAGCATTTACCTTCAGACTCTCCTTTCACGCCTCAGTAACTGAATTTTTCACTGTCACTAGTTGCTCATCCTTCCACTCCCTTTGATGCAGTAGGTGACCACACACACACACGCTCAGGCATGTATTTCTCCGCCTCGTATTGGGATAGTACAAGCGTAATTGTATTCAGAGAAATACATCACACTGTCCATTTTGGAATCCCTATGAAAATAACATCAAGGATATTGACATGATCTTCAGAAGATCCTTCCATTATCTCTCTTAGATGATCACAGCGTGGGTCATCCTCCCTATCTCCAGCAACAAGCTGCTAACACAACAAGACAAAATATCCCATTTCTGAAGGTTCAGAACCAACTATTGACGAGATAATCCCAGTTAAAGCTCTGTACGCTTTGTGTCTTGCACTTTAAATTATATATAAAAATGTACAGCACAAATCTAAAAAACAGCCAGGAAAAAAAAAATCTACCTGGATGATCTCCAGAGAAAGAACAAGCTCAATACAGACACAGTGCAAGCAAGCAAACAAAAGAAGCCTCAACAGGGAAACTACATTAAAGGCACCAATTTACATCATGGAACACCATACCACTGTTTTTCTCATTGTACAGTTACCAGGTACAGTGAGAATCTGGAAAGGAGAGAATGAAAAAGAGAAGCAGAGGGAGGAACCGGGTGGATGAGGGATACATAACACCTGGCCCGGCAGGCACAGGAGAACAACCAGCCAGATGACGGCCACGTCCAGACTGAAGGACCTTGGAGGAGGTTTCACTCCAGCTTCAAATCAGCTCTCTTTCCAGGTAAATGAATAAAAAGCCACTGAGCTTATCATAGCACATGGCAACAAGAATAGTCCCACAGCTCATGTAAGAAAACCCTTACGCAGCTCAGATGTTTTTATTGTTTATTTAGGCATCTGAAGTTTCCCAATTACAAATATTTCTAGATATTCAGCAGTTGCCAGCTCTCTAATTAGCCAGAGCACCTGAAACAGTGCTTTCCAATCTGTGGTCCACAGATCCCTCTCAACCTCCATTTCTAAGGAGCTTAGAAATGGTAACTAACAAAGTGAGACTACTAGTCGTGGTCTTAAGCTTTCTATACAGAGGTTAATACATCCAGGAGAAATATTTCACAGGTCTTCATATCAAGGATGGCTGAAGACTATCAAGGTCTAAAATCCATGAATTTGTTTACTCATTCGTTTTGACTTGCAAATACTCAAACAAGTCTGTCCAAACACAGCATCTGAAATTATATTCTCAGCTCTCTGGAATCTCATTTTCTCAATAATTTCTTGCTTTTCTTTCTTCACGAGGTATATTTCCACCCCTTCTCCAGGCCATCACCCTACAACTGTGCCTGTGAAGCCATGCTCCTGGACTCCAGAGAACTCCCCATGGATCACGGAGTTTTCATGATACTGGCTCTGACAGCCCGGGATTCGTCTCCTGGGCCAGACACCAGATGAAATATTGGGGTAATAAAATAGTATTTATTATTGTAAGTTTTCAATGTTGAAACAATAGCAGCTGGGGCATGTTTGGGTCTCTGAAAAAGCAGCAACAGATGTCTACAACTGGACAGCCAAAAATACAGGCCATTTTTCAAATAAAGTCTAGCCTTCTGTGCACTACTTTGCATGAGCTAATAATACATAAACTTACGTAGTCCATTTTGAAATCTATGGATGGAAAAACAGACACATGCCAAATTTTAAACTGTGTGTTTCATGATGAGCAATCACCATACAAAGGAGAAACCTCGAGAAACAGAACAGAGGTAAAAGATGCCCTGACCTCCTGGCCCTGTTCTACTTTACCAGCACCCGACTGCACCAAGGCCCTGAGGACGCCCTGTCAGAGCAGGAGACAACCGAACTCCCAGGGAGAGACAGAAGAATCTGTCCCTCCTGTCTCCAGGCTGCCCAGCTCTCCTACTCAGCCACTGAGACAAACATACTCTTATTTCTACTTTTTTTTTCTTCTGATGTCATTAAAAAAGAAGAAAAATCAATAAAATTAAATACAAAAATACAGAGAAGGAAATTACAAAATATAATGCTAAATATTTAAATAGACAGTGCTGACCACTAAGATCTCCAAGGTTTTATTATTCCCAGTTCACAGTGTAAATGGATTGGTTACTCGCAAAAGACAGGTAACCGAATGGTCTTAACTTGGTAATGCAAACTGGTAACTACAAATAAAACAGCAGCAATAATGGAATAATATCCTGATAATGTTTCCTCCTTATTCATAGTTTTCAAGCTGCAGCAGTTTGCAGCCTGAATATTCAGATAGAAATAATATACCTTGCTTGGGCGGTCTCTTACCCCAAGTGACCCGAAGGAGTTCAACACCTCCACGTCCCCAGCTTTCTCAGGCACGTCCTGTAATGGGCTCCATGGAGCATAATGCAAGGACACAGAAACACTGCCAAATATTTGTTATGCCTAACATTTATGTACATTCATCTAATCTCGAATATAATACAGGCTGACAGTATAAACAGGCCAGCTGAAGCTAATCTGTGCATGTTCCTAGTGTATGTAAATAGTCTTTTCCTCAGTTTGTTTCCTTAAAGTATGGAGCCTGCAATTATCTCTCACAGCTACAAAGGCAATGACATGTTACTTAGTCCTTTTAATAATGATAAATTCAGTCCTGGTGACAAGGGAGTTGAAACCTGCCAGGCTATAAACTGCAGCATACGATTTTCCCATACACCCCGACAGAGATCTTGTGTCCCGCAGGCTCACCCATTTTTAACCTCTCCACTTGTTCCGTCCTGTCCCCTCTTAAATACAGGACTCCTACCGCGGTCGTTCGGGAAATCACTTTCTGAAGACTGCTGTTCTTCAGGTACTAAACGAGATAAATTAATTCCACTATTAGAAAGACCAAATGTGAAAACTGGGACTTGAGGGGAAAAAAAAAAAAAGAATGTACAAGGCAGATCTCTGCATTTCATTAACATTAAACTTCAAATAAACATCTGCAAAACTGCTGATACAGTTCATTGCACGTCATCATCTTCATGTCATGGTTAGATCGTTGTACTTTGGGACTACAACAGAAATCTAACCAGAATGGGAGATTCTCAGATTAAACAGCCTTCCCCTTCTACCCCTCTTCTGATCATTTGTTGTGCTTTGACGAGAATAAAATGCCACCCAGATTTTCCTGGGACATTTTTTGTCTGATCTTCTCTGTTTAACTTAGTTTGACGTGCCTCTAATACCTGCTTAAAACTGGCTCTCCCTCTGCCTAATACCTCAGCCTTTAACAGATGGATATTTTCAACTGCGTGCAGTTGCAGGCAAAGCAGCTAAGAAAAATACCGTGCAGATGGCACAGGATGAACCAGCAGCTGAAGCAGTGGTTCAGCAAAACTGAAGGAGAGCTACACTCACTAGTCACAAACCTGCTTAAAAAAATAAAAAGAAAAAAGAGGAAAGCAAGCAAGCCCTGAGACTGGGACACTTAAGGGGACACAGACGGCTCACGCTGTTGGTCCAAGCAGAGATTTGGCCAGTCTTATCTATTTGGGCTATGTCTACACGCTGAGCTCAACCTGGGCAACTGGCAACCAGATCTGAGCTTCATAGCACAGCTCTGGCGTGACCTCTCCAGCTGCACGCTCTTAGCTATTTTGCCCTGCGCTGATGCTCCAGACCTCTGCTGAAGGCTACGTGGAAGCAAACCTCATTGATTTTTGTGCCAAGACACAGCAAGACTCCTTCCCAGGTGGCTGTGCCGACCACAAAGGGACCTGCACGGCCCCCAGAAAGCCGGTGGCGGCGGAGCTGGGGGTTTGCTGGTCCTCAGCAGACGTGGCCAGCCCCTGCACGGCAAAGCAGACAGCTTCTGCCCTGCACCCAACCCTCAGCCAGGTATTTACCCCACGTTAGCACCTGGGCAGACCTCTTCCCAAATAGAGGCAAGGATTAACAGACCAGGGTGTTAATAAACCGGACAGAAAGGCTGCACAATATTTGCACACAACGAATCTAACACAACTAATTTGACTTCTGAGGGTGGCTGCTGGTTCAGTCACAGCAGTTCTATGGAAATGTTGTGATACACGCAAACACCTGTTGGACTGTCAGCCTCCCGAAGGCCTCTCCTCTGTGCTCTGTTCTTTTAAATATTCATGGCCTGCTTGCTCCAAACACACTTGCCAGCCCAAATAACATTCATGTGATTGATGTAATCGCCAAAATTAAAAGGCATCCATTCACTCTGGCATGTGCTACATCTAACTTTTACCCAGGATGTGTCTATTTGCTGTCTCTCACATGAATTTCAGCAGGAGATAAACCTGAAAGCAATAAATAGCTAGAGGTAGAGCCCTGATGAGCCTAGGACTGGCAATGTAGTGTCCTGCCAGGATACTGACCTTTTATTTTTCTAACGAAAACACAACAAAATGGCACTAAAAAAATGTGAAATGGTCATTTTTAAAGCCTTTAATATCTCTAGTCTCAATCACTAGCTATACCACCCAGTGTTTTGAAAACGCACTGCTGACCATCCCCAGTGTCATGTCAAGCCTTCCCACCTGGGCTCACAGCTTTCTGGCTCCCTGTGGGAACGGCAGCCCAAGGACTTGCATTCCAAACGTACTCAGGGAACCTGTGCAGCACCAATCAGAAATCCCTCCCCGCAGCTGGGAACACCATCCCCACTGGAAGCGGGGAAGCTCAGCTCCATCCACATTCCACGCTAAACCTCCCTTCAGAGGCTTCCCCTGAAGGCTGCGTCGCTGGCGCTACTGGTACAGGAGGAAATGGGCTTAAGACCATTACTTCATTTTATCCAAACTTCTACAAAGCCATCGGATCACGGTAACTGCTTCAGCCTGAATTCAGCTGAGGAACCTCCAGCTGAAACTCTGTGCAGCCCGCTGCTGATCCCTGTACCGACTCCAGCCCTAGCTTCCAGGACCTGTATTTCCTGCACAGCCACAGGTCAGGAATGTGTTATTTGAATTTATTTCTTTGTTAAATCAGCTGCTGTGTGCTTACACAATCACAATAGCAGCACTGTCATTATCAAGCTGAATTTCATGTGGTCACAGGGAACTTTATGGCTGTTTTAATAAACATTATCCTGGTTGGAATTTCTATAAAATAAACCAATTTTCAAGTTAAATATCCCTTTCTTAAGTGCCAGATGGCTAAGAAAGGCGGGGACGCAGAAGCCTCACTACAAATCTGACTTCCATGAAGGGTCCACCGCCCACTGGAAAGGCAGGTGAGAATTAATTTAAGCCAGAGAAGAAACACGAGCATCCAGAGCTGTGCCACAGAGGAGCTCCGGGCCACTCTCGGTCACTCCTGGGACCAGCATCCGTCTGTCCCTCCATCCCTGGCTGGCTGGAACGAGTGGCTCGTCACCTCACTAATGATGCCAGGAACAAGGCCAACTAGAAAGGGTCAATTCTGATGGCAATGCTGAAGACGTATTCCCTCCAAATCACACTGGCTGAATTTAGTTTGAATATTTATTCCAATATAAAGCTAAAGCAGAAAAGAATGCAATAGATTTCTGTCGTGAGGCTTTCCATACATCCCTCATCATTACTTTCTGACAGTATTTAAATGTCCTTTCTTCTCCTGCTACATGATATTACATATAAAGCTCACTTGACACTCTCAGAATTATAGGTTAATGCATAATTATATTTTTTGCAAAGTTTTACAAAACCCTTCATTATGCCTAGACTTAACCAGGCCCTTCCCAACAGAGCAGATTCACCCCAACTGCCTAATTCATCCTTCATGTTCTAGTCCAAAGCTGACAAACGGAAAACAGAAGAAAGGATGGTGAAAAAGAGCCCTTCCGGGCATCCCTGGGAGCGCTCCCTCCTGCGGTAAAGCAGGAGAAAGAAAGAAAGATGAGGCAAGTAGCTTTTCTCCACTCTTGCAGAAAAACATCAGCCCATGAGCAGACGGCAATTTAGTACGAGAAGAGTTGTCTTCTGCTGAACAATTACTGGAGACAGAGTCGCCACGTATGATATTTCTAAAAAGACACATTAAGATACATACAACTGGAGCCAAAAAACCCCAATGATCCAGGTTCTGATTCTCCTACTGAGATACAAATAATTCTTATTTACTTTACTAGAAAGTCAGATTAAAAATCAGAGAGAGGTATTTATGTCATGCGGGAAGCGAATCGGATTCTCAGAATATCCCATTAAACACAAAAACCCAGTGAAATGCTTTAAGAAAATAGGGTAATAGGAGAGGTAAGTAGCATGTTGGGCTTGCATTGAAAGGGAGGCTTGTAAAATAAAACCAGCATTGCACAAAGATCTGATTAGCTCCCCAGCTTCTTTTCTCAGACGATCAAAGTGCGGGAATGGCCAAGGCAATGTTCTTCCACCTCTTGCAGCCTGAAGACACCGTCTTTTAAATACCAGACTTTGCTATCATCATTCACTGAAATCACTTTTAATGAATGACCGAAAAAAAGCAGATCACACGCAAGTGGATAATTCGCATATGCTAAAGTACTGAATGTAGAGGTCACGGGGGGAAATTTCAAAGAGGGGTCTATGCGGCGGTCAGGCTACAAACGGCCGGGCTACAGCTGCAGAGGTGGCATTGTCATTCAGGCTCACAACATTTCTCCTTGTCAGCGAGTTAATGTAGCTTACTGGCACACAGCGCTTCACGCTGGATGAAGCCTCGGCCTGCAAGGGAGAGCCGATGCCATGGGCACACCACAGCACGCCAGCACAACCACGACACCGACAGCTACCAACGGAGGGAGGGGGCTACAGCCCCCACAGGCTCCCTGCTACACCCTTCCTTCATCCGTTCATCACACAGCACGCCAAGATCAAAATCCAAATTTTTTTAAATGAGGCGTTTTAAATTAGACAGAGCTGGTTGTAAAAGGCAAAGCCTCCGCCGAGCCCCGTCGGGGTCACGCTCCTCCAGCCCAGCAGAGGGAAAACCCAGTTCAGCAGAGATTAACCTCCCCACTACCGTCAGTGCGGGATTTGCCCACCTCTTACAAGGTCCAACAGGGGAGTCCAGCCACTTCTCGTTAACTCCCTTCCCCTAAAGCTGGTGCGGGATGCAGGGTCACATCTGCATATGCTGACCAGGTGTTTCGTCGCCTTGGCATGCGAGCAGCTCAGCAGAAAACCACAGCCTTTCTCTGGTATCAAATCCCAGTATTACTGATAGAAAATTTCTAGTAAATACTGTTAAAAGAAGGGTGTTGCCTTAACAAAAATGCAAGTAATTACCAGTTGTCTAGAAGTCTTCTATATTTTCATTAAGAAATGAGCAGCTAACTCTCCCTTTTCCTGCTTTGTTTCCTACTTTTCTACTTCCTTTAGTACAGTTTTTGTGATGAGAGAGGAAGGGAAGGTAAATCCCAGAGAACAAAAGCGGAAATATTTTCCTTGGGGTTGGCCTTCAGTATTTTCGTGAAGTAGAAGTTTTGTTCTGAGGCATTACAAATTTATTTACCAGAACTATCTATCAGTTTTCAGGCAGCTGTTAGACTCCACACATAACCTGTGGTTTTCAACCTGATTCAGGGATTATCAGTGGAAAAGGTTGTGTTAAATCAGTGAGCCTTAAGTACAATTAAAAAGAAATGACCAAAATTTCTGACCAAAAAACTGAAAAAAAAACATACATCCTCTTTGCAATGGCCCCAGTATCACCACCTCAGTTTAGCGGAGCCAGGGCTTCCACTGGGTCCTGTTATTCCATGGTCCCTCAACAAAATGCATTCCTCACTTTACTGCATACCAGGCAAAATCTGTTTGCTGATCTTCAGGGTATTATGCAAAGCATTTGGGGAGAACGACAGGAGAGAGAGAATTGAATTTTGAGGCATTTGTTTGATCTATCGCTTTGATGATTTAGGCTGATTTATATGATGGGTTTGGGTTCTGTGTGTTACGGTTTGCATTTTATGCAGTATTTTTCTATGGCTGGATTCTCAGCGATGTTCAGTGTCCTGCATCCCTTAGTACTACACACGGATTTCAAACAAATAAAAAAATCCCAGCATTTAGCACCTGCTCTCTGGCAACCCCTACTAGAATTTAAATAAGAATTGCGCTGTTAGAGAATCTGGCTGCATTGGAGGGCACTGACCACTTCAAATCTGGTCTTAAGCTTGCATGTACGTGATTTTAAACATCAAAACAATGTTCTGAATCCCATTCAGGGAATCCAAAAGAAGACAGAGCAGTTTTCCATACGTGCCTGCTATGTGGTCTCAGGAATTGGTCTCCTATGAATAGAGAATGAAAAGTCTTGGCCTATCTATTTTAAACAGCTGATAAATAAAGAAGGGGCATGATGAAAAAAAAAAGAAGAAATTCTTTCAGAGTTGATTCTCTGACTCTCTTGCAAAGAACCCTCACATCTTATTTTTCAAATTTATTTTTATAGCTTTTTCTTCTTTTCTGCTTTTGTTTTCTGCTCCTTAAAAATAAGTAGGAAGCAAAACGTTCTTTTGTTCCTTAAAAATAAGTAGGAATCAAAATGTTCTTTTGGTCAAAAGCTATTGTTAGCATATATTTTACAAATCTAAACAGATGGGATGGAGAAGTCTGTTGTTCTGAGAACTGATTTAGTGCAGGATCACTGAGAAGGAGCATCCCCATTCAAAGAGCGGCACTTCTAAGTCAATGCCGAGCTTCATTACGAAATTCCATGTTTACCTTAAGAGGTTCCCACACAGTCATATCCCAGCAGCAGCACATCCCTCATGCTGCTAAAAGCAGCAAAATAGAGAAAAACCTGCTAATCACCTGAAAATGAGAAGCATCAGTCTCTGCAACCTAATTCTACAAGGCTTTTTGCAAAAGAAAGCCGTCACCAGAGTAAACATCTGTGATCAAACACTAATTTAGCACCAACAGAAAATTGACTTCAAATCATCTCTTTGTCACTGTAATTGATTAAAAGTCAAATGAAAATTGATAACATGATTTTCTATGTGTGAATGTGTATGTGGCACAAACTCTCAAGAGCTCTGTTGGTTTCTTATATTGACTTCTTTCCAAATAAAGCCTTTTAAGAGTACATTAGTCAGCCCACTAATAAACTTAAAATGCAGACTAATTACACCAACACAAGGCGTTAATATGCTCTCAAGGCTGTCAAATTTTGGTGCAAAAACAAAATTCTGAAAAGAACTTTGAACCCAAGTGAAGCAACAAAACACACAAACTATTTCGTTCTTGTTGGGTTTTCTGATGATGAAGGAAGCTGACTGCTTTTCCCTTATTTTACTTTTCGTTTAAAACTTTCTCAACATCTTATTAACTCATCTCCAGTCTCAGTGTCACATACTATTGTTCTTCACTAGTCTAAAGGCTTTTTTTCAAGTGTAGGTTACAGATGTACGTATCTTTTTTTTCTTGAACAGATTATTTTCTGCATCACAAAGCAAATGTCACTCTGTATCGACCCCTGCAGAGAATATAACCAACAGAGTACTAAAATGTTATTTCATCTACTCTATGGACAGTGTTTTTTTTAATATCACATGCAAATCCAACAAAAAAAAAAAGATATTCTGCCACAGAATGTCCATTTTCTTTATTATTGCATATTCCAAACTGGCCTGAAAGTAGGAGCAGAAATGTCTTGCAAACAGCATTAGTTCCACTAATTCAAATTTCCATTTCTTCTCTATTGATGAGAATATGCAGAGGTATGAGAAATGGAGACAAAAGCACATTAGAGATGTTTCATTTATAAAGTAAAGTAAGCAAACTTCATCCCTAATCCAACCCAAAATCCATGTCCAATTTTTGGACATGAAAACCAAAATCTTTGCAAAAAAACTCCTTAAAAGAAACATCTTGAAGACTTTCCAAATGCCTTCATACAGTCAAGTTCTGTTACACCACCCCAGCCAACCCACCAGCCAAGTGCCTACAAGTAGGGTCAAGCAACAGAAACCTCTGGCAGAGAGCATTACCAGGTACCATCCCTCTTTGTCTCAGAGGAGGAGAGAGGAG
>Ga0181612_131631_pt1 | contig 18974 bp, 18 predicted proteins | sample HoacroProtozoa21_FD_119630 | JGI IMG/M metagenome (GOLD analysis project Ga0181612, IMG submission 119630) | Hoatzin crop microbial communities from Cojedes, Venezuel. Combined Assembly of Gp0051906, Gp0051904, Gp0051908 | reverse complement strand
GGGGGAGGAGAAGAATGAGGAGCGCGTTGGGTTTTTTTTCTGTTGTGGTTTTCTCGGGGTGTAAGAAGTATGTTGTTTTTCTCCCCCCCTTCCTGTTGTTTTTTTTTTTTTTTGGGGGGGGGGGGGAGTTTTGCTGAGATTGCTGCACCTTCAGTTTTGGCCTGAAATTAGGACTGTGGAATTTTAGAAATCACAGGACCAGGGCACCACACCTATGAAAGTGCTGCTGTGTGCAAAGTGGCTGGTTGAGATGCTGGAATGAAAAGCCAAGGCGACTCAGCCTCCTGGGCGTTTGTGTGACCACAGCCCAGTTCTTCATACTTTGCTCATTCTCAGATTCTGATAAAAACCTTTTATTTCTTCACTGGGATGCCACAAGGGTAAAATACCTCCATGATTGTGAATTAGGCCTTTGTTGTGGTGACGAAGAGCACATAAATACTTGCATTGCTGGCCACCTGTCGCAATTTGGGAAGGTCACAATGGAGACAGCTCTTGATGTTCACAAAAGGTCTGAGTTCATCATAAATGTGTGATCTGGATATTATATCCTGGTTTATCTTATATATCCAGAATGATCTGGATATTGTGTCTAAAAAGAACAATACTCTACCTTGCTAGAAAGTCAAGTAGTGGATACTGAAGAACTATGGTCTGAGTGTCTGCAGAGGCTTCTTTGACTCTGGCTCATCCTTTTTGCAGAGATGGAGAGACTGGTAGCTTGGAACCTCTCCTGAAGGGAGCCTTTCTGCTCCTGCAGGGCAGCTGAGCAACTGATTTGGAATCAGACCAGCTCTGACCCCAGCTGACGGCTGGGAAGAGCCTGCGCAAGTCACTTCCCATTTCTCCACTTCAGGCTCCCTGACTGTAAAGACTGTGGAGCCTTGATAGGAGTCTGTCGAGGTCAGCACCTTTGACTCTGGCAGGAGGCCACTCAATACCAGTGCAAAACATCTGCCTACAAGGCACCCTCATCCTGAAAGGGCTCTTTCATCTCCCCTTTGGCCACTATACTACACAGCCTACCACTTGCCCACCACTTTCTGGTGACACAAAGCATCCCCACAGAAGCACTGTGACAGATCACACTGCTGCCAGGTGGGAGGACCCTGTTCTCCCTGGAGCTGCATTTGCTTGTAGCAGTGAAGGTGGCCAAGAAAGAGGCATTGTTAAAGGAGATCTCACTGTCCAAAAACCTAACCGCTCTGGTAGGCTTCTTCACCCTACCTGGATTGCAATTGCCTCGTTATAGGTACTGTACACAGGACATTTGGGCCAAAAAGTGCTGATAATAGGCAGGAATAAATGACCAGCCAACAATAGGCATGTCATTTGTCTCATCCTTCAGGCTTGGCTGTATCCATGAGTTTGGGAAGGAAATGGCAGTGAAAGAAAGAAGGAGAGCTGCCTCTTTCCCATTCTGCAAGAAGCAAAAATATTTGCAAATGTAGCTGTAACAGGGTTAACACCTCACATTCACAAGGACCATCCTCCCTTTTCTCTCTCCACCCTCTTCCTCCACCACTCCCATTTCTCTGGAGACCTCCCTGCTCCCTCCCGTCAGCCAAAGTTGGGGAGTTTCCATGGCAACCTGGCAGCTGGTGTCTAGACACTGTGAAAGATGCTTTGCAATGGAGCTGTGAGCCTGACTCCCCTCGGCATCCCCCTCCCCACCGCTGTGCTCCCCCAGCGTCTCTCCCACCACTCCCTGCCTTTCCATCTACTGCACACATGGATGCCGACGCAGGGTGGGATTTCCGTGGTGGTGCTGGGGAAAGAAAGGCACCCGCGGGAGGAGAGGGAGAGGAAATCCCTTAAGCCACTGGCTCTTCAGCCTGACAAAGCGCAAAGGCAGCTGGGGCGACAGAACTGGGGCTGGCTCTCCTCTGAGGATTTAGTAGGATCACAAAAAGAGGCAGCCATCCAAGCTTGGACCAATGTCATCATCCATGGGACTGGCAGAAGTTGTTTTTCTTCTCTCTGCTAGAGCAACTGAGGTTGCCATATATGGTGCTGAAACAAACATGAGGCAGTCCAGGAACAGGAGGCCCAAACCACCACGTATTGTGGCCGTATTCACCTTTTTGTTTTAACCTTAACAGGCTGCTTTGACTGCTTCTTTCCAGTAGTTACTGGGAAACTTCCTTGGACCTCCTGCCTGCTACTTGCAGTGGGGACGTCCCTCCCCACCACCTTGTTGCAGGGTTTGCCAAGCAGATGCAGATTTCCCAGGTGCCATGTGCCCACCAGGACCCCGAGGGCTCACAGGAAGCAGGTGGTACGCCGTGTCCATCTGTAGCAAGTGAGAGATTCACCAGGGCTTTCGGAGAAATCACGCAAGTCAGTCGCCTGGACCAGACGCAGCCACTCACCTGAAATGCCCAATTCCTTCATTTCTCAGTGTTTTGCTGGACCAGCATAAGTCTGCCAGTTTTCAGAAGCAGCGCGTGGGGAGGGCGTAGGATTTTAGCAGTGCATATGACGCATCGTAGGGCTGACTGCAATGGGCTAACTTGGATCAGGAAGAGAACTGTATAAGCAACAGCTCTGAACCTGAACTGCATCTCATTTCAGCAGTTTCAGACCTACCATCGTCTGCCTGGAATTGGCTTCTGGCTGGCTAGAAGGACAGATGGATTGGGACAGATGAATCAAGCTGTGAAGCCTGGATCAAAATCTGGATCCAAATGTCATTAAAACTAGGAGAGGCTCAGGTTAGCGATTCTAAGTCTTCCAGTGCTTCTGACCCTCCAAAAAATCTCTCTAAACAGATTCATCTCTGGGGCAGAAAAGGGGTCCTTGTAACAGGGCAGCAAAACCCAGATTAATAGAGAGAGGACAAAGAGGAGACCAGATGAAGCACAGGTTTTAAGTCCCATCTCTGACCAAGCTGTAGCTGGCAGAGGAGAGAGGGAGAAAGGAGTGAGCATGGGAAATGCTAGAGAAATAGCAGCAGCTGAGGAGATTTGGGCAATATTTTCACAAGAAGGCATGGGAGAATTCTAGTGGCACAATCAATATCAGCAATAATTATGCAAACAGTGGGAAAGTGGCAAAAGAAAAATCCCTGCATCTGTAGTAGAATCCTAGAGTGTTTGTGCAATTTCTCTTCTCTTGGCATCGGCTGTGGTAATTTAAAGATCTGCAGTGGAACAGAGATGAAAAGGAAAACAAAACCCAAGCCACCAGCCACAAAAGAAATGATCAGCAGAGAGGTTGCTGCTACTATGGTCATAAGCTGATGTCTGCTCTGATTTAATTAATCTTGGCAAGTCAGACGGGAGCTGGGCAGGTCCCAAGAGACAGTGTTTTACCCGGAAATCCACTCAACCTAATTTCACTAATGTAGGGCAGTGGAGAGACTTGGAGAGGAGCCTGCACGCTCAGCCATTAGAGCACAGCACAGGCAAAGGCAGCTGGAAGTACCACCATCCAGCAAAACTGCTGCTTGCTTGCCTGCTTCAGCTTTACAGCAACCAGAACTGCATATGTTCAAGGCGTGTGCTCCCCAGCAGGGCTCACAGACATGATTCTCACCCTTTCCAGGAAATAAATGGAGTGCTGAGGGGCAGGAGCTCTCTAAGACCCTATTTCAGCAAGGACTTGTAGTTCCCTTCCATATTGTTTCTCTTCCATGGGCAAGGCAGTTGCCTGGCAGGTACTGGCTGGGGGTGTAGGTACAAAGCACATCTGTGACACAGGCCCCTCGGCTGGGAAGCAAAAGCACTTCAGCATCTCCCACCACGCAGCCCTATTGCTTAAGCAGTTGTGCAGTTGCAGCTTAAGGTTTGTCTGAGGCTGCCCAAAAGGTTTCTTAAGTTGGCTGCTCCATCCAGGGTGTTAGATGGAAGTGAGATTGGTGGCAGCTCAGCCCACAGATGCCTGTCTCCGTGGCAGAATTATCCCATGCTATAGGATGATTTGGACTGCAGCATGAACTACAAAAAACTGAATCAAGAGGCAAATCTGCAAAACAAACTAAAATCTCAGAGCTGTGTCTGGGGGGCACCACAAGGCTGGAATAACCAGGAACAGTGCAAGTGATGCCTGATGTGCGTTAAAACAACTGTGAAGGTGATGACTGCAAGCACAAATGAGGTGGGTTTTGTTGTTGGTCTTGTCTTGTTTTCTTTTTGGGGTTTTTTTAGCCTTTTGACCTAGCCGTTCCTGCTTTATCCTTCAGGACAGACTTTATTTTTGGCCCCTCCTCAAGCTCGTTTTGCTTCATATTGCAGCTCAGTCTCCCATCCTGTTCTGTTTCCTCCACGCGTGCACATGTTATGTTCTCATTTTGTGAGTTCAGGCTCTTCTTTTTGCTCTGTGGCTGGAATGCTCTAGAACAAATGTGGGTATCTATCTCCACCTTGGCTGGCTAAAGATGTAGGTGTTCTCAGGCTGCAACTTCTCTTCTCCTAAAGTCGTCATCTAAATAGGTCAGGTTAATAAAGTCCTAGAAATGTCATGTTTATTTCCACTGATTAGAAAGAGAGCAGAGGGTGAGAAGATCATCTGGAGTTGTCTCTGTGTAGATGTCTGGAGTTAGGCGAGATGTCCATCTGCTCCCACTTCAATTTTCCTGTTTCCCGATCTCTTCATATACATCTCAGTGCTGCCCCAGTCCAGGCCCATCTTAAGATACACCTCACTGCCTCCTGCTTGTTGTCTCCCTCACAAGTGGACACAGGGGACTCTAACCTTGTGGAAGGAGCACTCATAGTGCTGGCATGTTCAGAAGGGAGGCAGCTTTACACAGGTGGAAATTTGGCCACCCAGGATTAAATGCTTCTTTTCCTCAAACAGAGGGCAGAACATTTTGCCTAAATGCCCTGAATTCTCACCTGCTTTTTTATCACCTTTTACACCTATTCCAACACAGTGCAAAGTGAATGTAAAATGCCACAGCTGTGCAGTTCTGTCTGTATAACTGTATCTGTCCACTACAAACCAACAGGTGCCACAGCCCAGAGTTCAAGCAAGTGGGAAATCAAGACTAGAAAAAAGCAACGTAAAAAATACCCTCTATGATGTATGGAATCCCCAGGATAGCTATCTTCTAATCTCCCCAGGGATACCTTGCCCTCCTTTGCTGGGACACTTAGAAAGTAGGCTGGAGAAAACCCCAGAGAACATAACATAGAAAAAGCCTGCATCAAACAAACTGGTGAAGGGTGAGTCAGATAAACTGTCTCACCTCTCCTTGTGAATCAGAAACTGCTATTAACTGGCCCTGATGTCAGCAGGGTTGTGCTGCGTTGGTCCCACTGCACAGAGAGAATCCTCTTCTTTTCACTGCTGTAGTTTAGCAGTGTCACAGCTTGAACTTTATTTTTCTGTGCTGAATTTTTTATCCTTTGTGATATTACTTCTTGCTAAAGTTCATTACTATGTAATAACACCAAGCTGCTTCTTTTCCCTCGTCCCAAAGATCAGTGAAATGCTGCTAAAGCTGCTAGGAAACAACATAGCTTAGCAGGATGCAGCAGTGCATTTGGTGTTTCCTCTTATGGCTTCAACACTGTGCAAGACAAGAGAGGAAGAGTGGCTGGCTGAATTTTCTGTGATGATTCTCATTCAGAAAGTTAGACGTCTTCTTCACACTTGGGACATCCACAGTCGTGAAAATTTGCTCTAGTTCGCCATGTGTCCAGCATTTGGTTTCTATGATTCCTCTCTGGAATACGTGGTGAAGTGACTTTAAATCCTTTCTGCTGCTCCATGACCTCAGAGTCAGTCCAGGCTACTTCAGCCACGGCAGAAATCAGTGCAGTCCCTGGTCTGCGTCAGCAGAGTCGTCTGCCCACCGCTAACTGTTCCTCAGAGAAGAGCAACGGGAGCATCGAGGCACCCCCCACGCAGTTCCTTTGCCAGTCACAGATCTCTGGGCACCACGGACACTCCCTGGAAATTAGATTTGCCACTGTGGTGAGCCAACAGGGAACAAAACATGGCAGAAAATTGTGTTTCAACCTGCCTACTTGTTCTAAGAGCAAGAACAGGAAGCATTGTGAGCCACCCCACGTCACCAAGGCTGCCAGCTCCCCTACTTTGAGTGCAACCATATTTCCTGCCCATCTCGCTAGGACAATTGCCAAGAGCCTACCACTTTAGGAGCTGGATCCCACTTTCAGCTGCTGGTGTAACGGGGTCATCTGTGTGACTTAGCAGTTTGTATGTCTTGGGCAAGGCACTCAGTATCACAGCAGCCATCCAGTGTCCATCCCTGTGCTTGCTGCATTATCGGTCCTTCTGTGGTGCTGTTCTGAGGAGGCTCTGGGGACTGCTGGGTAAAATCTGTGCATATTATCAGTAGGAAGACACAGAAATTTTTAAACATAATGAAATATAGTGTCAGGGCTTGTGTTCCTGAAGCCACATTGCCCATCCTTTGTTGATCTTTCATTCATCTTGTGTAGGTGTGGAAAAAACAGAAATTTTGCCTTACTAGGATCTATCAGAGCCTTATAGCAAAGCATGCTTTGCTGCTGGCTAGCGACAGTCTTTTGGCTCAAATTTAGGGGTAGATGGTCGTGCATTGGGATTCTGCTCTTGGCTCCATAGTTCAATGTGTCTTCTGCTGTGAATGCCTTGGAAAAGAGCAGGATTAAAAGAACTCCCCTCCCTAATGGACTGTGATCAAGTCATTCAGGAAAATTAACAAAACTAGGGCAAATTGGCCTGCTTTGCCTTGCAAAAATACTCATATCCTATTTTAATCAGTAGCCTATTTTGTCTTTGGTTTGTGGCTGTAGCTGTACCATTTATAGAAGGAGTCCTTGAGCAGCATTCTGTTTAGCTGTTCAGTATCAAGGGAAAGAAAGTCCACCAATGTTTTTGCTGACAGGGGATTTGCAGATGCAGGGGCTTAGGCCATGGAGATGTTCCTACAGACTTTTTGCTTTTGGAAAATCAACAGTCAGAGTTTACTAAGACAAAAAGTATTTGAAGGTCCAGAAGAAATGATTCAGAATAAGAAGTTACATCCATCTTAAAGGTGATCCATATGGAAGTGGTGCCTAGGGACATATTTAAAAGTTAAGCTAAAGAGCGGAGGGGGAGACGGAAGCAGGAATGCAGCACCTACTGCCAGTGCTGGAAGCAAATACAAGTCTGCCATCTGATGGCATCGAATGGACCAGGCCAAAAATGCACAAATGGTGTCAGTAAGGAAAGTTTCACATCCCAGTTAACATTCTCACTACTGCTAAGCATGGGTGTGATGATGCTAATCCTCACAAACTAAACATTGGCAAGTGAATGTCTGTATTGTTAAGCTGACAGCATGGGCCATGGTGTGATTTTTGAATACGCCAACTAACTCTGCCCCAGACAGCTCCCAGACACAGCTGCCCCGTTCTGGAGAGTGAGAGAGTTTAGCCATATGGACGTGAGCTGTGTGGTGCCAGCTGGCCTCGGGGCCAGAGAGCATTTTATTTGCTGGCATAATGATCTGATAGCCCATCAGAGAAGCCAGGAACTGTCCCGGGACCCCATAGTCCTCTCTGAATGACCACCAGAGATACAGTGATGCTATGGAGGTGTGTTGAGTGCCAGCACTGAGGTACATGGCATACCAATCTTGTGGTCTGTCCCACACCACCCAGCCCATCAGCACTTGTTTCTTTTCCCTGTCCTTTATCCCAGGTCTGGAGTGATGCTGCTTGCTTGGCCTCTCCATGGTCTGTGTGTACATGTGTGTGGGAGGGAGAGTCAGTGAGGAATGGGGAGAGATGGCGATGGAGCTGACCAGCCACTACAGTGCCCAAAGACCCTTCTGCGTTTGCCTTGTCCCTCCTGGCTGCCTCTGCCTTCCCCTCAGTTCTGATCCCCTGTCTGGTTCATTGCTGAGGGATTGCTCCTAGCATTCATTTTAACTTCTCAGGTGAACGGTGTGCCAGAACAAGGTGTCTGATTGACAGGCAGACCGAGCCACCCTCCAGTTACACCCGTTGCTTCCCCATGGGGCAGCTCTGCCTTTGAAAGGAGAGCCCGGAAAACTGGAGAGACGTGACAACCTCCTGGTTGAAGGCTCCCGCTCTTGAAAGCTAGAGACATTTCTGTAGATCTCTGTGCAGCATAACAGCAGTCTGAGTTACAAGTTACAAAATTTTTCCCTCTGGGTCTTGCAAGCTGCAAGTGTGTGTGGAGTTTTCTCTTTGTGACCTCTTTAAGTGTTGGCTGGGAGGATCCATAGCGGTAATTCAGGGGCAACACTTCAGTAGTGGTTGGCACGGCCAGTGGGTTCAGTGAAAGCGTGTGTGATCTAGCTGGTAAGCCAAGACTCTAATCAGTGCGCCTGATGAAATGAATGGTGGTTGCCTGCCACACCAGCAGCGAGCTAGGCAGCTCTTTCCAGTTGCAGGTGCTTTCTGGTGGGGCAGGAGTTTTTTGTGAAAGCTGCACACTTGCCTGCTGTGCTGAACCCTGGCACGCTCTTTCAGTGCTGCAGAAATGCCAGGGACTCTGAGACCCCGGGTCACTCTGGGGAGTGAGAAGCCTGAAGCCACGCAGTCCGTTATGTGATGGCTGTGTGCACGTGCAGTGTGCTCTAGATCATGGCTGACTAACCCTGGACAATCTCTTTCCCCACTAGATGCTGTAGAAGAAACCAAACCTACTGAAAGTGCCCAGCAGGAAGAGGTGAAAGAAGAAGAGAGCAAGGCGGACCAAGAAAATGCCTGAACATTAAGAAATGACTCCCCGTTGCCCCTCCCTCCCTCCCCCTATCCTCTATCCTTCCTTCCCACCCCAATCTCGATCTCCCCGCTTCCTGCTCACATCTGTGAGCCTGTCCATCCCTCTCCCATTCCCACTTAAACCCTTTTTCTCTCTGTGTGGCAAACATTTAAAGAAAAAAAAAAAAAGCAGGAAAAATCCCAGTCAAACAGTGTGGCTTAAACATTTCTTTGTTTCTTGGTGTTGTTATGGCGAGTTTTTTGGTAATGATGATCCAATCATTTTGGGAAAATTCTTGCACTGTATCAGAGTTCTTTGACCTGGCGCGTGCGTGTGTCTGTCTGCCCACCGCGAGCGCACTCTCTCTCTCTCTCTCTCTCCTCTCTCTCTTCTCCAAGTGTGTGTGTGTGCAATGTTACGTTCATCCGAGGAGTCCAGACTTACCGAGTGAGTTAAAACAAAAGAGGAAAAAAAAAAAAATTCCTTTTCTTCCTTTTTCAATGTGATGGAATGAACGAAAGAAAAAAAAAGACCAAACCCAACAAACAAATGAACGAAAAGTAATATGAAACCCCAGTTTGTTTTCAGAACTAAAACAACAAAAAGTAATGTGCCAATTAGCGTAATGCTTGGCTCCAGGCTCCTTTTTCAAACTGAACAATAATTATAATAAATGAGAATAATGATCATTAATACCACCGTGTCGCATTTCTATGCTGCCATACACCCTGCCGGCCTGCGGTCTTTGGTGGGTCACTTCTTGCATGGCCCCGCTGTGCTCCACGGCCACCGGTCAGTGACCGACCGCTCTCCCTGGCGCTGCTGAGGGGGTTTTTAAGGGAAGCAGGCTTGGATTTTGAGTGAGGTGTTAGCACTGACTAATATGGATAAGGAAAGAAGTAAAATCAGTTTTAGGAAAGAACAAAACAAGCAGCCCTCTAGGAGACCTCTAGGCCCTGACTTGGAGACGTATGGTGACCTTGCAGGGATGAGCCAGCAGACGGGCCGGCTTTGGTCCATGCTGAAGGTCCGACACCTGCCGAGGGGTGCACCAAGAGCTGTGAGGGGACAGGGTCCTGGGGCCTGAGCTCCTCCAGGAAGCAGGGCGATGCTCACCCCATCGGGCTGGAGTTGAAGAAGTCGTTGAGTACCATAGTGTGGCCCTCCAAAAAGTGTTCTGTTTGGCAAAATAAATTAGGCCAATGCATTGAATAAATAGGCACGTGGGCAGGACAAGGTCTGGTGGTGTAAGAGCCAGTTGACGGCACTTCGACAAATACCTCATTCCCGCTCCCCGGCAAAACCCGGGACGGTTCACCCAGCTCTAACGAGGGCCAGGGCTTTTAGGTCTCATTTGTGGCCATGCGCTGCAGCCAGCTACAAGTGTGGCGCAGGCCCAGCACCACCTCGCCAGCCTCCCCTGCCGCCTTCCACGGGTCTGGGATGTTCCCCGGCGCGCGCCGACTGCACGGCCGCGAGACCCAGCCTGTCCCGGTGCGGGACTGACAGGCGCCCGGCCCTGAGCCTGACCAGCCGACGGGGTCGGCTGCTCTGCTTATGAGCTGCCAGAGCGAACAGTTGAAATGTATTCAGTAATAACTCGGCTTTCATAAAAGCCCAGTTACTGCTCTGTCCCTGCCCCGATTACTACCACGTGCTTTCCCACCAGCTTGTGCGTGGTTTCCTGGCCGCATTGGCAATGGCAGCCAGCGGAGCCTGCAGGATTGCCGTACAATGCTGCGGGGACACGATTAAGTTAGGCTCACAGCAGTAACACCAAAAAGATGGGTCTGCTGACAGCCCCAATGTCCCTTGGTGGCTGCTGCACGGAGGGGCAGCCCCACAGCCTTCAGAGGGCTGGCTGGCCCTCCCTGCCCTACTCCTTTGTTCTCCTCCATCTCTTTGTTGGAAACAGGGAGAAAAGATGAATGGTGTCTCCTCGGAGATGATCGGTTTGAACGTAGACCGCTCACTGGAAGTGCCATCAAAACGCGTCAGGATTCATTTCCATGTGCTTCCTGGCGTCGTGCAGAAGTAAGAGAGAGAGAGAGTGGGAGGATTTGAAAAAAAGAGAGGGAAAGAGAGAGTGGGAGAGAGATTGGACAGAGATTTTTAAAACAGGGATTAGAGAGAGGAGAGGGAAAAGATTTTCAAGTGGATAGATGGATGATAGGGAGAGAGAGGGGAGTATAGCTAGAGTAAGAAAGGTTAGAGTGAAAAAGATGAGAGAGAGACAGGAAGAAATTAGGTAATATGGAGCAATAGATGACTGATAGAGATAGTGAAACGTAGCTAGCTAAAGTAGATTAGACAGACTAAATAGATAGAAAGATGGGCTGACTGACAGATAGGTATTGTGTCATACTTCATAAACGATATATATGCTAATATTCCCATGTCATGATGGGTGGTAAACCCTGAGACACCTTCCAGCCTGACCTCAATTCAGCAAATGTAGCGCGGACATCAGGCACTGCTTGGACCGTATGTCAGGTCCCACCCCCCTGCCTGTCCCTGCCGTGGCAGCAGCGGCGGGGTGGGTGGTGGTTGGGGAGGGAGAGCGCTTGGATGGACACGGAGGGCCGAGGGGCAGGGAGGAGAGACGTAGAGTATGTTTGCTGTTCGTAGCACACGAGGTGCCCAGCCCGGCTCAGGCGTTGCTGACGCCCCGTGTCTCTAGCACCGAGTCGAGAGAACTGAGGTTCAGCTCTCAGGATCTGTGGGAGAGGTGTTTGGAAGGAGGCAGGAAGGAGAGAGCACGGTTTTTGTTTAGCCTCATCTCCTGTCATGACCATTTACAAGAGTTTTCTTAAGGACTGCCTTGCCTGTTTCTGCCAAGACTGCGTGGTCTCCCTGCTCTTCTGACTTCAGACCCCAAACTTTTAATCTTGCCTCCACTTTACTATTACTGTTTTTAACTTTATAAGGAAAAGAAAATTGCCTCTCGTGTCTTCCTGGACATAGGCCTTCCTCCCTCCTCGGAAAACAGAAACATTTTTCTCTCCCCAGGGATGTTTTATCTTTGTATTTCGCATGTTGCTTCCCCCTTGGCTGATGGCTGGGGCATCGCGCGTTTTGTCACCGTTCGCAAGAACATACTTTGCCATGTTGCTTAGAGAACAAAGGGTTGGGTTTTGTGTTTAGGTTTTTTCCCCCACAAAGAGAACGGGGTATGTGGTTACGAACTGCAAATCTAAATAATTTAAATACTAATTCCTCTCCCTTGGTTCCAGTGTAAAATTACTAGCTGTAACCAAGCACTCCCAATCTTTCTTATTGTACCGTGTCCTGATCCTGCCAGAGAGTCAGGGCAAAGAGAGCGTGAGAGAGAGCACACAGACAAACCCTGCCTTGAGCAGGCAGTGGTTTAATGTGTAATACACAAGATCTGTATAGGAAGCTGGGCTGTCTTCAGAGTACAGGAAGAGAGCAGAGAAAAGCATTTGGATTTCCTTGAGTTGCCTCTTCAGCCAGATTTTAGAAGACTAGAAGGAAACAGTATAAAGGATGTAGCATGGGATGGAAACTGGAAGGAGAACAGGGGTATCTGAGGAGCGATTTTTCTAGCAAGATGCCAAGTCAACTGAGAGCAGCACAAGAGGCAGGAGGTCCCAGAAGTAAAGAGTGGAGCAAAGAGTGTCCAGCAGAGTAGTTGGAGCTTTTCGGCTACTCCTGATGCAACAACCAACACGAATTCCCCAGGGAGTATATATCTAATCCGCTCTCCCTGAAGAAGATATAGCTTTGCCTGGAGGTGTCTGTGGTTGTCACTTTTTCTACAGAGAAGGAAGGGCATGTCAGAATTGCTCACACTGGGAATATGGTGCCTGACCTCATGTACAGTGCTGTGAAAATTCAGAGTCCAAGAGGGGCTTTTTCTGTGCCTCTGTAGTAAGATAGGCTAGTGATCCACATCTGTACTGAATGCTCGTACCAGCTGTAGGCCAGCTCTTGACATTTCACCTCATCTAGACTAAGCCTTGGAAAAGCATAAAAAAATCCCAGCCTAACACCCCCAGTCGACACAGTAGGTCATTCGCATGAATTTGGGCTGCTTTGCAATGCTTGTGGCATCCACAGACTGTCTGCGCTGATAGCGTATAAAAACCCACAACCCTTGCAATGGTTGCATCAGCCAAGAAGCTCCACCGCGAGCCACATTCAAAAGGGAGGGGAAGGGCATCCTGCTGAGATCCCTTCAGACCCAGTGTTTTCCAGCCCCAAACCCTAATGCAGCCCCGTGAGAGGCCTTAGCGAGAAGGAACTCACCTGTGGTGACAACGTAAACACCACCGCTTGGGGATTGTGTTACTCTAAATGAAAGAAATGGCCATGACCGGAGGAGAGGGGTTTAGTTACTCTAAATGAAAGAAATGGCCATGACCGGAGGAGAGGGGTTTAGAAAGAAAGGAAAGAAGAAAAAAAGAAAGAGGGAGTGCATACCAAACTCGCCACCAGAGATATTTCTTTTTTTCTGTGCTCTCTGAACTGCAAACTAGCACGTGAAGCTTTTTGTACCAAAGGTCTGGTGTTTTTGTCTTAGGAAGGAAACAGAGCGTCTGTGGTTTGCAGAGGCAGAGGGAAGGGTCCGAGTGAATGTTTTTGTGGCCCCTCTTGGCTAAGAAGTCCGTTCGGTGGTTACCTGCAGCTCAGCGGCGCGGGGGTGGTGGTGGGGGTCCTCTTCCAGGCCTGTGCTCAGATTCCCTGCTTTTCCGCATTGCCACATTAGCACTTTCACTGGATATTTAGAGCACCTCAGGACTGGTCCTCCTCTCGCTCACACCGGGGTAACTCAGGAGTAGCTCCACTGGAACCAGTGGTGTTAATCTGGTGTGAAAGTAAGGCGAGAGGAGGATTCAACACCTCGGGGGGGGATTTTCCAGGTCCCCGAGGGGGAAAAAAAAATCAATGGGAGTTACATGTCTAACTGCCACTTGTGCCTGTGAAAGTCTGCCCCTTACCTACCCATATGTATATAGGGTACAGTTTTCAGAATAACCTAAGTGACGTGGGTACTTGTGAGCACACATTTCACTGGCTTTCAAAGAGTCATAAGCTCCTAAGGCCCAGATGCTGAAGGATGTCCAGGCTCCTCTCTGCAGCGAATTTGGGGCTTCAGGCCTAAAATTCTCCAATCATTTTCCAAAATGGAACTGAAGATCGCGAGTCATTTAGGTGGTCCTGAAAGCGCTATCCTCTATCCATTTTTCAGGGTGTTGATCTCAGGTCATGTGCGAGCCTGCATTCTTACCTACAATGCTTTATTACTACATTCCTCTGTTGAGCAATACTTGGAAGAAGAGGCGAGGTCGAGATTTGCAGAACAGGCTAGTGACCCCGGTGGCTCACGTCTGGGGTGCCCAACTGGAGAGACACCTCGCTGGGGCCCAGTCCACAGGTCCCCTGTGTACTCTGAACATCAAGATTCATGTATTACACACCCAGAACCACTGGTCACTCCCCCCAAAAAAAATCCCAGCCTAAGACCTAGACTACTCTCACGAAAAAAATCCTAGGTGAACCGTTCATCCAATAGCTTGTTTTTTCTGCTCATGCCTGTTCCCAATGAATGAAACACATCCCTGTGCATCACCTAAGCCCTATTTTGAGGGGTTACACTGGCATACAGCTGAAGTAACACATTAGTAAATTGGGGCCTGAAGAAGGCGGCTACAGCCTAGAGAGTATCAAGAACTGTGACGTGTCTGGAAGCTAATACGAGCAGAACTTGACGATTAGAGCGGCCCATTTCCGATGCTCTTGTGTGAGGATCTGGAAAGAGTCTCTCACTCATTGTACTTGTGCATTATGAATGTGTCCATCTGCAGAGATCTAATGTACACATATGTCCTGAATATTGTCCTAAGGTTGCAAGCTTCAAAAATGAGCAGAAAACATTCCCGAGAAGTGAGAATAATACAGATGTCTGTATTTGAAAAATTGGTTCAAATAAAGTCTCTCACTTATAGATATGTGTAGTTGTGTGCAATTATTTGCTCCTGGAATAGAAGTTTCTCCCTTGTGTAGGATTTCAATGCTTTTACAGAAAATCTCATTCCATTCTCTCTTGACCTTCTCAGTCAAGTCCTATTACTGTGGAAAGAAATACTTTCGACTTCTTCTGTCTGGGTAAAAAGCTATGTTAAAAAGAAAGGGTGAAGTAAATGGCCTGGTATGTTTTTACTGTTGCTAAATATCTATTGAGCTAGAAGATACAGGTCTGATGCAAGACATGGTCTCCCCGTGCAGAAGTACTAGGTATTTATGTAATAAGAAACAGACATCACTGTAGATGCTCTTTGACCCGGGAAGGGCTGGCGTGTGGCTGTCTAGACACTGCCTGAAACCAGGCTGAACCGAGGGAAGGTGTGCTTCGGCACCACATATCTGAAAAATGTCCATGGCAAAATGCTGGGCCTGGGATGCTCCAAGTAAGGGAATCTGCTCGGGTGTAGAAATGGTGACGTGGGCCACCGTTCAGGAAAGCAGTCAGCATTTTTAAGGAAAAATGAGTACAAAATGGAATCAATTCTTTTAGACAATTGGGCAACCTTGTGCAAGTGTATCTAAAGGTATGAGATTCCTTACTGGATATAAAGGTTCACTGGGGAACTCCAGAAGTTTTGAGCTAGGAATATATTTTTCAGCCCCTAAGAAGCCCCACCAAGTTCTTTCGCTCAGTACCAACTTTGTGGCAAGTGCAATGAAATATGAACACAGCGGCAATTGCTTGCGCAAGCTGTGCTAGGCTGCTGTCTTAATGCTGTGCTGTATCTGTCAGCAGCTCAAGAGCAGAGCTGAAATCAAGCATTTTTATCACAGCTATTCATCCCAGGAAGCTTTGCAACCACTATTTAGAAATCACTTGCAACTCATCTCTGAAATACAGCAGCTGGCTTAGCAAGGGCCCAAGAAAATTCCTGATGAGGCTCCAAGGAGCTGCCTGGGAAACAGAGCAGACCTCGGCACCTCGCATGGCTTCTGGACAAAGTGCCAATTTACAAATGAAAATGAGACAATTAGATGTCTGTATTCTTGCATGTAATCATCAGTTGCCCCGTGCCTTCTCCAAAAAAGGCGTGGACTCCCGCTTGTGTGCAAACAAATATTTAGCATTCAAAATCAAGTGGTTTCAATTATCCACATCGCTAGATTGCAGGGCTGAACCGTAGCAGGTTGGCTTTGCTTCACTGGGGCAAAACACCTGTAAAAGGGCAGCCAAGGACCTCCCTCCAAGTAAATGGCTGTCTTGGGGCAGCAAGGCTGCCTTCCACTCTGTTATCGTCCACACAGCAGAGGCCAGGCAGGAGGCTGAACGGTGTTCCCATGGCATGTGTGCCAGCTGAAAAACTCAGCCTAACGTAAGCCTCCACCAGAGACTTTCTAACCAGGCACACAAAGCTCGCTGTGTGTGATTTCCAGTATCACGCTCTTGCCACTGTGAGCTGGAAATAAACTTTCTGCCTGAATTGTGCAAAATGACCCGTGACTCACCTTGGGTGTTCGCCCCCCCACTGCCTCTCTGCCCAGGTGAACTCCCTTCAGATTACTGCTTATATTCATGGAGAGCACTGACAGCCTTTCCCGAGCTTCTGTGGGACGTGAGGGAGTGACGTTTTTCCAGTTCCCATGATGGTCGTCCAGCTTAGCCCACACTGGGCTGGGGGAGACCTCCTCTTGCTGGGGAATCCACAACAGGAGCTTCAGGTTTTCCTGGGTTTTGGCCATGCTAACAGCATCACGGCAGACTTGCCACCTTCCTTGCTCTGCTGAGGTCACTGGCAAAAGGCCAGTGTTTCTCATACTGTCACTCAAATTTCGAAGTCTGCTATCCTTTACCCAGCAGGCAGCATGGAGCACCCTGTAATGGACATTTACAGTCTCCTAATCTGCTGTGCTTTGCCCTGGTTTACCATCGTATGTGTAGCTGGCATCCAGGCTGACAGGGGCTGCTGCCCTCTGAAGATGAGCAGAAAAAGACAGACAAAGGAAATTACGCACTTCTGTACCTAAGATCATTTTTGTTTATTAAAAATGAAATTATTTTTCTCCATGTAGGGCCACTTTTGTTTATTAAAGAGGAAATAATTTTCATTTAGCTTGGCATGGAATAGTGAACATGAATAATAAGCGAGGCAAGGAAGTAAAAGCCCATTCTCTGAGGGGCACCAGCTGAGAGGCAGGGTTTCCAGAGAGGTGGTAGCTTGTACGAGGCAGACTGCCACAGCTGCAGAAGCAGGCTTGGGGTAGTTCCGTCTCTGTAAATGCACCAGCCTGCAACCCAAGCTACAAGCTGGGTACAGGTAGAAAGGGACTGCTTCATGCTTAATTTAATTATGGTAGTTGATTAAGCAAGTTACAAGCAAAATGTAATTAGCACTTTGGAAGCAATGGGTGGATGCTAAGCCGAAAGAAAGAGAGATAAAACTCATTATCTGTGGTGGGAGAGAGGAAGGGTGCTACAAGTCATCACTGGCTGGATAACAAGGAAGGGTTAATTAGGATGAACTGAAAAATGCCGGTGAGGTCTCTCTCTACAGAGCCCATGATTATGCTTTTTTTTGTCTTGAGACAGTTGTCTTCCGAAGGGTTTGTGGCCATTCTCAGGACCCTGACCCAGAGAGGGAAAAACAGTTTCTCTCACTGGAGGAGAGCTCTAATGGAGAACGTTCAATTTTCCCCCTCTACACCAGGTGTGCTCATCCTCGGCCATTTATCTACACACAGTCAGTCAGTCTGTGGTTTAAGTTTTGGTGAGCCTCAGTCAACTCCTGTCTGTGCAGCAGCTCATGTTTAAATGCAGGGACAATTCCACTGCGGGTGCTGTGGGGCAGAGTCTTCTTCCTTGTGTTTGCCCTGGGCCTGAGGCTTTCATTCTTGGATCTCTTTCATTTTGAGGCAGACTTGAGTGATTTAGGAACAACATGGCAAAAGCTAAGAAACTGCCAGATTTAACGGTGTCCTAAGCGGGTGCTGGTGTCTTACAGAGGGGACACTGGTGGGTTTGGATGTGGAGGATCAATGTTCCTGGAAGCCGTGGAGAAGAACTTCATGAGGAGCAGCCCTGTGAGTGACGACGGGTCATCTTCTCTAGAAGACCTTAAAGATCAAAAGACGATTCCTGGTTAAATGCCAGCACCTGGCAAGGGAGTGAGGAGTTTCTGATCGTTGCCACTTCGGCTTCCCAAACCCTGTCGCTTCTCTGCAGCAAAGAGAGAGGGGACCTACAGCCATGGGCTGCTGGCCCCCGGCTCCTCTCCACTGACGACAGCCAAGCCTGGTGCCAGACCCACCATGGGGTGTGTTTGGGAGTCGGGGTGGAAGCGCGGGGTGCGACACAGGCTGCACAGACTTAAAAGATCTTGTGTGCTGCCTGGTCCCTCAGAAGAAGCCGAGGACCCCGGGGGTGTCACGGCCCCGTTCCATGCCCGAGGGGAGGAGGGCAGGGAGGCAGGCTGGCTGCCATGGCCTGGCGGTGCGCGGGCAGCGGAACCTGGTGGCTGCCTAGCCATGGTGGGACAGCCGCACCGCCGGCCTGCGGCACTGCCCGCCTCGCCACCCCTGCCGGCGGAGAGCCCATTAATAAAGCTTTCCAGCCTGTCACTTCCACGCTGAATCCTCTGAAAGCCGCGCTCCTCTGGGCCCATTAGAAGGAGGAACTGTCTCTGCCGAAACATATGGGGCTGTCAGGCTCTGTCTGGCTGTGGCTGTGAGAGCTGCCGCCACGCTGGCTGTTGGCTGACGGGGGGCAAGAGCTGCCTCGAGGATGCTCTGATGAGGATGGGCGCTTGGTTAGGGGCTGGGGGAAGATGGCAGGTGAGCCAGGAGGGAAGCTGGTAAACAGTGTGGTGGGCTGCTGTAGGAGGACATTGGGTTAAAAGCCAGCCAAAGGGTGCTGCTGGGCAGCTCGGGGGGAACCCAGCATGCTACAAGCATAATAGTGGGAAGAGGTGCCTCTGAGGACAGCTGGGGTGAGCTGGGTGGTGAATAGGTATGGAAGAGCAGGCTGCGGCAGCAGAAGACATGGCTGACAGCAGAGTTGTCTGGGCTTGGTGGGGGAAGGAGAGGGCGGCAGCAGCGCTGGGGGCCTCTATGGGGCCGGTGCAAAAGGGAGGCTTTGGAAAGCTTCGTGCGGTCACAGCAGCCTGGAAGTTGCTAGGTGCATTCCTGACATCGCCTGAATGCCGCTGGAGCTGCTCATTAACCAGCGCACCAGCCCCCCCCCCCCCCCGCTTACTTTTCTAGCCGTGGAGAGGGTTTAATGGGTTCCCTCGACCTTTTCCCCTCATATTCTCTTTGGT
>Ga0181612_150620_pt1 | contig 18975 bp, 11 predicted proteins | sample HoacroProtozoa21_FD_119630 | JGI IMG/M metagenome (GOLD analysis project Ga0181612, IMG submission 119630) | Hoatzin crop microbial communities from Cojedes, Venezuel. Combined Assembly of Gp0051906, Gp0051904, Gp0051908 | reverse complement strand
GTCAGACCAGGGAGAGGAATTAGAGCCCAGCCTGAAGAAAGCCGAGATATTTCCAATTTAAGATGAATTATTCAAGACCCACCTGGACAAGGTCCTCTGCAGCCTACTGTAGGTGACCCTGCTTCGGCAGGAGGGTTGGACCCACAGGGGGCCCTTCCAACCCCTGCCCTTCTGTGATTCTGTGAATGAATTTGAAATTAGAGATATAACTGATATTGAGTCCTTAAGGAGTTGTTACTTATGAAGTTCAGTTGTTTGTGAGCCTATGATAATTCAGTACTGTCATGTGGGCTTATACAATTCCTTTTACAGTAGTGGTTGAGCTGCTATTTTAAGATGCATTGGAATATTCTCATATCATTTTCAATTAAGGCGTGTTAAAGATAATAAAGTAATCTTAGTTAATTCCCTGTTACCATTATTTGCTATTAATCTGGTTTTCTGTATCACTGGTAGTCTAGAGATGATTTTTTTCTTTGCTCTAGGCTGGTTATGTCCACTTGCAACTAGTCTTTAGTATACAGACAGCAGTATCATGCTGAATTACAATGTTTAAGCTCCCATTTTATTTCAAATTTTGTGTATGGCTTTAATATTTGTGGCTTTCTTCAAAGGTATCATGCTTGATCTAGTTCTGCCTGCCAAGAATGATTTTCAGGTCATGAAGGTGTAATAGTTTCTCAAGGTAAGCAATCACTACTATCTTCAGCTTAAGTAAGTAAATGTTTCCTACTCTACCTGAGTGTCTGTTGTTTACATCTTCATTATTGTCAGTCCTTGTTCTTCCAGAGGAAGATTTAGTTATATTATTCACTTGCCTTACTTTAGGTAGTACATCCCTTATCCCTGTTGCTCTCTGTCTTGGGAAACCTCAGGAGTAATTCCACTTTTGTGTTACCAAAGGTAAGTTTGTGTTCCTATCTTTTGTCTTGTTTCCCTTCTTCTTGCTTCAAGCTAGGAAAATAATGATTTCTTCTTTTCTGTTGCCTTTATTAACCAAAAGCAATTTTCTTTATTTCATTTCTCACGTACACAGCAGCATTCATCATGAAGAACCATCAGATACGTTCACTTGACCAGGTGTACCATATATATTTATATTTTGTTCATTTATCAAAGATTAATTAAATGCACTGAATAATGAGTTTAAGGGAAGGAAGGAGGAAAAAATAGTGGAAGGCAAAGCTAGAAAAAGATCACGATTTTTATCTCAAGGTGTGCTAGGCTATGTAAGGTCTTATCTAAATATGCATCAGTGTAATTTAAATTTTGTTTTTAAACAAACTTGCTAAAGCTGGTCTAAACTGCTCTATAGATGCTTATTGTAAAGATTTACTTGATTTTGATTTGGTATAAACTAAATCAATTTGTGTTAAACTGGAAGAAGCCTAAATTAAACCAAGTAAAAGCACCTGCAGCTTTTGGATGGGCTTCACTAATTTAGATTAAAATTGTGCATTGGGTACAACAAGTGTAAATGTCATTTGTTGGATGAAACCTGAATTAGACAAATTATCTGGAAAGGTGTAGTTACTAGAAGAAAGAATGCTAATGCACAGTAAAATTATCAAAATCATTTGTCAAAAAAGACAAAATGATTTTCTAGAAGCGGAAGCCTAGGATAGTGTCTGAAGCTAGAGTTCTAAATAACATAATAGGATGATAGTGAAAGATAGAGTGAAAGGAAAGACAACAGATGGGGCCTGCAGGCAAGAGACGCTGTGTAGCTGGAAAGCATCAAAAGAGCAAGCAGATACTTGTGACAGAAAATGCAATGTATGTTTTCAATATATGTGCACATCAAATTATTGTGACAACTGATAATGAAAGAATAGATTTCAGTATTCACTAAGTTGGTGCTACAATGGAATTGTGCAGTTGTTCCCTCCTATACAGTGTACAATGAGACTGAAACCTACAGGTAACAAGTGTTAAATTTAATGCAAAACAAGTAATTAAAGTTGGACTGAACAAAACTAGTGTCTGAAGAAACAGAAAGAAAAAAAAATTCAGAGAGCATGCTACCTGTAGTACTGAGTTGATAACCGATAAAGGACATACTTGTCACCATAGCTTTTTCTGAAAACTGGAGATAGAGGCAGGAATCAAGTATATCAGAATACCTGCACAATGTGATGGATTCTTTAGTGTTCCTGTTGTTTGATCAGTTGGAATTAAAGATGTAAATAGGCAGCAAGGGAACTTTGAAAGAGCACATTGAGAGAGTTAGTCTGTTCTTAAAAAGTGTGATGAGATTTTTAGGGGCTAGCGCAATAGATTTTTCTCAAAATTTAGAGTAAGAGATGTCAGTGCTGAAAGTGAGCTGACCACATAAGAACATAGGAAAACAGATTTCAGCAGATATTAGATTAGACTGGTTGCAGATATATGCAAATCAGGATGAGAAGTACCCAAGAAGGGAGCAGTGGGATGACTGAATGAAGACTTCATGTGTAATAAAAAAGATTGCCAGTTATATGCACATGCCCTGCGAAAGGAGATGCAGATTCCCTAGAAAAGGACTTTCCATTGTAGCACTGCTGTACTTTAGGACTTTTTATAAACTTAGCAAGGAGTCTGACTGTTCTGTTGTTTGGTTGTTTTTACTTTAATGAAGGAAAAAAGAAACTGGGGGGGGTGTGAGGGAGGGGAGGAGAGGAGAACCAGAAGAAATTTAAAGAGTAGACTAGACCTGAAATTGTAACAAGGAGACCTTGAAACTGAGGTAAGGAGGACACAACTAAAAGAAATGGTTTCAAATGAAATCTGTCAGTGTCTTATCCATTTAGAAAGGAATGTTATGTCTCGCACGTAGCTAGCATCCTTTGTTCTGTTAAATGGTGGAAAAATCTCTTTGTGGGGTCTTATCTAGGTCTGCCTGTTTAATCACATTAATAGATGGCAAGTATCATGCTCATAATTGAAGACTCTGATCCTCAAGAGTAATTTTTTATTCCCTCTGATAGTGTTGCTTTCCCCTCAGCACATACTCCCTCCCTTCTGCATTGTCTCTCACTCTTCTGCTCTTGTATCGTTTCCTCTGATCTGTGTCCACAAGCCTATATGAAGGTAGGAGTTAGCCTTCAAGCATCTGTGCTATAAGCATCTGTGATAAAGATCTTTAGCTTTTTTTTTTTTTTTTTTTGCTTCTTTTCTTGCCTTCCTCACCCCCACCCCCACAAGCTCTGGGAAAACCAATGAGGAAAGATACTGATATAGGAGTAAACCAGGTATGTAAGTGAGAGGGAGGGAAGAGACTAATGCGAGGCAGCAGATTTCTTGCTCAAACATAACTACAGCATCCCCAAAGGAAAAGACAATTATTTTTTTGAAGCTTTTTATTCCATCTTCCTCCTGTATTTTACTAAAATGCTTTTCAGACACTTTAAGTGGAAGCCTTTGGTAGTGATGCACACATGTACACCCAGAGCTAATCCCTTAGCTCAAGTGGGTTGATGTTTCCGAGTATGAGTGGAGGAAAAATAAACAGCTTCATAGTTGCTACCTGTGAAATTTTAGAATTGTGACATTTCTTCTCCATGCACTTGAAATATTTGTTAATAGCAACTCACGAAACAATTTGCATTGTCATCAGGAAGTTATCTTTCTTTCCATGCGCCATTGTCTTTACAGTTGTACTCTGCTGCGGTCACTGCTTTATTTTGGTTTGCTAACTAAATTGTTTTATCTTCTCTTGCTATTAATAGTGATTTTTTTTTTCTCCGAAACCAAAGAAGGTGTAGGGAAGGGAAGTATGTGGCCTTGCATGGTGGCTATTGTGATCCTGAGAAGAATCTGTATAAACTTTGAAGTACACACTATTGTCCAAACTTTCAACCTGATGGTCTGAGAGAACTTTTTTTTTTTTTCTTTGTAGAACAGTTTCTTTAGCACAATGTATTAGGTTTTGCACTTCAGACTCTTTGGTAAATCTTAACTGGACATCCCATAGAAAGACTGAAAAATGGACTATGTCTAATAAATGCCAGAGACATCTATAATTTTTTTTTTCTCATGAGTGCACATGAGAAGGAAACTACTATCCTGTACAGATGTGACCACATCAGTGTAGACAAAATAGTAATTTGTATAACTTTCTGTACAACAGCAAATGTAACCATAGAATTTTGTAGCAATTGTCAAATGAAGCATGGCTGTTGTAAGCCCTACTTTAAATTTGAGAAAAAGGTAATCATTTGCCAGAAGAAGAGCAAAAAGCATCCACTTTCACAGATCTAACAGGCAGCAGCTAGTACCTATTTGATTTCATATTGTGCATGACTGAAATGTGGAATGGCATCAGTGCATGGGCTTCGTTTGATTTCAGTTTGGTGAACTCTTTTGCACCCAGATGTGGTTCATTTTTTGCTCTTATTCCTAGCAAGTTTTCTTTCGAAGACTTCTGGGAACCCTAAATAAATAAAGACTTCATTAACTGCAACCTGTTGATAGTCCATTTTGCCTTCTTATCCAGTGGCTTGGGTCAAAACCTGCCAGCAATTCTGAGGTACACAAGTATTATTTCACACACATGCATACCCTGCCCCAAAACCACTGGAGTTCATTCTGCCAGGCTGCATTTGCTAGTGAACAATGTTCACATTCTTGCATATTAACCAAACCAAGACTCTCAAAATAATCTCCTTTTGCCAGTCATAGCAAAGTAACAGCTTTCATTGCAAATGTTCAAAATCGAGCAGAAAAAGAAAGGCTTTTTTTTTAAAAAAAAGGGAGAAAAAAAGATTAAAGCAATCGTAACAGTACTTCAGTCTCACTGTATGATTAAAAACTTAAAATCACACAACGCTTCCTGAATCTATCTTTCTCCAAGACCGTAGGAAATGTGCTGTATATTGTAGTAGTTATGAAATAGCTCATGGAGTTAGTAGTTGTGACCACTGGATGTTTGTTAAAGAAAGCAATTGCAACGGAAGTAGCCCGGTTGGTTTGGTACGTTCTGCAAGCTGTAAAGGCTATAGAGGCATTATTACTTTCTAGATCTTTCCAAATAAACATGCAGGTCTGCAGTTCATACGTTTTGTACCTTAACACATTTATGTGGCTATTCCTCACTGCTCTGAGGTTTCCTCTAAAAGTAATTCAAGTAGATCTTAAGTTTTAAGCACTGTAAAAATGTTCTAGTTTTAACTCAAATGTATTCTGTATGCTTCAATAAACTGAAGAGTTTTATTACATGTGAATTTCAGTATATCAAGAAGAAATAACAGTGAACTGTGAAGATGGTCATTTAATCCAGATAAACCAGTCTTCTCTTTAAATTGCTCCTAACTTACAGGAGCTACTTGTGCAGATATTAACATCCATATGCATGTACACTTGTGTTTATTGATTACTATCTAAAACTTCAGAGTGCTGATTTATTTTTCTTTTTAATAGAAACCTGTTACAAATGGCAGGAAGCACAGATATATACAAGTAACAGTGCTGATACTACTTAAGTAGTCAGAGGATAGGTGGGACTTTGTCTGTGAGAAGCCAGTCAGAAAGTAAAATATTTGAGAAATGACTGTATAGCAGCAATAAAAGCTTGCCTGCTCACTAGCCTAGCACTGTTGGAGACTTACTTTAATTGGTGAGTGTATAAATCTTTCTATCGATGTAGTGTAATTAGGAGGGAGAGTGGCCTTGCTGGTTAGGTTGTTTAACTTACTGTATTTTACCCCCTTCAGTTACAACTATTTTCACAGCAATATCCATTGGGAAAAGCAGACTGAAGTATTACTGTATTGATTTACTCTTCTTAATAGCGCACTTCTACCTGTCTCATACAGCGTTGTTTTTACTCTGAACATCTTATAAGGCTCACCAGTATGTCCATTAGAACATAATTCATTTTTTAAACTCCATAATAGCAGAACGATCAAGTTAAGGAAATGGATCTAAAGCCCCAATGTGTTATAAGGAGTCTTCTATTATTCTCTTTTTTCATTGGTAAATGAACAAATTATTTAATCAGATATGAGCGTTAATCACTTTGTACTGGTGAAGTTGTGTGACGTGGAGCTAATAGTTTAGTGCAAACAGTATTTTTCACTTTATCTGAAGTGTTTATCTAAATACTGTAGCAGTTGTTTCACAGCATTTTGTGTTCTATTACGCTATTCAAGTTTATGATCTTAAAGCCTAATTGTAGTATTAACCTGTTTTTCTGTTGTTGCTTAGAAGTTAAAGATCCATCTTCAATAGCAATGAGTGATTACAACTGCTTTTCAGCTCTGATGTTTATTACAGCAACCCAAAATCTCCAAAATAAGGTTGACTTTATATATTAAGAGGGTTTTTTGGGTTTTGGTTTAAATCTCACACTTACATGGAATAAGGAAGCTGGAAATAACTGTTTTTCCTGATGGATGCTGAATTCCTTGTAAATTCTTCTTTTTACCCTCTAGGTCAAGCTAAACGCCGTGAGGTAGTGATGATGTACCGTAGGCTATCCATCCTCATCCTCTGCTGGCTCTCCTCCATATTCTCATATTTACAAAGGACTGAAAGAGCCAGCTGAGTGTTTACCTTATAGACATACCTTATAGCCATACCTATTATAGAGGCATGGTTGGGCAAAAGTTTGGATTTTCAGGTAAGTCTTCTCAGGTGATCATAGTTGCCAAAAAGCTCCATGCAACATGATAGCAAGGCTGTGAAAAATCAATTAGTAGGCCACAGAAAGAAACTTTAGTGTTCACAGATTGAGATGCTGATGGAATTTCATTAAACTAGCAAAAGATGCCTCTCTGCAGGGCTAAGGTCCTGGTACCAAAAAAAACTTACTGCAGGCAATGGAAATGAAAGAGATTCTTAATTTTTGCAAGACTTTTGTGTAGCCATCATTAACTAACTGAAACGTGAGAGTGACTGACATTTTCTTTTGGGTAGAGACAGTGAGGAAATTATTAGAAAAAAAAATTTGCTATGTAACTGTGCCAAGATCATGGTATGAATATATGTTAATAGTTGATAACTGTCATGTCTGTAACTGTTGATTTCTTTAACTGTTTCACAGCATCTTGTGAGATACCTAGATGTTGCTTGTTATGCTGTATGAAGGCACAGTGGGAATATTTATACAAACAAAGGACATCTTTTCATTGCTAAGAATCTAACTGGTCTTGGAGGCAGGAGGAAAAAAGGAGGCTTAACAGATTCTTCAGTTCGACAAGATTGGCATTAATCACAATATGCCATTATTGCCTTACATGAAACAGTTGCCACTGTGCGTTACTGTTCTTCAACAGCTTACACCACAGGGATCAAAACAGCATTTGCTTTAGCTGCATCAGAGTCGATGCATAAGGATAGCCTCACTCTAGCTCTTTATAAAGAAGTTATTTAACGTTTTATTTTATGTAGTTCTTTTACAAATACCTGTGCGTTGTTGGTGCTACTTGGTTCCATAGTTCAGATATAATACATGGTTGCCTCTTCTTGGTGAAAAGTGAGTAAAATTTTAAGGTACCTCTTGTGCATTTTTAAAGTGACCTAGAAGCCTAAGCTTCATTCACTTGCAAAATGAACATAGCTCTGTCTAAGCCTAAAGATTTCTATTGTTCTATTCTGATTTTCCTTTACTACTTATGCAGTCAAAGCTGTAGTGTGAATGTAGCTGCAACTGTGTGAAAAACTTTGCAGTACTACAGTATCAGTCTCTCAATTAGATGCGTCTTAGATTAGATTTGATTGATGTAATAAATGTTAGAATAAGAGTAGAAAAAGCTATGACAGAAGTGCTTTTTCATAAGTAAAATTGCATCTACGCTAACAGAGACTGGAAAGATGAAGGAAGCAGGTAAGCTGGTAGTTTTCACTGTGTTAATTAATTTCAGAATTTTAAAAAGAGTATTTATCTAGTGAAGGCGTTTGGCTTCTTCGTGGCCTGGAAATTGAGCTTAGATTTGCAAACTCTTAAGTGACAGATTAGCTGATACTGCCTTCAAGTTATCAATTAACTGAAAGATATTTAGATATACAGATCATAGCTTGAGAAACATCTATCTTATACTTATTTCCTTGAAGGTGTTTCAGTAATGCTGATATTTATTCCACTTCTATTTTGTAAAGATTTATGTGAGGGTGAAATGGGTGATTTCTATACTGAGGTGCGTGAAAATGGAATGCTTTAAATATAATAGATGTATTTGAAATTGTAGCAAAAAGGCAACAATATTCTGCAAGAGAAAATGGGATAAAATGAGGGACAGCAGCATTTTAATACTCTAATTTTGAAATCAAATAGTAAAGCAACATAAATTTTTATAGTCTCCTCCAATCCAAAAAACTCAGCCAAAAGCAGAGATTTATTTTCTTTAAATCTGTGGAAAAGTAATAGAATATGGGATAAAACAGCCTGGGAGAAGGGATTTAGTAAAGGTGAAGTCACTAAGAATGAGAACGTGACTGCTTTTTTCAGTAGAAGACACAATGGCTCCTTCGCTGCACAGGGGATTGAGAGCTTGGACTGCAGTGGCAAATCCAAGGCCAGAAAGAAAGACTGGGGATTTAGGCCATTCATCTGGGACAGAGGAAAATATTTGAATCTAGATCTCCTAAATCTCAGCAAACACTGTTTTCCAGATTGTGGAGTCGCCTTCCTCCTCCAATGAATGTTTAACTATTTAAAGTAGAACAATTTCAGAGAAAAATAGGAAAAATTAATCTCCAAATAACCTGCAATCTGAGAAATTACATTTTGAGTTACTAGTTTTAAGCAAAGACAAAAGCTCGAACTGGAGAAGTTTGAAATCCTAAAAATGTATTTTGGAGAAGGAAGTAGTTTCTCATACGTGCCTTTATTACAGGGCTTCACAATTCACACCGTCTTTACTCAGCTTCCCCCAAAGGTTTCTCATTACACGGTATCAGTCTGTCATGTGAGACTTGCTTCTAGTTCTATAACTTCCGAAACAGATTAAGGGAAGGTTGAGCCCAGCATTCTTAAAAGATGTCTCACCATATGACAAACTTCAGATGTTATTTTCTCATACAATGTAAATATTACTATGCTTCTGGTAATCTACAGTCCAGATGAATTTTGACAATGGATACTTCCTAAATAGTTTATTTTTTGCTAATTTTCACTTAAATATTTTAGTTCTTTTATTTGTTTAAAAAATTGCTATGACTTTTTATCCAAAACCGTGGCTGGTTGCTGCTGTTTAGGTTTGTTTCTGCTCATCTTCTCCTCTGCTCTTTTAATGCCAATTGAGTAAGCAATGTGGTAGTGAATTCAAATAATGTTGAGAATTAAATGTGTTCGTGGTAACCAGGATGCACTTATAATACTTTCCATTCTTCATCTTTTAATCTGTGCAAAAACTATAGTTATTACGAAATCTATGCAATATTTTTCTTTAAAACAACCATGTGCCAGCAAATTACCGAGGTAACTGTAGTTTGTCCTGGGTATTTGTACCTAAGGAAGTTTTTAAATTGAATAGTGCTGTTGACAGTTTGTTCCACTGTAAATCAAAGAATAACGTTTAGAAAATACACAGTGGCTTTTAATTATTGGAATATTTTACTTTTCCTGTATCTCTGCGTGCTGGCCTGATCTTCTTATTCTGGCAGGTAGTTCTGTTGCAGTGTGCTTCCTAGCATAGCAATTAAGATAATTTTTTTAAGTTATTATTAAAATGCATTGGAATTTATAATTGTACGACAGTGCTACAAGAAAGTAATTTTCTATAACCATGTTAAAACATCTACTGTAATTGCTTTAAAAATAGGACAGAGGTATTTCATTTGTAGAGTATTGACTTAGTGTTCCATTTTAGGGTTGGTTGGACTGTATAAAGATTTATAAAATCTTTCTAAATTCAGGACTGTATACACACATATGCATGCTGTAGTGTTTGGATTAAATATGTTCTTGTATACCTGTGTAAACATAAACTTATAAACATAAATACATTCATACCCACACAATACTAAACAAAATACTGTGAAAAGTTTGTCTTGCTTACATCAGTGCAGAATGTGGGTGAGCATCTGCCATCTATATATACTTAATTTTATTGTACTGTGTATCCCAGACTGAAAGTACTTTTTAATGCATTTTATAACAGATGAAAACACATTGTAGTCTGTTGTGCAACAGAGTATGCTTTTTTAAGAATTAGACTTCTAGATGAGTGTATAGTTAAATCTATAAGGTTATATAGAAAATAAATCTGAGGAATGTTGTTAGATATTGAAGTTCAAAAGTGGAAAAGCAACAGTCATTGTTAATCATTTTTGGTAAGTGGTTTTGGGGGCAGGTGGCTATTTTCCTTTTCAGTTACAGTTGGCGTTTCCATACTGAGAAATGCTTTTTTTGTTGATGTTGTTTTGGGCTTGTTGTTTGTTTTTTTTAAAGAAATGTTGTTTCCAACAGTAACATGAAAAGGCCAAGAGACAGCATATTAACCAGGTTACGCTGAGGAACACGTAGAAGGATGTCTTTTCTTGCTCCATTTGCATATCAGTTTTGTTCTGACCTTATTCTCACCTCATGTTTTCCACAAAGAAGAATGGAAGTAGCCTTACGTGCTGATTCTCCCTACATTGCTAGAGATAAAAAGAGTTTTTGGAAGTACAGTACAGCATTCACTGTCCTATTATCCCTGCGGTGGACTAAAACCGACTAGTTCTAAAGCTTTCCCAGGTAGTAAGATCCTAACTGAAAGACAGCGGCAAGTGGTTTATAATCTCTTTTGCGTTGAATCCTCATATTACCACTAGTATATTAAGTGGTGCTATTTTAGCAACATGGAGGTCTATGCTGTGCATGTACATTACGGAAATGCTAACTCTGCTGTTATAAAATGTTTCAGTGGTGTAATTTATTTTTGATGCATTAAATTCTAGAATGCAGGTTGGATGAATGGGGTTTTTTCCCTTCAAAGAGGCAACTGTTTCACTGCAAAGGAATAAACATTGAGTGTGTCGTTGTAAAGCAGGATGAACTTACGCAACTGAGTAGGGTTTTTTTTCTTATTCACATAATAAGGGTTATTTTACAGAGTATTGCGGATACGTCTGAGAGTTAATTGAAGCTATTTTGTATGTATGCTATCAGAAATATGATTTAGTAATTCCAGTTATGCCCTATAATGATATATTAGCCACAATTAACATCAAAATGATAAATTTTAACTGGCTGTATTTGACATTCAAATGTAGATGTTAAGCCTTTATTCAAACTTATTTACTCTTACTGTATATGATATATCAACAGGATACAAGCAAGACTTGAAAAATACAGAAATTATTAGTGTGGGCCTGCCTTAGCAGATTGTCTGGAATCTGAGCTTTAGTTTGAAAATTATTGATGAAAGTGAGTGCAACCCATTGGGAGTTACAAATACTTCATTTTTCTCAACTTTTAAAATCTACATTTTGACACTGAAATAACAGAGACATCTGAAGTTAAATTTAATGTTGAGAGATGTAAGCCACTGTTGTCAGATCTAAGATTTGTAGTAGTAAATTTAACTCTGTGTTCTTCAGTCAGTAGATGTGAGTAGTCTTCTGTGGCTTATTGACAGTTAACTCAAGGTGTGCTGGTAGTTTTCCTTTTCTACATGCCAATAGATAAAATAAGACTTTATGGAGTGTATTTTTTATATACACATGTGTGCTTGTTTATAAATGTACACGTCACTAATATTCTCCTTTGTCAGTTTTATCACTGTGTCAGGAGTCCACCTATATATATAACAATTTAAAATCCTGGAAGGAAATGAAACAGATTAATATTAGTAAGAGTAGAAGATATTTGTTTCTGAAGTTGCCTACAACAGCAACTGAATCCTACTGTTGGCTTGGAGTGTGATCTTTGCTAACAGCTTGTGTGATGGAAGAGACATGATTACAGCTCTCCTCTCCTGTAGACCCAGCTGTGACAGCAACAAAACAAAAGTCAATATTGAAAGCTGACACACTGTTCAAGTACATATGTGATGTTTTAAGAGAACTCTGGGAAAATTACTGAAAGCCAGGGCCACTTGCTGTCCATGATTTCATGGCTACATAATTTACCATTCATAATTATCTTTTGTCTCAGTTGCATGCTTTGTAATGCGGGCTTTCTGTTCTTTTTCTGACTCTGAACACGAGTTGACTATGTACTTCTGGAGAGCTTTTTCCAGAGTTTTCAGACAGTCTAAATGCTGAACTTGGAACTGAGCTATTAGTTTTGACTTTAACAAAATGTTAAAATGACAGTTGAACTTCTAATACTGCCACTTTTGAATGCCTGAGCAGCTGAACGCGTATTTCTACTTGACTATGTAATTTAATGCCCGGTGAATGGAGTTTCTGCGACTAAATGAAAAACAAGAGAATGTTTACAGTTTTGCAAGTTGAGGTGTCATTAAATGTGTTTTAATTTCTATGAACAATTTGCATGCAGGGGTTGGGAACGTTTTCTTTGTGCGTAAAAACATTTCATACTTGTCTGGGTGCATTATGGGATGTTTATTGTTCTTTGAAGCATGTTGTAGGGCCGCTGGTAATGTAACCATGGTCTGATCTCTTATGATAACTTTCTTTTGGGAATGTGGTAATATTTACACAACCAGAGTCCTGAATCTTAGCAATGTATTTATCTCACGATACTTGATATTCATTTCTTCTTCCTTTTTCTTCTTCCACAATTGCAGGTAATTTTCAGGTGGTGGAAAATCTCACTTAGGAGTGAATTTCGTGAATCAAGACCTGGAGAAATTAAAGCATCCTGGGAGGATTTTTTGGATGATTCATCTCTTCATAGTAAGAAGACAATAATAATTACAAATTTGCTGTGGCATACAGTGGAATAATCTAGCAATATTGATCTGTAATAACTTTCATTGAAGATGTGATTGCTTTGGCTAACAGGCTATTTTTTATGAATTTATTAATATAAATTAATGTATGAATACTGGAAAAACAAAAAGGCATGACAGTAAATATAGGATAAAACCCAGCAACATTGATAGTTTCATTATAAGACAATGGCAGAGGTATTAGCAACAAAAATAGGCCAGAAAGCAATATTTTTATTGCTAGTAACTCAATCCTAGGAGTGCTCTGTGCCAGCACATATGTTTTTATGGCCATGTCATGGGCCAGATGGATTCCCAATCTGATTTAACATGAGTAACACCAAGTACAACGGGTACATGGGATTATACAAGTGCAACATGCCTTTAGGAGCATACAGCCAGAAAAAGAAAGGCAGTGGAGACACCACTAAATAAACCTCAAAACATAGATTTATAGAGCTGTTTTCCAACCTGTTCCTGATAGAGTGACCACTGAGAACATCTGAAATAATTATGTTTTTTCCCAGAGTTCCATGGGACTCTGTGTTCCAAGTAGTTATTGCTCTGCATCTTCTTATAATCTTAAATATAAGATTATGTGAAGTAATATCATTACTCAGTAATGGTTTAGTTTTTAAAAGATGTCGTGTCACAAGATATGGTTGGTCATGGCTTACAGAGGAAACAGTCTCCTGGGAATACTAAGCCAAAGACACGTTAATTCAGCAACTGCAGCGAATAGCTGAGGTCTGAGCTATGACCTGGTCTAAAAATGGAGAACTTCATAACTGCCCCTGCAAGGACTGGATTGAGATCTGACGCTTTTGTAGCCCAAGAGACTAGGTAGCACTCAAACACCTTGCATTGGTGAGATTTTTTTCTTTTTAGTACACTGGTCTTGTATTCTGATTATGTACAGACATAAATCATTTAATCACAGATGTGACTTCATATTTATCGTATTTTTATGATGAACTTGAAAGATGTCCTTTCCAAATGAAGTTCTGTTTTCCTCATCAGCAGCTGTGTTAGACATCATCTGATTTCCGCCTAGGCAGAGGAGGTCTGCTTTCCCCAAAAGTGTATATATGAATCTCAGGTGGTAGAGGAGAGGGTAAAACTTTCACCAAGAGAATATACCTGCTTTCAAGAGTAAACTTGAGTGTATCTTCCTTTAAGGGTCTGAAATAAGACCAACACATGTTTCCTGTGGTTTGCTTGTTAAAATCTAACACTTCCTACAGGATAGTTGAGATTTTTAGCCCTGGTCAGTTAATGTGGTCTGCATTTCTATGTTTAGGTTTCTGTTTCTGATCCCAGTTCTATTTTCTGCAACTGACCAGTTGCAAGTGAATTTGATTGAAAAAAAACACACTTCCTTAGGCAGTTGGGTAGGGAGACTGGAAGTGACTGCTGTTAGTGCTCCATTGATGGAAAGATTGCACATTCTCAGCTCAAGTGACTGGATATACGTACCAGCCATGGAAAAAAAGTGTCAATCAGCGCTCACAGTCCATAACAAAACAAATCTTTAATTCCAGTTATTACTACTTGTTTTGACTAGAAGGGGGATGAATGTATAATGAACCAACAGAAAATGGACTGCCTGTTGAATTTGGCTAGTGCTCAGGGAGTCTTTAAATATGCTGTGGTTTTTTGCAGTAGGAATTTATAATCACTCCATTAGTTGAGGCAGAGTTGCACTAGTTTTTAATTTGACAAAAGTGATTATCAATTTTTATAAACTTGAGCTTTCAAAGAAGTAGTCTTCTATACTTTTTTTTGCCAAGAATTATGTAGAATTTATAGCTGAATTTAGCTATAGGTTTTAGTGGGTTTATTTTCAAAATTTAATTTTAATTTGGTTTTTATTTACCTGGTAAAAGTAGATTTCATATGTGAATATATATTGGTGAGGATTTTAGCTTGGTTTTTTTCTTCATTACTTATACTGTAAGATTTTCATGTGGCATTTGATATTAATCTAATGTCACAATAAAACACTTGTTTTACATGACCTGTGTACAATGATTCAAATAGTTAAACTATTGTTAACGTGCAGCTTTCTGCTGTTATCCTGTGTGTTTTCTGTAGGTTGCAAAGAAGATCTGCCTGCTTTTTCTTGAAAAGTGTTATTTGTGGTTCAGAGGTTTTCTATCCCATAGAAAGTATTGAAAGGCACAGCTGCCATTTTTCCTAACATTCAGTCATTTCTTCCTCCTTCTGAAATTATCTTTAAAATCATAGATGAGGTTTTCCCTCTGGTTTTTAGTAAAATGTTAACATAAAAGAAAAATGTTTTGTTTTCAGAAAAATGCTAACATAAATAGAAGTATTACAAATATAAATTATGTTTGTGAGAAGTTGTATTGTTATATTGATATTATTTCTGTCCATAGCTCTTGCTGTTCAGTTCCACACAATCAGATGTTTTTATACCTCCTTCTCACCTCCTGTTAAGAGGAGCTTTGCTACTGTTCTCCTAAGTATTCACAGGTGGTTTGGGGTTTTTTTTCATAGTTCTCCACAAACATATATACTGGAATAATACTCTAGTTATCCTTACTGAATTTTTAGCCAAATGAGGGTTCAAATAAAAGACTCCTTGCCAGACCCATGGTTTGCTGCTGAATATTTGCTACACCCCTAGCAGCAAAATTTTTATCTGTTGTAAAGTACTAGAATTTCGTGTTGTTATCTCCCAGTTCTCATTCCTAAGATTTTATCTGTCTTCACATGGTTGGAGATTTTTAGAGAAAATTTGTTTTAAAAAAAAAAAAAAAGAAGAGGGTGCTTATATTATTTCTAATGGGCATAGGAGGAATAGTCCCCCTGTAAATGAACCATTTTATCAATATGCCATACAGGCATTTGAAGCCTCCAGTAGAAAATGGAAGAACTAAACATTTTACAATAAATATTAACATTTCGTAAATTTCTATTAACTACCATACAACTGTAAGCATCCGTGTTTGTTTGGAAATGTTTTCTTTTTGGACAGTGAAGTAAGGTATCATTAGGGTTTTTTTCATAATTTCGACAGAGCCAAGAGGGAACAGCAAGATTTTTTTTTATATGGCCAGATTTTCACTATTGTTTTGCAAAGATGGAAAATTAATTTATGACAGTGTAGGGCAGGAGCAGAGAGGTCTATTTACATTTTTGGGTGAGTGAACAAATAGTCCAAGTCATCAAGTAGTATCAGATAAATACAGCTAAATATTTTTTAAAATACCCAAAACAGGTCACATTATTATTTCTAGAAATAAGTAATTTTCAAGAAAAACTCAAGGAGCAGCAAATATTCATGTGGTAGCCTGCTTAAGCATTCAACATGAAATAGATGCACGCTACAAATATTATCATCATCATCATTCCTAATATGTGAAGATTTGGATCATTCTTTCATGTCAGCTTGAATTAGATCAGCCAGACAATTTTTAGTTGACTGTCTAGATAATTTTTGTACTTGCATAAGGAATTTGAGGAAAATTACCAACTGTATAGAACTGAAATGCTTGGAAAGCAAAAAAGCAAATGAGAACAACAGCAAACTGCGCTTGCAGTATGATACAGCAACAGAAAGAAAAGCTTGAACGGTATTGGGCCATCCACCCGAAGACGTCAAGGGAGATGAGGTGATCACTTGCTTCTACGTAATTACCTTAGGAATACCTGGAACAAAAAGAAAAGAAAAAAATTTAACATCTGAACAGTGAAATCTTCTAAATCGGAAAGCTCTTTCAAATGTATTCATATAAGCTTGAGTTTTGTAACTAATCTTACAAAATATTTTGGAAAGAAAACTACTGCATCAAAATCGGATGCATTTACTGCCTATAGTCAGTATAGTTTCAACTTCCACAATTCTGTTTCTCTCTCCTCGTCTGACTTTAACATACAGGAGAAGATCGACTCTAGTGGTTAAAAAAAACAAACCAAAACGTTCCAAATAACCATTAAAAACCCACTTTGGATGCATTAGAATAATTTCATAATACAAAAAAATAGTAATTCTGCTTTAAACTTAAATTTTGATCCCTGTGTCCCGTATGAAAAGGGAAGAAAAAAAAAAGAAGTATTTTACAAATCCGGATGACTGCATTCATGTCATCAGATCTTAGGAAACAACACGTGGCTCCAGAATTTACCACTGATCATTCATTAGAAGTGTAGCAAATTGAATTCAGGATCCTGTTTTATAATGAACTAGTATTTTTATTAAAGCGATTTGACAAAATAGGTAGATGATCTGAATAAACAGTGTTAAATTCAAAAGGCCAAGTCGGACACTGAGGCAGAAATAATTGACTGTATGGATGCAAGATGGGGGACAGAAGTAGCAGATCCATAGAAAAAGAATTTGGAACTGTATTGGATCACAAAGTGAATGAGTCAAAAAGTGTCACGTCGCTGTAGAAGATAACCGTCTTCGGTCTCATTGTAGCGGGTTAGCTGTACCTCTGTCACTGAAGAAGCAGAACTACAGGGACTTTTTAATGTCAGAGCCATCGTTATTTTCCCCAAAGCATAAGAGTACAGTACTTTTTTCAGTTGTTTTACTAACCTCCTCCTGAGTAAACAGCACAGTCTTTATGTAGATAAATATATATATGTGGAAAAGTGGACAAAATGGATCTGGACAAGTTTCAGTTCAGCTTTGCTTCTGTTTTTGTGCTCCTCAGCTGAGACAAGAGTTTTCTGTATATACCAGACAATGCGCAGTTTTTTAACTAAAGCCATGTCTGAAAAACTGTAAATTACTGCTGTTCAGTATATGTTATTTTCTGTAAAAAACAGAAAAAAATAATTAAGCTGACTTTTCTGATTTTTTTTTTTAAAGATGTATCTGAATAATATGGGATTATTGGGAAGAAATCTGCAAAAAAACCTACAAATCTGTTGTATCTTGGGTTTGTTGTGTTTTTCTAATCCCAGTTCAGAGTGCTATAGTGTTTGGTGCCGAAGTTCTAGAACATGTCCTCAGTCTGTGCCGAGGTAACTACGACTTCCTGGAGCGGCTTCCTGTCCCGTTGCTCCTGCACATCTTTTCCTTTCTGGAGCTGGAAGATGTTGCCAGGCTTTCTCAAGTTTCACGCAGATTTGAAATGGTAAAAAAAAAAATTTATAAGTTATTTTAAAATTGTTAGCTCTGCTGTGCAGCATGTTGGTTTTGATTCATCTCCTGTTTAGTATAATCATCGGTCTGTCTGCTTTACTTAAAGCTTGAGACAAGAAGTTGATCATCTGTATACAAACAGCTGAATGGGTGCAATAAAAACCGGACCTCAGAAAGGCTGTTAGAGACGCCCTAATTATCCTGCAAACTGTTGTTGCAGATAATGAAGACAAGGATCCAGATAATTCCACTGCAACCCCTGGCTGGCGGTTATGCACTACTTCCAGGATTAAGTATTTGAAATGTAAAACCTATGTTTTACATTATCAGTTGTATTATTTTAATACCTAGAAGCTTCACCCAGGATCCCCTCGTGCTAGGCTCGTTAGCAAACAAAGAGTCATTGCCGTCCCTAGAGAGCTTACGTTTTACGTCTGTGACAAAAGACAGAAGCACAAGGAAAGAGATTTTTTTTTTTTCAAGCTTTTTGTAGACCTCGCAGCAAGGAGCTGTAAGAAACACAGGAGGAGAAAGAGACGACATTGTGCTTGCTTGCTAGGAAGCTGTTTCCGTCTACCCGGAAAGTCTGGGAAATAGTACAGGCGTGTGGAATGGAGACTTTACAGAGTGAGTAACAGAAGCTGCTGCTGTCGGCTGCCCGCGAAGGGTGGCCCCTCAGTGCGGAGTGAGGGGTAGCAGGTAGGGAAGGACAGCCTGGAAGTCCCAGGAGAATGAGGGCAAAAAGAGAAAATGCCAGTGCAGAAAGAGGGAAGTGGCAGGATAACTTCAGCTGTGCTGAAAAGGCCTTTGAGAGGTCATCATCGATTCCAGCTTCCTGGTCTGTGCTGGGCCAGGTGACTGGGGGGATGGAAGGACAGTATCTTCTGAGCTGTGATCTAGGAGGCTGCTTTTTGTGGGCCTGAATACCGCAAAATTGCATTTTCTATCCCAGTCAAAGCCTGAGAAAAGGCGGCTGCAGTAACGCCGGTAGGGGGAGAAAAGGGTTTTGGCTTACGAAAACTAGGAAGAGAAGCATATTAAAGAGAAAAATAATTT
>Ga0181612_181289_pt1 | contig 18976 bp, 20 predicted proteins | sample HoacroProtozoa21_FD_119630 | JGI IMG/M metagenome (GOLD analysis project Ga0181612, IMG submission 119630) | Hoatzin crop microbial communities from Cojedes, Venezuel. Combined Assembly of Gp0051906, Gp0051904, Gp0051908 | reverse complement strand
GGCGAGAAGCTGCCTAGGTAAGTGAGAAAGGGCAGGAGAAGGGTCTCAGGGGCAGGCGGGCGGTGGGAAGGGTGCGGGCGGGGGGGTGAGCCGTGCCTGCCGAGTGCCGAGCCAGCAGCTGGGCACTGCACTGCCTGCTGACACAGCTCTCGCGTCTGCTCTCACCCTGCGCCGGAGAGCTTGCATAATGCAGGGAGAGACCGCTAATTGCCCGGGATGGACACCTGACTACCTGCGGTACAGCTGGCTGCGTCCTGGCCCGGAGTGGTTGGTAAGGGACCTTCTAGCGAGTGAGGCTCCGCTAGGGCAGGATGCCTTTCGTCCCTGGCAGGCTGCCGCATTCTGTGGTTGGACTTAGTACTCTTGCCTTTCACTGCAGGGGATACAAACCTGGAGCTCCACTGGGTTTCAGGATGGGTATTTTTGGGTTTATGGGTGGGTTCGGGGAAGATGATGCAACCTCAAAAAATGCAGAGGGAAGATGAGGAGGGGTTACTTGAACACGCAGCTGGCTGGCAGTCAGGAGGGCTTCTTATAGACGTGGGAGTGACAGAGAGAGACACATGTAGGAGAGAGGTGCTTCAAGCAGTGGCTAAACCCAGCTTCCTTTCACTGTTAATTACTCCAGCTCTCAGCGGTGGGAGATGGTCTGGATGATATTTTTCTTGTTCTTGTGGCTCCGTTCTAACTGCAAAGACTCACAGCTCCCACTGAAGCTCTTGGACAGGATGAAGGCACATGGTAGTATGAAGTTGGGTCTGGAAGTGAACTGTCACACTAGGCAAAGGCTTTCATTTTTTTCTTGGCAAGAGTACAGGGTTTTTCTCAGCCAATTAAGAAAAATTGCCTTTTTTATTTTTTGCAACACCTCTTGACTGAAGTGTTGGGTTTTTTTCTTTTTTTAATTTGAGTTACGCATATGCTAATCACATAAGTGCTTCCTATGAACACTTAGGCTTAGCTTTACATTTCCCTTACATGTAACATCCACCTTGTTTAGGTGAATGCATGGCTGAAATTGGGCATACAGCACAGAACTATGCTAACCTTCCTGGTGCTCTTGGTTTGCCTTTGCTGTGCACCTGAAGGCTGGCAGTCCTGGGAGCTGATCTGTACGAGTAGGCCCGCAGGTGCCAGTCAGTGGGCGAGTTGCTCTCGGAAGGCTGAGAGGAGTGGGCAGCTACTTTTTGTTCCCCATTGCCAGATAACCAAATGGAAGGATAAGCTTTTTATCACTGCCAAGTATGCTCCCCTGCTCTTGCCTGCAACCCCTGTGTTACGTTTTCCCTTTTCCCCCTTTCAGTATGTTTGCTAAAATAATTTTTGAAGTGTGTTTTTAATATCTCATTCTGACATAGAGCAGAACTCTTGCATCATTGCCAAACTTTCATTCCTTGCTTGTGACAGCTGGGAAAGGAGCTAAGTTGTAGGGGTTTTTTATGCCCTTGCACAGTCCAGATTTTAAGTAGGTATGATAAAAGATAGGGCTAAAACGTTCCTCCCTTAGTAGGTGTGTACTGAGGCTCCCATGCACAATAACATAAAGTGATCTTTCCTGGCGGTGCTGGTTAAGGCAAACACTGAGTGCCTTAGTGCAGAGGATTAGCTCTTTTCTTGTCCAGAAAGGTATGGTAGTTGTGATTTTTCCCTTTAGGGTCATTTCTGAAGTCGTTTTTTGAGAGTAAGGGTTGGGGAGAAGAAGTAGTTGTCCCTGAAGAAGTTATGTGTGTGTTAGGTGAGATGAAATTTAGGCATCAGTCAAGTACCTGTAGGAAGGATGTGTATGCATACCTGTTTGGACATGACACGTGGCATCTGATTTTCGCCCTGCCACCAGCTGCCCTGTGTGCCTTTGGCAAGTCCTGAAAGCCTGGTGTTGAAAGTCTTCAAAGGGACAGTTATGTCTGGGAGCTTGTGTGGGTGAAAACAAATCTCATCCTAATTGTAACAGCATTTCCCACCTTATCATGTCTGGCTGGCACTCTTTATAGTCAGTTTTGCATCTCGCTCTGGGAAGTCCTCTGCTTTTGAGAAAGCCCCCTGCCTGAGAGGAGCTCTGAACTCTACTCCCAGAATTTTACCTTCTCTGTGCTGTGACATCTGAAGCTCTCCCCACCAGGCTTCTGCTTGATACTGGGGTTCAAGGACAAGGGGCTGAAAACCGAGGGGCTAAAAGCTCCATCTCTTGGGCTTCCTCTTGTCCTGAACACTGCAAGCAGTCGGCGTGCTGAGGGCACTCTGCAGACTGCTGTGAGCACAAGCATCTGTGCACCAAGTTCTTTTCCTGGCAGAATGTCTCAGCTGGCTTCCAATGTCTTTCTCCTTTCCCCCATATCAGTAACTTTTTCTTTCCAGTTTTTTTCCATGCATTTCCAAGCCTCCAAACTACCACAGAAGTCTCCTTGGGAGAAGAATGACTGTTTAGTCACGCAAACAAAACGAGCCCTATCTTTGCAATCGTGCATGGCTCCTCAAGAGAAATCAGCAGTGTAGACTGAAATTCCATACTCAAGCTTTGTTTATTTCTTGCTTGTGTATTGTGTTTCAGGTAGCGGTGATGGCATTTGGTGTTTGTGTTAGTCATCTTTAACTGTGTTGAGGCTGGTAGGTACTTCAGTAGAGTTTGCTGATTTATGAAGATTTATTGAAGTGATTTAGGGGTGTGTCGTGTATGATTTAGAAAGCAGCTTGTACTTCTAGCATTTCTGTGTTCATTTGGTTGTAATGCAGTCAGACTGGTGCTGGGAAGCAATTCCAATTTGAAAATGAGTTTAGAAATATCGCATTCCAATGTGCCCATGTGAAGCCATCACACGTGCCTGGGCCTGGAATAATGTGAATATACAGGAGGGAATTTTCCACCCATGCAGAGGCCAGGATAAAATTGTTCAGATCTGAATTCTGCTTTCAGAGTTTTCTGGATGTGTATGAAAGGAGCAGCCACTGCAGTGGAAGAAAGGGAGAATAAATGTGATCGTTTTCTTCTCAAGAGAAATGATAACGTGCTTTTGATGAGGATTATTTCTAGGGGTGGCGCATTTAAAGGCACAGTGTCATGTCTTCAGGTATTTAAAACCTGCCTCCACTGTTTTCATCGTTAAAAAAACAAAACACAAAAATTACATGGTAATAACACTGATATAGATGGTAGAGCTGTTGAGCAGTTCCACTTACATTATTGCCAACTTTAAGTGATCAAAATCCATGACCCTGAAATAACAAAATTAATTCGAGTACAAAGTACAAATACAAAAGTAGTGTTGTTAGAGCTGGCCTTCTGGCTTTGTCACCCTAACACTGTCGCGCTCCTGCCATACTTCTAAGTTTTCTCTACAATTTGAAGAACTGATACAGACGTTTTTTGGTGAAGTGAAAGTTAAGATTCTTCTGTATCTTTAACTTCCCCATGAGAGGGCAGTTAAAATGATAACCCCCATCTGGTTAATATTGAATTAATTGTTGCAAAGTTTGAGATAAAATAATAAGGATTGAGCATTGTGCATTAGATAAATGTGGTCTGGGCAGAACAGAGAAGATGACCTGCAAAATGAAGTGATGAATCGGTCTCAAAATACCTTTGTTTTGTGGTAGGTATGAGTGATACAAAGTATTTTCAATTACTGGTCACTTCTGCCTCGATGAACTGCACGTTTGCTTGCAGCTTTATAAATCATACATTCTTGATTAAGAATGGTCTTTGCCTCTTTTTTCTTTACCAGGCAGTTTGTATTGGAAATCTCCCTTGGCCAAAGGTGACACAATTAGTCATGCTAGATGTAGAGGAAAATAATTCAATATAAGCTTTACATTGGGTTTAAAGCCACAGGGTGCATAGCTGTCTACTTTGTGGATTTAAAGTGGTTCTTCAACTTTGTTTTGAAACTTCTTCAGTCTTTGAGTGTGCCCCTGGGAAGCTTTTATGGCGTTTAGATTGCCACTTTGACATGGTACACTGTTCATGTTTTAGGTAGGCAAAGTAAAAGAGAGGCCAATTCCTTTCACAGCGCAGGGGAAGACCTCCTTTAACTGGAAGCTCACTGCACTAATCTTCTGTCTTGAACTGATAGCATGTGCCACCATAATTACCTAAGCCACCTTAATTCTTTGACTAATTCTGTTCTCTGCATTCACGTGAAACTGCTAAGGGGCAGAAAAGTCTCAGGAATTTACCATGTGGGGAAAAAAAAAAATCTCATTTAGAAGCATTTTGATTTGAAGCCAAAGATATTTCTATAGCTGAGAAGGACTGAATTGTGTAGGTGATCGTTGGTACTGTAAAGCTGCCCTTTTTGGATTAAGCTCTATGCAAATCCTTTGGACAGTGTGGGAACGAGCCATCCCAAAGCTCTGGGTTTCTCTCTGTGTATATGTAAACAAGAGTTTGAAGTGCTTCAAAGCTTGTACACTGGACTTGGCCACTGAGCCGGGTAGCTATTTCAAGATTCCCCTTAGGTTTCATACATGACATTTCATGTGGTGGGTTTTCTGACTTATGTTTTACTGGAAAGCATGGCTTTGTTCAAATGCAGCTCAGCCTTACTGGTTAACAGGCAAACTGGTCAGCAGCAGTGTCACATTGCTTCTGTATATTTATTTTGTAGGTATAAGTGCATGTGCATGGTTGCTGTTTGGAGTTGAATGCTGTTGGATGGCAAGTACTGCGCTAACAAAGAAAGGCAAAGTAGCTGTGGTTGAGTTGGTTACTGACTTGGTGGAAATATTGTATACTAGATGTTCTCCGCTGTCACTGTTCAAATATTATTGCCCCAGACAGAGAAGTGACTGGCTGGAGTATGAGTCAATTAGGCAAGTTAAAAGTTGTCTACTTAGTTTGGTTTCCAGAGTACTTACAGAGAGAAGAGGGTTCCAATGACTGTAGGTGCTGAAGTTGAGGTGGAGGGAGGCACGAGGCAGGCTCGGGGTCTGTCACTGCAGGGAACACTGGAAATAAGAGCTCTGAGCTGGAAAGATCTCATTCCCTGCAGCAACTGAGAATCATTGCTTTGTTCTTAGGAAGTCTTGGTGTAGGCTCTGTGCAAAATCTTTGAATGTAAATATAACCAACATCTAAATTTTCTTCTCTGAGCTCTGCTTTGTGTTTTCTGTTGGCTCTTGTGAATCTCATTGAGCTGTTCCTATTGAGGCCATTTAAAATGTTGATCCGTAGTCTAGTTTTTCTTGAAGCTGGTGACTTTTTTTTTTTAAATTTCCACCGTCTGATATCTGCTTATCCATCAGCAGAGCTAGTGTGGATTTACCTATCACTTCTTGCTTCTGCACTAGGAAGAGGGCAGGTTAGCCACTTTTGGAGGGACTGAAACGTAGGTTGCAGCTGAGGTCAGCTGGCAGGGAAGTTGTAAGAGGGTAGGGATGGGTATAAGAGCGGTTCTCCGAGTGCCTCCCGCAGTGTGGAGACAAGTCTCCTCTCATCTCAGGAGGTGCAGAGAATTATGCCCGTGACCTACTAACCTCCTGCAGTCAGGACTGTGGGTTTGCAAAATGAGTGCACAGATGGCTGCTCTCTGGATGGCAACAGATGCTGCTGATCTAATGAGTTGGATCAATAGATAGATGTTTTAGCAAAATCGTGGTGAGTGGTGTAGGGATGTCTGCAGAACCGCAGTGCTGCTCCCTTCTCCCTAATACCAGTCAGTTCTAGGCCCTTTCCCTGCTTCTCTTGGCATCCCCTCATTTTTCTCCTCCTCCAGATTGGGCTGGCACAAAGGTAATGCAGATAATTTTGATTTCACAAGGAAGCTGTTAGGGAATTAGATAATTAAGAAATGTGTGGAGGGCGAACCAGAGATCTCGAGGCCAAAAACCAGTTTTAATCGGATGCCAGCAGGTTGATGTGACAAAACGGGAGTGTTAATAAAAATAAAAAGTAAATCAATTGTATACAGAATACCATGCTGATAGCAGAGGTCTTTCTGCCTCCCTGCAGACTATTGTTCCAATGTGTGATTTGCTGGAGCTCTAGCTTGCATAAGTGTGAACCCTAAAATAAATATATTTCTGTCATTGTTCACAAAAAACAAGCTTTATTATACCCTTACAAGTGCTTTTGAAGAAAGACTTCTATTCAGGCTGAGTCTTCTGCAGCTGTGGGTCTTGTTCAAGGACCCACTCCCGGGTTTCTCTTTCTGCCAGGGTTATTTCAGGGATGGTGAACTTGCTTTGACGTTTCTGTGGCATTGGAGCAGATGCTGTGTTGTGAATGTGTTCATGCCTTGAAGAAAGAATAACTTACTGAGAGGCAAGAACAGCCGTTCTTATATCCCTTTTGACTCTTTTTATCTCTTTGACTTTCTGATAAACCAAACTGAACTATTTCACCTGTGACCTGAAGGACTGGAAGCCAAAGAACCAACACCAAAGGAAATGGAATGACACTGAAATTTCAATGCCATAAACCTGAAGAATAAACAAGATAGGGTGGAAAGGGCCTCAGCCCTGGTAGAGCAATCATTGCAAATGATTTCCATTCTTCTTTGTTAGTGTCAGCTATTTCCCAGAGAAATGGTATATTAATTAAAATAAATCTGTATGATATATGAAACAAAAGCTTGGAGAGCTGTGGGCTATTCTGCTCAGCTTTGAATCCTGATCCAACATCTGTTCATGCAGGGGAGAGTCTTTGTTTGGATTTATTTGCTGATTTCTTACCCACTGAATGAACTTTTAAAATTATATTAAGTGCATCGAAATTGTGTGTAGGAAAGAGCGTGGTCATCTGAAAGCTGAAGAGGAAAGCAGATGTTAACTGAAATGTAAGCAATTCTTTATAGATGTGCTTGTACTTGTATCGCCAGATTTATGTCTATAAAAAGGCAGATCCCTTTTGGTGCATTTTGCCTTATGGTTTGTATACTCGCTGGAAGAGTAATGTAGACCTCAGCAGTTAAATGGAAATAAAAGTATGCATAAATCAGCAGAGCCTTTCCTGCTGTTTGTAGAGAAACATATGAATGGACTAGTCTCAACCTGAATGTGGTATTGGGCTTGAGTTCAACTGGAGACCTTGATATTTAAATATAGTAATGGGAACTGAGTTCATCCAGCTGAGGAGGGGTGTTTGATTTAGCTCTTAGCTACGGGTATATAATACCCTGTGAAAAGCACGTATGTGCATGAACGGAGAGGTATTTTGAGCATCCTGATCTGTGGAGACCTCCAGCAGTTACTCTCTGTTGTGTTTATGTTCCAAGAGCAGGTTCATAACAATATGACTTATTAGACTTGGATTTCAGGCTCTGATTAATAACTTGACTCCTCTGTGTTGAAGCTATGTGGGAGGTTTTTTTGATAGGTGAAGTGCTTGTCCTTATTGTGTACTTGCACTTCTGCTAGGGGAACCTGGGACCAGCACAGCAGAAGGTTGCAGCTGTTAAATCTGCGCTTTCGCTTCCTTGGAACTAAACAATTTTCTGATTTAAAAGCAGTGACAAGTAGAAGGATACTGGAAGGTCAAAAAGAAGCAGAAAGCATAGGTGTCAAAACCTGTTTGCATACAGAAAGGAAGAGCTGGGCTCCACCGTGAGTCAGCTGTATGTTCAGCCTCAGAGAGCCACCCGTCATGACAGAAGTATGTCTCGGAGTGCCTGGCCCTGTGGGAGCTGGGCAAATATGGTCTGTCAGGAGGGACAGATGATACAGATAATAGATAGACTTTATGTGCGTGATACAGGAAATAATTACAAAAGTTTACAGTGCTATGGCGACAGTTTGGTCCTTGGCTGTAGAGGACTGATAGCATTGTGGGTTTTGGGGGATGGTTTTATTTTTGTTTTCAAAATGGCTAAGTAGTTCTTACAATGTGAATCATCAGTCAGGAAAAAAGGACAATACACGAAGTAACACCACTCACAAGAAAGAGCAATTGGGAAGAGTAGGAAGTGATACTTTGTGTGCTTGGCTTTTTGTGCAGAGAGGCCAGAAAAACTATACTGAAAACAGAAGATTTAGACATCAAGACACTTACCAAGTCTCCTGCACCAAATCTGGGCAAAGATAGGTGTCACACAGACAGAGAGAAGCTAAATTAAGGTTTTGCCGTGGCCTGCAGTCCAGATGAGTGAGTCTCTCTTCATGAACTGTATGGGAGCGGAGGGTGATGAGCCTCTGTGAATTTCCTGTCTGAAATAAAGGTGGGCTTGAAGAGCTGCAGACGGGCAGCACTGTAGCACGTGTCCTTGCAGTGACGCTGCACCTTAATTCACACTGAAAGGGTGGAACGCGGTGTGCAAGGTGACTGGTAGTGCCTCGGTAAGGGCGTGGTAACCGTGTCCTGTGGGAGCTGTTGTATTTCAGAGTCAAGCACTTTGTGGTTATTGTGGTCTATGGGTGATGGCGAGACTGCCTTGTCACCACTGTGTGGAAGGCATAAACTTGGGAGATCACACATGATAGATCCACAAAGTTTCGGGAGCTGTCTGGGGGGAAGTTACGTGGGTGGGGTAGATCTGCTCCCGATGAGGAGATGGGCTTATAGAAGTTGCACAGAACTCTGTGGTTTCAAGTCCGTGAAGGCAGTGGAGGCTTTGAGGCTAGGAAGGAGTTTCATGGATGTGGGAGGATTTCGATGTGTGACTTTGGCCGTTTGGTCCGTGGGCCTCTAAAAGCTTTCTGGGGCATCTTGCAAATCCGTCGGGCTCCAGACGCTGAAGAGAAGAGGAAGTCTGCTTCCTGCTCCTCGCTTGCAGGCAGGGTGCTGACTTGAATATTCAGCTGGGAGCTGACTCTTCCTTGCGCTTTGGGTATTCCTAGAGAACATGTCTGACCCCGTTTTGTTGGACTTGCTCTTATTTGGGTTTCCCTTTATCTGTCTGGGACTTGTTCTGCTTACTTTGTATATCATGGCTTTCTTGTTCCAGCCTGTTTCTATGTAAATTGCGTAGGATGGGAAACTTCAGAAGGATGAGTCTGTAGAAAAAAGAAAAGTAGTCAAGTGACTTCATTCCAGCATGCATTTCATTGTGGGAAAAAGAGCTCACTCTGCAGAAAGAAAATGCTCACCACCAAACAGTATAAACTTATTTAATGGCAACAATTGTTCCTTTGGCAAAGTCTAGCTAAAGCTCTCTAGGGGGATTAATCTAGGCTTTGCATTAAAGCTGGGCTGAAACATACTCCGCATTCCTAGTGGCAGAAAAGTAGTGCCATCCAGAACAGTTGTTTCATGTCTGCTTCAAGAAATGGGGATTGTTTGGGGTTGGACTGTTTCAGACTGTTACGGCTTGTAGAATCACATTTGCTAACTGGAGGCAAAAGAAACAGCTATGCAACCACAGAATATGCTGATCTAAATTATTCACGTGTCTTTGTAGAGTTAACTTTTGTCAGCTGTATAGCTCAGATATCAAGCTTATGCACTAAACTCCTAATTTAGAGCAGTCACTGAAATGTTGCATTTCAGTGGGACATTTCAGTGATTTTCCTTTGGCCTGGCTGCAAAGAGTTTGCAGCTTCTTGCAGCCCCCGCAAATGATGCACATCATGCATGGAGAGCCTTGTAGCAGGGGTATGAGGAGGTGGTTAACAGCTAAAGATCTAGGGGATGAGCAGCATGCCTTGGGATCTATACAAGTAAATGGTGCTGTAGACTTTTCGCTGCTCTGAATCTGGTTTTCAATCCAGCTATGTCAGTGTGACTTTTATTCAGTGGTGAAAAGGGAAGATTACCAATTCTTCTACCTGGACTACTTAAAATATATATGCATGTATATGTAAAGCAGGCAGTATTTTTTAATTAATTGTTTGCCTTCAAAATGAGATTGCTCTCTGTCTTGTGGGTTCCTTTAATGCTTTGACAATAAATAAGAAGCTTCCAACTGCAGACAAAACCACACTTGGGGTTAAATGTGAGCATTTTTTATTTGTTGGACCTTTCCTGTTGGGAAGAGGGCTAACATCCCAGCATCATCTTAGGGTTTGGTTGTGCTTTGCCATAACGACTGGAGGGACTTCACTGGTACGAGGACAGGCTGCCAGTACATCTTCTATCAGCACCTGTAGGAACAGCGCAGGCAGGCAGAGAGCTGTGATTCAGGAAAGCACCGAGCAACAAATTTAACCCTAAGCGTATATTTAGCCTGTCTGTTTTCAAGAAGATTTAAATCCATATTTAAAGCTAAGCATCTGTTGAAGTGCTGTGCAGATTGCTGATATAAATAGTTTACTGAATCGGAGCTGCTCTGTCGATGTGGGGAAGCCTCGGAGTGGGCTAGATTTCAGGGATCGCTTTCTGCCGCCCTGCTGCGCTGGGATGATGCAAGCAGTGTGGCTTTGCCAGATGACTATTTCTGGTATAGATTCTCACTGTCCCTTCGTCTTTTCTTTAGCTCACTTTCTAATGACCATAGGGTTTTAGAACCAGAGGAGAATTTCCTTTGTCACAAGCGGGAGAAATGGAGCACAAATGGGACTGGCGTTTGACTGTCAGTTCCCTGCCTCGTGCCCACCACCCCGCATGACCCCGGAGTTGTGCGGGTTTCCAGAAACGTGGCTCTGCCAAGAGCTTTCCCCCCCTCGCCAGAGTTTACTGGAAACTGATCCTGGGAGGATGAGCAGGGCTCTCTCTTCACTGGAAAGTTGCCAGCGTGCTCTATATAGCTCACCCTGGTCTCCCTTCGTAAGTAGCATAGTGTAAAGGGGGTTGCTTCTCCCAGCATTATGTATGAGGAACATTCGCATTTTGCCTGTTATTTTTACTTGTCTTAATGCCAGGTAAGCTGTCACTGAATTGAATGCTAAGTGTTTTTATAGTTTCTCCCTGTTATAGTGAAAAAGGTGTAAAAAAGGGAAACCTAGTGGCCAGATCCCTGTGGGCTGGGATCTTTCTGGAGTTGGGAGCTGGACGAAGTTAAGGCGATGTGCAGCTCCGACTTCCTCTTGGAGGTGGTGATGCAGTTGCTGACCTTCTCCCTGAGTGACAAGTGAGCCAGGCTTCTTCCCACCTGTTGCTGGGAGGTCGTGCACTGACTCTGTCTTACGTGGAAAATGTCCGGCAAGCGCTGGTGGTGGTCACTGCCACGCTGCTAACCCTCTTGGCTGGAGCTGCCTCAGACAGCTGTGTTCACGCTGCTGCCACAAACATTGCTTTTGCATTTAGTTTTCATTTCCAATCTCTAAATACATTTGTTTTTCCGTGTGCAAATGGTAACACATGTGGATTTTTGTCTGAAACTGGTGCCTACAGAATATAAAGTGTTTTTCGCACTTATGGAGTGAAAGGTGCTCCTTAATTATTGGAGGGTTGAATATTAAGAAGCTGATAAAGACAGCAGCTGGGGAAGGTTTGCTAATAAAGAAGATCATGTTACCCAGCTTTTGCTTAATGCTGTTCTTCAGTCACTAGAGCAAGACAGATTTTAGCAAAGTGTATCCTCGTTAATTCCTTACCAAGAAGCCAGGTCCTGCAGAGGACTTGAACGCTGTTAACAGCTTGCAGCTGGTACCATCTGTGGAAAGTGTTGACTTTCAGGACATCCCATATTTCACAACAGTTGGAGCTGTAGGCTCATAACTGAAACTTGGCAGTGTTTGGGAAGCTGTGGATGTGTTTTCTTTCCCTTCATTTTCTGAAAGTGGATATAGTACCTATTAACAAACTAAGGGGTTTTTCCTTGCCCTTGTGGAGAAGAAGATATAGATTGTTGGCAGTGAAAAATATACTGGTGGATTCGTTTCTTAGATTTTCCGAAACTGTCATTCTGCACCAGAAGCAGACCTTCCTTTAGGCGATTTGATTCTCTCCCCATGGCTAGTTCTAAATGCTTTGGAAAGACCATGGATATCTCTCAAGTACAACTGAATGTTATTTTGGGGGTGGGAAAATAATTAGATTGACTTCTTTTACATCTGCGCTAGTCAAAGGTTTGTGACTTGACTCTTTTCAGTACTGTCGTGTGATTAATCTCATGGTTTTGTCATTTGTTAAGATAATTGAGTAATTTTTTTAAAATGGAAAAGTACTAGGGCATTTGCTGCATCATTCCGCAGTGGTTATTGCATACTTATAATCGCTAAAAAAGCTATTGATCAAAGTTCCCATGTTTATAGCCATTTTTGCCAAGGAATTTGGCACAGAAGTCAGGAGGGCAGGAAAATGGAAGTTGTAATGCTTTGGAGAAGAACCTGTTGATTCCTGTTGTCAAAATGGAATGTGGCTGCTTTAATCAAATTGAAGGGCTTTGAAGATAGAACTATCAAAAGATGAAGTAATATTAATATACACACGTAATGAGTTACAGACAGGATTGCTTTCTGGGAGAGAAGAGGGATTGTGTGTTTATAGATTGCAGGAATGCTGTGTGGTACTTCGTCTAACAAATGTGTAAAAGCTCCATTAGTACATGCCGTTGCCTCTTTATTTTTGAACCCTTGGTAATGAATGTTTTACAACAACATCTGGATTGTGAGGCTGAGACTGACCAGAAAAGGCATTTGTATTTCTTTTCACTCGTTTTCTCTAAATGGAGAAGTACAATATTTATTCTTGTGTTACTTTGAAATTTGGAGACTTAGGAATTTGGTTTCCTTTTTGGCTGAAGCCTGCTGGTCTTCGGCACCTGTTGGATGTAAGTATTTCATTTTGCTCTGAGGTTTCACCTGGGAACGAGGTCTGAAGGGGAGAGCTTCGGAAGCCCCGAGAGCTGGGGTTACCTCTGTTCTCAGTGAGGTCGGTGACGAGAGTCTGAGCGACTGCAGAAAACAAGTCATCTGCTCAATGACTTCACTCAAGAGTTACGCTTATCATCATCACTTTCTCTTTTGGTTGAACCGCTGTTAGAAAAACCAGTACATTCTTGCTTTTTGCCAGCATTAACAGATGTTGCATTTTAATGACCTAAGTTTTCCTACTTCTGCATTATTTATTAGCAAATGCAGCTTTTTAGAAGTATTTAAAGCTCCTTCTGGTTTTCATGGCAAGCATGTTTTTTTGTTGCTGTTTAAGTCCTTTTTGGTGAGAAGAACATTTACGAACTGTTTTGCGCATTTAAAAATGGCGACGGTTTAAGTCTGAGATCACAGCATGTGTAGCCACAGGCCTCACCTTTGATTATCCGCTGTAATTTCACATCTTTTTTGACTGTGGGTCTGTGTGGGTCAGGCTTATGGTATTTATTGCAAGCGGTTTCACTTGCTGCCTGTACTTGTCTGAACTGTTTGGAGGTGGTAGTGATGCTGTGCTTTTCTGCAAGCATTTTAACTCGGTGCTTATAAGAAATGGAAAGACAGAAGGTTTTTGCCTGATCAGCTTTCATTTGGACATGGCTTGCGTAGGAGCCGCTGCTGTTGATGACTCATTTCTGGCAGAGGTTGATCATTTGGACACTGCTACCACCATAGCTTCAGGTTTTGAGAGGCCCTAGGTATGAGTTTTAAGAGAGCTTGAGACCTTTGTGTGGGTGTAGGACAGCACTGGGCGGTATTGGTGCACTGTCAAATGCCCTGGACGTGGAAGTGGTGGTATCTGTGAAAGAACATCCTCCCAAGAGATTTGTGCGAGAAGGGGTGCCGGTAGCTCCTGCCTTTCTTTGCATCATAAATGTGGATTCTGCAGGTGGTCCATCTGCTGTGGACATCAGCGTGTGCCTTCGGGGAAAAAGCAGAGAAGTAGTGCACCTGCTGAGGGTCTGAAAAGGGCCTTCTGATCTCTCTGGGGTTAGTCTGGGGGGGGAACAAAGAGGAGACAGCAATTCTGTGGGTGTGTCCAAAGCCCTGCCTGTTGGCAAAGGAGATACAGTGTTTTAGAAGAGAGTGAACAACTCTTTGTTTGACAAGTGGTGTCTTAGAGACAAAATCCTAACATTAGTATTTCTGAACTTGGGTAATATCCCAGAAGTGAGCCAGCATGCATACTTATTTATGTGCTTATCTAAGAGGGTTATCTGCCTGCTTTGGGTTTTGCACTGAGGAGTGAGTTATTTCTTAAAAAAATATTTAAACTAAGGATGTACATATGCCTTGAAAAGCAAGGAAATTGGAATGGCAAGTCCTCTTTCGTAACTTCTCTGAAGACCAGACCACATTTACGATGACTTGTGTGGGGAGAGCGGTGCCACTTTCTAAGCAGTATGTTTGCAATTCATTTTCATGCTGCTCCGATGTATGTATGTGTTTTTTGATTAATCTCTTTTCTGCTGTTAGGCAGTCATTTGCAGAGTGCAATACTGGGCTTTATTTTTTTCTTGCTTTTTTCCTTGGTGGTGGTGGTGTTTTTTTAATATCTCTGCAGTCCCTTCTGGGGGGGGCAATGTATTCACTGCAGGAAAAAAAAAGGGAAAGATATTTCCTAGAGAATACTGACTTTGCTTTTAGGCACAGACTGGAGGTAAGGTCAGTTTTCTGGCTCATACCAGGGCAGCTTCACGTGGGTCTCCTGTGTTGGGCCACTGAAGCTTTTATCTCTATCTAAGTTCGTTTTGAGCTAAACTTGGAGTTGCTGTATGTATGTTGCTCTTGCAGTCAATGACAGTTTCATTCTTAAACTGGGATGAGCTAGGACAGTTCCATGGGCATCTGGTGGCCTCCCCGGGGTGCTAGGGCCATGGCTGACATGTTGAGCCAGAGGGTCCCTTGCACATCTGGCTGGTGATTCTGAACTGTCCTCTTCCAACACGTGGAGAGCTTGGTGGAGCTTGTCCAAGCCGAATGGCAGTGGTGCCTTTCTCTGTCCTGACACTGGAAAGGGAGCGCCTGTTAAAAGCCCATGTAGCGAAGACGGCACTTGGTGCAGAAGAGAAGATGCTCTATTCTTGGAAGCCCATGGCTTCAGAAACATAAGGTCAATGCTTAACTTGTTGTAAAAACATTCTCCTCTGATTAAATCTGGTGTGACATTTTTTTCAAGTTATACGGGTTTGGTGTCCTTCATTTATGAAGAACAGACAGATTTTGCACAGCAAGAGGAAGAAGAGTAAATGTTTTGCAAGAAATATTTTGCCTCATACCAAGGTTGCCTATTTTCTTTCAGTTATGCAAAGCATGTACTTAAAATGGGAATCTCTAGTTGAGGACAGCTTTCAAATGCAGTAATCTTAGAAAGAAATCCTTGAGGTTTATTGCTCACAATTTCCTGTATCTTTAGGGGATAAAAAACAAACGTGTTTTGAAGAAAACCTTTTTTTATCTAGACGAGGTCCTCCTTTGTCTGTGAACCTGCAGTGAATTGAACCATACCCTCCTTTGATGTGATGATGTCATTTGACTTCCTGTCAAAATCAAGCAGAAGAACCTGGGCTGTGTTTGAGGGAACAGGTATCTGAAAGAGTTGTCCGCTTCTTTGTGGCTTCTCAACTTCCACAATGTTGAGAAATGCCTGGAAAACAGCTTCTGACTTTTTCTTCTACGTGTTCTTTTCTTTAATGCATTTGATGAAAACATACAGCAAATAATCCCCGTTCTTCTGAAGTTACTTTTCCATGTGATGGAGTTGTCCTTAGGATGTTTGATAAGGATGGGATATTGAGAAGTGCACAGCGTTCATTTTGCAGCCCATGGGTGGATGAGATGCTGCTGTAGTCCAAGTAAAACAGTTAATGCACAGCAGATTGCTGGCAGGTTTATTTCATTATCTTTTTTTTTTTTTTTTTCTTTTTGCAAGTTTGCTGCTGCATGAAATCCATTTACTAAAAACTCAGGGGAAGAAAACAGATTGATGTTGATATATGAGCACATGTGCTGTCCTCAGTTTGACTTCACATATGCTACTGCATCAGTCATGATTTCAAGATTCTTTGAACTATTCTTTTAAAAACAGAAGGCAGCAAAGACTTGGTAACATTTCCTCTGTACAGATGAGTGTGACTCTTCACAGGAGATGATTTTTCAAGTTGATAGCCTAGGCTTCATTTTCCATAACTGCTGTAGCAAGGGTCTATCAATGTGTTTGTGGCATCAAACAGCTGTTCTTCCTCTTACGTCCTTTGCTTACTCTGAAATAAATTAAGCCTCCAGAAAATTTCATGGTCCTTCTTCAAAACTTCTTCATCGTGACATAGCAAGGTGCCATGACTCCTGGAAAGGGGATTTTAGTGACACATATTTATGTTGATCTTGGCTGTATCCCTGGCGAGGTTTGCTCAGCACTGTGTTGTAGAGGACTGGGGAAATGAGGAGATTCCTCTATCTGTGCAACAGCTGGGTTTTACATATAGCTTTAAGCAAATACTTTGAACTGGGGAGCAGGGGGAGGAGGGGAATTTTGTTTTCCTGAAAATCAACTGAATGTTTCTTAACATAATTTTTCTGTCTCTTTTTTTTTTTTAAAGTTCAGTAGCCTTTAAGCCAAGATTTAAGAAAGAAAATATCTCTGTGTGTGTATTTGCATACACAATTAAAACTGCTAAAATTCTGCAATCTGACATGGCTGAGTTGAATCCATCTGTGTCTTGGCATGTATATTGCACATTCTCAATGAATTCCTTTTCACTCCGCAGCTTCACTGCTGCCTCTTGCTTGCAGACTGCTCCTTCCCCTGTTGGTTGGGGTAATGTTTCTTTTTTCCTGGAGCCATGAAAATGTGCATCTTGCTCTGGAGAATTTAACTCAGTAGCCAAAGTAATGTATGAGACAGTTCATCAGGAAGCCTGGTTTGCTTTAAACAAAATAAAACAAAAATCTTAACGTCATCAGTGATTTGAATCAGCGAGTAGGAAACTTTAAATAATTTTAATCTGGCTATATAATTTTCATGATTTGCTAAAGGGAAGTTGATTCTCAATGATTGATTTGCTGTTAATATTTGTTTCACATTGAATCTGTCATTCCATTTTGGTAGCCATGTCACAGTTGTAAATACTTGATTTAATTTCACAATGTAATCTACAGGTGTTCAGCATCTTAATGTTTGTGCATTGGAAAGTAGTAACTAATGCATTTTTTTATTTACTAGAGCCAGAACACAAACACCTAAATTTAGGCATCTCTGTGTGGGTGTCATCATACAGTATAGGCATTTATAAATTGCCGTTATGATCACTGGAGATGTAGCTAACTTGCACAGTCAAGTCTGGGGAGTGATTCAGCAGACCCTGAAGCAGACACCTTCTGGCTGCTGAGCTGAATTGCTCCCTCAACTCTGCTGCTTAACCTGGCTTTGACTCTCCTAGGAGCTTGCACACTCTGCTTGCATGCCAACGCCACCTGTAGATAACCAAGTTCAGGTGTTTGTGCTGATATCCGGCTGGAGATTGAGGAGACTACCTTTTTACATAATTCTTGTTAAATTCTGTGTGGATGGATGTTGAAATTCAGTTAAAAATGTACAAGGAGAAGGCTGCCTTTATTTGTATTGGTGCAACTACTTGAAGGTTTTGCTGTCTGTGTTTTTTCCCCCCAGCTGAAATCAGTTTAGGAATCAAGAGAGGTATTATCTGAGCTAATGAGCTAGTGGAGTTCCCCGTTCCCCTTAGATCTCATCTTCCTACCCCTTCTTTTTAGCTCAGAATTCAGAAGAAATAAACAGCCTCGCCTGTTTTGTCACGTCCCATTTAATTTCTTTAATGAGTTGAATAATTTAATAAAGTAAGCTGACAGTAATATTCTTTCTGCACTATAGAAGACACCGCTGTCAAAAATTAGTTTAGCACATTTGCATAGTCTTGGCTGAGATGATTAGTTCAGGGTTCTCACTTGGATTAAGCAATTTGACTTGCACTAGTCTTTGGAATCAAACATGTACTTTCTGCTCTTTATTCCGTGTGACCTTATTAGTTTTCGTGTTCTTGGTAGACTGTGGTACTGTTGAGGTCTTAATTTCATTTATTAGTTTTTAAATGAGTTTATTAAGAAAGTGTTTTAAAACAAATGACTGGACAAAAATGTGAACAAATTTTGTATCCCTGTCTTGAAGTAATGATTTGGTGCTCTAGTCCTGCGGCATCACAAGTGACTTTCCAAGATAACTAAAGGGTACGTAGTGGTTGGGAAATCGGCGGAGAAGCGCCTGGCCTCTGTAGTGAAAGCAGGAGTGCTGTGTGGCTGCAGAGGTCCCCGCCTTTCTTTGGGTTTGACAGGAGTCCCCAGAGCTGGGATTTAGTGTTCTGGTCATGCAGTGCTTGCAATGGATCCTCCTGTGAAGAGAAAGTTCACTTTGTGATGCCTCTTTTGCATCCGCATGAGAAGAAAATGATTCTCCAACTTGCAGGAGTTGAATTCTTGTTATGTGAGGGTCCACTGTTTTTACCACTTCCAAGATGCAGTTCTTGCCTGCCCTATTGCCAAATGGAATATGAAAAGGAATAACCTTCCTTGCTTGTCTGCAGGAGAGGAGATCCTGTATGAAGACTGTTGCCATTCTCCAGGGGTTTCCTACAGTTCTTTGGAACAAAAGGGAAAGATCGGAAGTCCAGCAAGGTTTTCACTGCTGTGAAAACCACTTCTGTTTTTCATCCTTGTCCCTAAAATTGCATGCTCCACTTGAAAATATAATTAACTTCCAAGATAGGGACACAAATAGATAAATAATGAGTTGCTTTCTTACCAACAATCTCTAGGACATTGACAAACAAACAGATTTAAAAAATTGCAACTTCCTTTCCTTCCCCCCATCTATTCCACTTTTGCTCATCCTTAACTCAATAGGAGATGAATTCATTTCAGGCCCTGTGCTGAACAGTATTCCTTGTGTTGTGGAAAACACAAGGCAAGAGGAGAGGATCAGCATACCATGGCTCTGTAATAGGCAATATAATCTAGTGGAGAGGACACTGCAGATGAGTAAGGCAAGCCAAGTTGCATTTTTGGCTCCCTGTCACTAATCCTCTGGGTGATCTTGTCCAGTTTACCTCTGCTGTCGTCCGCTTTCTTCCAAAACTGGGTGTTAATCACAAATCTGTGAAAGAACAGACTGGCCTTCTCCAGAGCTTCGCCAGCATCTCCCTTTTTTTCAGCCCTCCAGTTGATTTTACCATTTGGGTTAAGTGGCCATGATATAAAGATACTTTTCAAGTGGCTTCCCCCCCCCCCCCTT
>Ga0181612_144000_pt1 | contig 18978 bp, 15 predicted proteins | sample HoacroProtozoa21_FD_119630 | JGI IMG/M metagenome (GOLD analysis project Ga0181612, IMG submission 119630) | Hoatzin crop microbial communities from Cojedes, Venezuel. Combined Assembly of Gp0051906, Gp0051904, Gp0051908 | reverse complement strand
GAGGTCTCTTCCAACCCCGAACATTCTGTGATTCTGTGAACTGGTTGCATTTCAGTAATAACTTGTTTTTCCTCTGTGCCCTCAGCCTTGTACATTTGTCTTTCTTAGGTTTTTACACAATGTTAGAAATGCCTTTTGGAAGGTGTCATGGAAGCCTGAGGTTTTCTGGAGTTAATGATGCTTCAGTTGCTCACTCCTTGGTATGTCAGATGTGCTTATCAAAATGTGTGCTAATTTTCATAAGAGCTGCTATAATTAATTTTCAGATGTAATTTGAGTCATCACGTGATGAGTGGATGAGAAAGAGTAAATCAAAAGTGATATCGTATAAACTCATGGACTTAAAATGAGCTACCAGAGATGAAGTTTGCCTAGTGGCACTTTAGGCGGTAGATTAACTTGCTGGGACACTAAAGAGGAAATTAAGATTAATCTGCTCTGCTTGGTGAACCTTGAGGGCTGTCCAAATTGTGACAACTGCAGTAGCTGGGATGTAGAAATGCTGGTGCTCTGCTGTGGGCAAAAAAAACCCCCACCCTCCAGCATAGTTTCTATCTTGTGGACTGAGTTGAATGGAAGACACCCATATTTCAACAGAGAATAACCAATAAGGGCAGATACACGCTCTGAGATGTGACAAGTAACTCGCTAACAAATAAAACATTGACTGCAAAGTGCGGACGAGAAAGATTGCCAACCAAAGTGTGTCTCCAGACTCTCTGGGTGGGGAAAACTGGAAGATGTAACTTGCCTAGCATTGCTGGAACCTCCATTGGGGGCCAAAATCTCAGAAGCCTTGATCGCATTCATACTCTGCGCATCAGCCCTGCTCTTTTGAGTACGACTAATTGAAAGCACTAGGTCTTTTGAACAGCTTAAAGCTGTAAGAACCACACGTGCTCTGCTCCTGCAAAGTTTGTGCGTGCATCTGTTTCCTTTAGCTGAGAACTGAATACCAGAATAAATTCTTTCCCCTGAACAGCTCGTGGTGATGGCTGTTTAAAACGCCGTCACCTTTGGTACCCTGGGCAGCAAGCAGGAGTAAATGCTGCCTCCTCTTCCCCCTGCCCCAGGCTGATAGTGGGTATAGCAACAGAGTGGGGCTGTTTTCTGTTTGAATGTAAATATTCAACACCTGCTTGTCCTTGCTGATTAAGAGGGAAATTGAACTTTAACCCATTCAATTAGCAAACCCAGTTAGGGTCCTTACTCCTCCAGTAATTGTGGGAATCTGCACAATGCCAAATTCCTCTGCTGCTCACGGTAATGAAGCTGGGACCAGCAACGTTAGCTGAGGTAAAGGGTTGTCTTCACACTTGGAGTAGTAAGGATCATCTTGCAGGTTAGCGTCAGCGTAGAACATTGAACCTTATGCTCCAGGTAATTAATTATCTGAGCATTTAACTGTAAGGTAAGAATCCTGATGAGAAAGTCATCGATTAAGAATTGCATACAATGATGTAGCAAACCCAAAAGCAGTTGAGGAAAATCAGAATTCCTTTACACAGCAGGGTTACTAGGTGTGATGATGTTTATGCAGCAAGGCAGCAGGATTATTGATTAACCCACCTTTGCAAGTGGGATAATGAAGCAAACTAGGATTGTATTACAAGCATTGTGGAAGTAACCAACTGCAAAATGGTTTTTTTTGTTTGTTATTCAAAGCTCATGGGGGTGTCTTCCCGCTCCTTCCGGTGTGGTATCATAGGATGTCCTGGGAGTAATTGTATCTGAGCTTCCTTATTGCTTCCTTCACTGCAATTGCAGCTGGTGGAACCAGTGCGTTTGTGGTCTGAGGGAAGGCATAGGATGACCATGGAAGAGAAATCACAGAATCAAAGAGTAGTAGGGGTTGGAAGGGACCTCTGTGGGTCATCTAGTCCAACCCTCCTGCCGAAGCAGGGTCACCTACAGCAGGCTGCACAGGACCGTGTCCAGGTGGGCTTTGAATATCTCCAGACTCCAAATCCCTCTAGGCAGCCTGTTCCAGTGCTCCATCACCCTCAGAGTGAAGAAGTTCTTCCTCATGTTCAGATGGAACTTCCTATGCTTCCCTTTGTGCCCGTTGCCCCTTGTCCTGTTGCTGGGCACCACTGAAAAGCATCTGGCCCCGTCCTCCTCTGACCCCCACCCTGCAGATATTTAGAGGCATTTCTAAGGTCCCCTCTCAGCCTTCTCCAGGCTAAACAAGCCCAGCTCCCTCAGCCTTTTCTCGTAGGAGAGAATTCCCCATACTTACAGACATCTTTCTTCAATACAAAGAAGTGGGAACTTGGGCAAGTGCAGGAGAGAATTGTGGTTTTCTCTAACCAGCTCAACAACCTGATGAAAGATGTATTGCTGGGCATCCCTGAGACCATGACAAAGTCCACCTACTCCCTCCCAACCCGGCCTCCCGAGAGAAGAAATTGATTTCATATCACATTTCACACTTCATTTATTCTGCCTCCCCCAGAGAAAGGCCCCCACACAATGACACAAAGACATCAGTTTTATTTACTGCCCATCTACTTGTGTCTTTGTGTCCCGTTGAGTTGCAGGAAAGCAAACCAGTGTGGGAACCCGGAGGATTGAGATTGCTCAATGAAGCTTGCCCAGTGGATGCAGGCACAGTAAATCATGCCTGACAGACTATTGTTGTAAGGGGAGCTTTTGTCTTGTTTTGTTTTTTCTGGAGTGGTGTTGGTTTTTCCCTGGGATGGCTTTGTAGTCCTGAAGCCAGGGTGGGTGTTGGGGGGCTGGGAGAGGGCCATGGGAGGGATGCGCGCTGCAGCGTGGGGGGGAAGCATTGGCACTGGGCCCGTCGCATGACAAAGTGCTTTGAATGTTCACATTCCCTTTTTTGTTTTCCTTTTCGATTATCCTCTGGCTCTAAATATGCTAATGAGTTTGGCATCTCCTCCAGCGGAACGCAGTAGGGCAAGAGCTGAGATAGCTCATGGGCTTCCAGCTCACCTAGAAACCTTCTCACTGGAGGATCTCATGGGCTTCCAGCTCACCTAGAAACTTCCTCACGGAGGATCTCAAAGCTCCTCCATCCCTGTTCCTCCCCAGATTCCCCTTCACTAGCACTAGGCTCCCTCTCCCCTCATGCACACAGCTTTTAGGGCTACATTTGGACCTCATACTTTAACCTTTGAAAGATCTGGGCTTGGTTTTCACTGATGACTGAAACCTCATCTCAGGAAGGAAAATGATTACCCTAGAGAGTAAGGCTCTGAGAAACCATTTGATACCTAGGAAAAGACAGAGTGTAACTATGTTGTATGCCAGGTCTTCCTGAAATTATACAATGACAACAGAGAATAACTGGCCTTCCCAAACTAAATACACTTCTGCCACTAGGGCAGAAAGAGCATCTCGTAATATCATAAGAGAGCTGGTACAAATTTGTATCCTGCAGATCTCATTCAGCTTGGAGAATGTTCACATACACATTATCACGTTCATAGCCACATGGAATTTCAAATATCAAACAACTTTTAAAAAGCAAAAATATCAGTTAACATATGGTCATAATAAAATCATAACACTTAAAAGAAAAAAAAATCAGGACATACAAATATTATGAGGTCTTGTGCAGCAAAGTTCCAGGGGAAGATTCATCTTTAGAGGCTTAAAATGGCTGTTTAGCAGTGTAAAAAAGCAGAACAAGGAATGGCCAACAACTATTCAAAGCAAAGAATGAGCACCATTAACTGGCTGAAAAGAAGCAGCTAAATAAATGTTCCCTGCCTTTGTGGGGTCATCATCTGTGACCATAAGTGTTGCACTAACTGTGCTGGTGCTGAAGCAAAGGAATTTAGCACTGCCTTCCATGGGAGATGGGGTCCCAGAAAATGACTGTGTAATAGTAGGAGAAGATGAGGGAAGGATTAATCAGATACTGGAAGAAGGTGGACAGACACTGAAAAACATTGCCAAGAGAATCTTAGGATCTCCATACTCGGAGATATTAAATAATCATCTGGATACGACCCTGAGCCACCTGACTTAGCTTTGAAGTTGCATCTGACTGACGATGGCTGTACCTGAAGGAGCAGGTAGGTCAGATGGTCTCCAGAGGTCCCTCCCAACCCAGACTGTCCAGCATCTCTGTGTCTGTGGTATCTCCAGATCTGACTGATGAAGTTTGGTATGTGGGTACCAGGATGTCTTTCTGTCACCTGTGTGTCATCATTCGAGCATTGAAGTGAGGTTCACAAAATGTTTTTGCCAGGTCTCAATACCTTCTGTGTAGCAATGACTGAATCATCGTCATTCAGACAATTTAAAAATCTTTGCTGAGTGCGAGGCATGAATGACTGGCTCTGGGCAGGAAAATTTAACATATATGATCAGAATTAGTCTGCTCCCCAGCCTGTGAATTCAGATCCATGAGATACAGCTGAATTCAAAGCAGAATCTCAGATGAAAATTCCCCTATGCTTTTTCCTAAACACTCAACTCTGGTCCTGCAGTTCCAAACAGCACTGTCCTTTATGAAGGAACAGACCACAACCTGACTTCCACTCCATCTAGGTTAGTCCCTTGGCTTCCCAGGTCCACTGAGTCTTCTCAATTCCCGATCTCCATCTAGATTAGCCACATGTATTTTCACCCCACAGTGAAAGCTTTTCTTTTTCACTTGCCAGACTCATGAAACCAACGTGTTTCTATGAATGGGATCTGTTTTGATGAATCAGCATTTCCCATCAGTAAGCTTTGCATCTGAAATTCCCTGGCCATCCCGAAGCAGACCTCTGATGGCAATATTTTGAGCAGCCTTTTGGAGCCCAGGGGGACGGAAGCCTGCCTGAGTCGGCGGCTTGCCCGCTTTCCCCCCAGCCAGAACAACTTGGCAGCGACGCTGAACAAAGAGTGCCCAGCAAACACAGCCCATTGCAGCTGTCATCTACTGTCACTTCTTTTTATTCTCTCAAATAAAGGCAAACCCTTTTGAGCAGTGAAAACACTGGAGATTTAGAAACAATTCTTATGAGGTAATGCCTGGAAACACACTTACAGGGCAGGAGTCTTCCTTGAAGTATTTGTTCGAGTGAAAAAGCCTAGCTGACAATACCATGCTTAGCTGTTGGGCCAACACGCATGGAAAGCCAGTGATCCTGTAGAACTGCAAGGTGCCAAACATGCCACTTAAGAAATCCATTGTCTTTTTGGCCTGAAAGGAGAGGGGCTGTCACTTGAAGCGTGGGCAGAAGCAATGCACCACCAGTCAGTTGATCACACCTTTTACAATGCCTTCTTGGGTTTGAAGAGTTCCAGGTCTTGGCTTTCTTTTGCTCTACACAGTCTTCATCTGTATCCCATCTGACAGGATTTTTTTTTGCCTGCCTCCTTGGCTTGGATCTCTTTGTTTCAGCTGTGTGTTCTTCCTCTAGGCCTGATGCCAAAGTCACAGATGTGCAAGATGGGAGAGGAAGACCAGGACATGAAGAAGCTTGTGCCTGAATTTATCAACAAACACTCGACATCCCCATGGTGCTATTTCACTGAAATCCCACCTGTGCATAGGAGGTTTTTCAGCCAAGACCAGCTGGGAGTAAGGCCAAAGGCTGAGTAGAGCTGTGTAGGCTTTTACACCTTTCAAGAGCTCCCCTATAATTGCAGCTTGAGATAAAACTAATGCATTTGTTTCCTTTTCTTATTTTTTTTCTCATCTTCTACACATGACAGTCACAATGTATTTGACGTTGATGTGTAGTGGAAGGGGTATGTGCCCGTTCAGTAAACTGGGGAAGTTAAAGAACAACTAGGAGATGAATATCCTTACAAGGAAGACCAAAATGGTAAAGCTTTGATAGCGCGGAAGTGCTTTTTCACATGGCATTTTGCATCCACTTGCATCTTCTATGATGTCCCTGTTCCAATGTCAAATCACCTCTGAGCGTGCAGATCTTATCTCTCAGGGGTGAAGCTGAGCAATTATTTAGATACATGAAATGCTCATGAAGAGCTAAATAAACTGCTGATTTTCAGCTGTTGATAGCTGGAGTTTCTGCAGATGTCAAAACAATCCACATGTGTCCTTTCCAAAGTAGGTCATTTTCAGGATTTCCCATTTTCAGGATGGGAAAGAAAGCAACAGATTACACAGCAAGTTGGTATCAGCAAGCAGAAACCTAAATTTTCTTTCTGTCTTCAATAGCAAGAGTTCTCCTTCTGGACAACCTTTGGTACCATCTGCCCCATGCAGTGTTTTTGGGAAAGCATCACCAAGCTCAAGGAGATACCCAAGAATTTTATTTTCTCAAGAAAATGTTTGTTAGCTGCAAAAGGCCAGGCCTTAATGAATAGCACCTCAGCTCTAATGGCCATCAACAGCCATGTTGTATGAACAGCTATGGTAGCAGAAAGACAAAATAATTACATTAAATAGGTTTACATGATTTATTTTTTTTTCCCTTGAATTATTTGTTTGTTCCTAGTAGTGTGACAAACACATAATGGGTGTTCCAATGTAAATTAGGCCCTAGCCACATGCCTAATACTTCCATAAGACCCGCACTGGTGATTATAATACTTGTCAGAAAAGTCATCACTTCTCAGTATAACGTTTTACAGTATTGATGATAGGACGTTGCCTTTAAGAACTAGCATAAGGGCAAATTTCTGGATTAACATCAGTGAGGAGCAGAGAAAAGTAATGCTTTGGAATAAATTAAAGACAAAAAAAAAGGAAGACACCGAAGTAGATCACTGCCTGTGCCATTGACATGGGCCGTCGAAAATATTTCTAACCTTCTTAAAGAAAAATTGGGTTTTGATGAGCTGAAATTCTTTATGGATATCTGTGGACAGCATCTGCTTTGCTTCCTACTGTTTTTCCTACATTTCATCTACAAAACTAAACAATAACGAGTTTAAAACTATTAACAATTGGCACATTACTTGTATTTTCAGCAGCAACAAGAATTATAGCTCTGTGACAACATATCAGTAATTTCTTTGGGAAAAAATGAAAAGCAGAGGCAAAATGTTTTGACCATCTTTGGCATGAGCTAGTATATAGACTGTGCTCAGATTCTTGCTGTGGGAACAACCGTCTTGGACAAGCCATATCTGTCTGCAGCCATCAGTGTCCTCCTTGTCAAAACAAATGTATTTATCCCTTTGAAACATGCTGTAGAAAAAATTTTATACACAGGGCTAAAATCCCACAAATCTAGTTGCTTACATTTTTACTGGAACAGAAAGACAGGAAAATACACATCAAAAAAGCGTTTTTGTTGTGCTGGGCTTTTTGAGGGGGAGAAAAACAAAGCATTTGGTAGCAATTAATATGCCCCTTACATTTGCAGTTTTAATTCCTGTGCAGATGCGTAGTGTTGTTATTCTAATAACTTCCTGTGGTGCTCCCTTTTTCTGTAAACCTCAACGCCAATTAAAATGTGATCCATCACAGAATGCTTCCGAAACAAAGGAGAATGTCCAACTTTCTGATACAGCCATGAAAAATCCCAGTCAGTCAAAAGATGACCCAGGAAAACAAAAAGCATTCAAGCCTTCCCATTTTTGTAAGAAAGAGTGGAAGAAAATGTTCTTTTGTGTGAGTCTTGTAATAGAAACAGACTGAGGGATTTAGACTATATTAGGAGAGACGAGCCAGACTTCCACTCAGCAAAAAGATTGATTAATAAATGCATCCAGCTTCTTGAGCTGAAATGACAATGTCTGGATATTCACCCTCCGGGGGAAGCGCCAGGGATTGGGTGGTACCAGCAGATGTATCTATGATTTCGCCAATAGCTGAAGCCAGTGTTCAGGCAGCAGCAAGTGAATGTCTTCCCTTCTTTGTCTGCCATGAGGAGAGGCAATGTTGTAATTGTGCAGAGATACACAATTGTGCCACCAATAGGGACTCCAAGCCTTACAGTAAATAAAAGGTGGGCATCTCGCTGGTGGTTCACCAGCTTATTAAAAAGGGCTGATTTGCTTTTTCTTTCCACCCTGAATGATATGGCTTCCTCTGTAATGCAAATAGGCATCAAACAGAGGGCCTGAGCACTCCTGTTTGTATGCAGGACATGACATTGCCACCGAGGACCTTTTTTTCATGGTTCACGTTTCCAGGCAGCCTCCCAACGTACCCTACAGTCAATATTAAGTAGGACTTACTCGATGGGCCTAACCCTCCTAGGGGAATGGCTTCTCCTGGGAAATGTTGAGATGTTTCTGGACATCTCTGCTGCCCTAAGACCTATGATTCACCATCTGGTGACAAATACTCAGTATCTTGAGAGACACTTGACATCCTCCAGGTACTCACTGGCTGCTGCATCAGTGCTGTAGCTGTATAGAGTTGGAGTATGGAGTTCCCTGAAGTTCAGCTTTAAGATATAGCAGCTGCAAAAATATTTTGCTGATTTTCTGGGAGGATTCTCAGCAATTATGGACATCATGGTAGAGAGAGCTCTCTCTAACACTGTAGTGAAGACAAGCTTGCACAAGACTGTTCCCAACTGTCCACACTCCATCATATTTAGTTGCATGATAGACAGTAGGGAGATGCAAGGGATAGATTTGGGGTACGCAGAATTTATGGACTATAAAATCAACGCTTGTCTCTAAAACAGAAGATAAACTCTTCAGTTCCAAAGGGACCACGTTCTCATTCACACTCAAGCTTTGTAACTTTTTCGTGAGACTTTAAATCAGATGTTATGATAGAACGAATGTCTTGTCTTTGTACAGCTGCTGACTACGTGCTCTGCCCCCCATTCAGAGAAAGCACCATAATAAAGAGATGCAAATAGTGTGCTTTTCTGAGCATCAAAAAATAAAAAGATGCCACAGCCAGTTTGCAATGGTTCAGACACATATATCCTCCCAGAGTTCTGTCAGGAGGGGAGAGGAGGGGCTGCAGGAAAAGGAAAGGAAGGTCGGTTGTTTATTTATTTATAACCTCTCCAAGCCTGTTTTCTCCAGGCAAGAATCCTTGCCAAGTCTATTTACAAAGTTCAGCCTGGGGATCGTGAGAATTGCAGCTTGCACGCTGCTCGCGGTCCGGTGCTCAGCGTTCGCCCTACCACAGCTGTGCCCTTCTTCCTTTTGCTCCACGCCAGACCTTTAGTCCTGTTTTGGGGGAGGAGAAGCAAAGCTGAGGATGATACAGGAAAAAAACATACTAGAGAAAATATGTGTTAGTAAATGAATATTAAAACTTTTGTGTCTTCATTGTTACCTGTCATTCAGACTCCATTATGATAACATGTTTCTTCTCCTGTAAGTTTTTTCTTCATGTGTGGACATTCATATAATTTACAGATTTGAACAGTAAACTCTTTCTGAGGGCCATGAGCATGAATCTAGACTGACATCTTGCCTGAAAAGCACCAGTTTTCTGGCCAGGATATGCGTTTCCATGTTTCACTGTCATCTTGCTGGCTTCGAATTGTAGTTCATGAACCAGATCTGGAAGCAACATAAAATGATGCGGCTCTGAGGACCTCACAAGCAATACACACTTAATCCTATCTTTAAATCTGTCATATTCATGCTCCTTAGCTGATTATCCAGGAGTATAAGAAATATAAACTATATTTCAGGAAAGACTTTCAAATTAATAGCTTTATTTTAATGTAATTCAGGCAGGAATTACTGGGAGACCAAGGTCATGATCTGTTTGCAGGAAGAACAGTCTTTGTGATTTAAATGTACTTTTTATTGGGAAAGCTGATTTAGAATAAGAATGGTATCACATAATCATCCCAATGTGTATGGATACATGCTATTCTTTCACACCTGGTGTAGGTTTTAACTTGAGCTAATTCATGGAGGTAGGTCCTGGGCTGTTTATCAAGGCTACAGACTTTGAAATACCTCATGAGGGAAATCTTAAACGCATTGAGGATCCTAAGCATTCTCAAGGATGACTTAAGTGCATAAATATGCATGTGACTAAGATGACAGTGATGAAAGCAGTATTTAATGTTAAAGATTATGTTTATTTTCAATATTATACTATTATTGAAGAGTATAGTATGGGCATTACTCATTTATACCACATTACGTCTCTGGAGACATTTAGGCACACACAGATTTCCTCTTGGCAGATTACAGTAGCAGAGTCAAATCCCTTCCCAGAAGAAACCAACCCTGAAATGCTGATGCTCCCAGCTATGGGGATGAGACCCGCTTGGTAGCACCCAGGGCATTTACAGCCTGACTTCAGCAGAGGCAGCAGCATATTGTGGAGCAGATAAGACAGGGGACAATCAGCATGCGTATAAAGACGGGATACTTAATGACTTCCTTTTCCTCTCCTGGTCTCTTCTTCCCACTGAATAAAGCAGGTGCTTAGCTCCTATTTCCATCTTTGACTTGGACAGAAAACCAAAATAATGCAAAATCAGAAATAGCAGCTCCCAGATCTGATGCGGAGAGCAACAAGTAGTGGAATAAATTTCAGGGAAAAATCAATTATTCCATTCTGCCTTGGCAGTAGCTTTCAGAAAAGACGTCTGACAACTCTTGCACTACCTATATCACATACAAGGGGTTAAATTAATCAAACTTCATCTACGTGATCACAGAAATAGCATCATAACAAAACAGTTATTTAGAGAGAGTGCTCCTCTTTCAGCCTTACATCAAACAACATCCTAGATCCCGACATCTATTTCTATAATATTATTTTGGAGCAATACTAGTGTAATTGTCCTCAATCAGCTATGTCTTCCTCATTTTTATAATATTTTTATGTTCTGGTTGTCACAGGTAAAAAATGATGGGTCTGGTCACCTTTAAGAATTATGCAGCATTTGTGTGTTTAGACAGAAAAAGGGATTTAAATTCATGTTTGTCCATCTGCAATATGTTCTTTACAGAAACATCATGTCAAGTTCTCTTCTGTCTGAGTTAGGAGATTTATTGTGCAATTACAAATCCTGAATGTATTGTGTTAGGCTGCATTACCTGGAAGCGTAATCAGCAGAAGATAAGAGAAATTCTGACAGTTTGTGTAATATTTTTTTCTCTTGCTATCCCCCAGTGTCCTGCCTTTTACTCCTTTCTACGACTGTCTTCTTGGATTGCTAAGGAAGTACTTTATTAAATCCTCTTTCTTAGAGGAAAATGGTGTGCTTGACTCAGTTTCTGTAGTCTGTGCAAGATCAGGCTAGAGTCACAAGATCTGATTTTTCCTTTTGCATAGGAGAATTTGAGAAAAGCAACTTCTTCCATGCAGATATGAGGGTGGCTTTTAACAACTCCCAAATCCATCACATGAGACTTGTAAATATGTTGATTTGATTTCAGCAGCTGCTCATCAGTCACTCGGAAGAAATCATTGTCAAGAGTATTCATCAAAGATACACAAATACTCAAATAAAGGTAACAAAATCTTGCCTCTTGTTTCATAGACAAGCAGAATTTCTTGCCCTAGACAAAGAGGAAAATGCTTCCTGCCTAAGAGAGGAAGCAGAGCTTTGGGGGTTTTCAACAAGTCCCTTCAGAAATCCCCCCTCCCCACTAAAAAGCAAAACCAAGGGGATTCTGGGGAGCTGTTGAACTGGCTAATTTAGTCTGGTGTATACACCATGAAAATATAACTAACCCAGGAAAAGGCCTTTCACAGAATCCATTTACAGGCACAACATGAGGTCAAGTTGTAAATTGTTCGGCCAGGTTTGTTTAGCACAGCCTTGACGGATCAGGAATTGCTGATGTTTTCTACGAGGTCCATATTTGCTCAGATGGTTCTGGAAAGGTAAGCAGTGGTTTCCATTGCAAAGGGAAAGGTTTTAAAGGGCATGGCTGCTCGGGCTTCTCCATCTGAGCGGGGAGCACAGACACGCATGTGCTGCCTACCCCGGGAACACTAAGTGAACCTGAAAGCCTCCCAACATCTGGCTGCAGCTTGCCTTTGTTTGCTTTAGGCTTTCCATACAGACGACCACCCTGGCTGAGAGAGCAGGGATGAACGGGGCGTCTTCACGCATGGCTGGAGAGATGTGTGGAGTTTGTGTACCAGCCACGTCTTTGGGGATGGGGAGAGAGGCTCCGGGTTCAAAGCTTTCGCTCATGTTGGCCTTCTGAAATGAGCTCCTGGCGCAGTGGGACAGCCCTTCTCATTGCATTTGATCTCACTAACGTTTCTGCAGAGGCTCACCTGCCCTGTCCCACCCAGGGGTGCATTAACATTACTTGAAGACCCCTCCAGGTACCCCATGACCTTCAGATATCTGGGTTCTCTTTGGACATTTCGTTTGGAAATGAACTTGTATTTTGCTGGAATTTGGAGGATGCTGGCAGGAAGGGACTGTCCTTGTCTCATTTCAGGAATTCTGCTTCCAGTTTCAGGTGAGAAAAGGGACAGGGAGAGTGAAGTGGAGAAAAGAAAACCCTAACTATGTCGGAATTAGGCTACTAAATACCAAGCAGTTTCTGGGAATTGGCTTCTACTCCTCTGAGACCTGATGCTGCTAGTTTCTCCCTCCTCTCAGGATTCAGTTTAATACAAAATTCCATGGTTTGGTGCCCTTTTTTTTTATTATTTAAGAGAATGAAAGAGATGTTGGATGGTTTTTTTTGCTAACTTCCTGCTCTAACTGAAGAAATAACCCAAGAAGCCCCACAAATAACCTGGAAAAAGATGAAAAAGCCCAACTAAGACAGTAATAGCAACAAGGACCCACCAAGTGGCCTCTCCAGCTTCTCTTTATGCCACTGGAGGCAATATTTGTGAGAACTAACACCTTATATAGTACCCTTGATATACGTGGAAGAAAAAAAAGCCTTTCACAGTCCACAGCATAAGACTTCCTCAGGTATAAAATAGAAGCAGCAATTTTAAAGATCTGTACAAGGCCTTATCTACCCCAAAAAGTTTTCCCCCTGCTCAATGTGTATTAGTTGGTGCTAAAAATCCTATCATCCACTCCTGCAAACTTGGCTTAGTGTGTCTCTTTAGATCACCATAGCTGTAAGCATGTCACGACTTGTCTTCCACAGACTAATTTCTTGACCACCTTGGCATCAAGGTTACCCAGTGAGGTGCTGGGAATTTAAGCTTGCATGGTATTAAGATGTGAGCTTGTGGTGCTTCCCATTGTGTTCTTTCTGATTTGTTTCAGACAGAGATGCAGTTTTCACGAGAAAAAGAACATTTCAAGCAATTCCTATTAATGTTAACGGAGCTCCCTCTTGTGGGCGAAGCAAAGCCCTTGCTGCACACTTCCAGCTCCGACAGCTTTCGCTGTCCTTCAGTGGATCTTCTTGCAAGTATTTTCCTAGCATCTGACTCACTAATAAATAAAATATTTACCTACCCAGCACTTTTTCTTCATGTATTACGGTACACAGCTTTTATTCCAATATCTTTCAGATCACTTTTAGAACTAAAATTTCAAAATTGGTAGTTCAGCTTATCCTTTTCTATGGGAAAAATCACACATTTATTGATGAAAAAGGAAGTGTTCCTGGGTTGCGATTACTTGCTCTACTGCATGTTCACTGACACAGCTGAGTCCCAAGTTGAGATGCTGCCAGTCTGTATGAAGTAGTATTGCATCATATTTAGTCCGAGACCTGTTTTGCTCACAGGTGAAGAACGTAACCCATCTTCACATGTGACTTTTCCCTCTGCCCAGGCCTCCATCTGCAATGGTCTGTGCCAAACCCAGCACGTACGTTCAGGGGTGCTACACATCGTGCAAGCTGCATTAGGGATAAACAGAGTTCACCGGACATAGTGGGATAGAATTAAATTTTCCATCACAAATGCTTTTTTTGAAAGCTGAAAGGGCACATAACATTTTAAATTACAGATGAATTCAAATCCCTTGGGCTTGGTGGTGGAACATTTTAGACAGAATAATGACAGATTGAACCCAGGGTCAGAGGGGACATCGAGCACTCTGAAGTCCTTGCAGCTGAGCGTGCCTCTTCCAGCAGCTCTGAGGACAATGAGGTTTCTTGCAAACTCTGCTGGCAAAAGGCACTTCAGAGGGGAAGCCAGGTACGCCAAGTCCTACTTCAACACATGGTGGCAGCAAGGGACTGGCTCTGGAAGGACTGGGAACCAGCGCAGGCCAGCACTGTCCTCAGACAAGGACATGTGTGCCTTTCTGAAGGAAAAAGTTTTCCGACTCTTTACATAAGAGATCATGGAGCAAAGATGTTCTGTTCCGAGATGTGACTCTGAAGAATGGCATCCCAGCAATGTCTCCTCACTCGCGTGCCCACAGCGCTGTGGGACCAGCTGCTTTCTCTCCTGTTTACAGTCTAACAGTCCTTGGGTGCTAGCTTGCGGGTTGCACTGTCTCCAAACTCACCTGAGTAGCCCCAGTGCTGTACAATCAGCCCTTAGACACTCTTGCACAATCCCTGTGCCTTCTCTGTATTAAGAATTTGAGCCATGAAAGGTTAGACAACTTTATAACTCATGAAGGGGTAAGATAGGTCCTTGCAAGCCTTCTTCGCTTGCATGAGCATCCAAATCACAAGGCTGGATCACCAGTTTGCATCTGCTCAGTTTCCCTATCTCCAGGACTGCTGCATTATTCTTTCTGAAATACAACAGCTTCACCAAGAAAATGTAGTTCAGTGGTATGGTGTTACCAGCTATGATGCTGGTACAGATGGATCCCTGCAAGGCAGGAGGAAGGATGTAGAAGCCAATGTGGTAACCACCAAACCATTACAAAGGGGCAGGGCATGGCCAACTGCTGTGTTTGAAAAGAACAGTTACCCCACCCTATTATTTTTTTTTAAAGGAAACAGTAGTAGATGATACCAAGGGGAAGGATGTGAGACCTGCTGGGAGACAGGCATTCAAATCCCCCAGGTGTGGCCATCTCATCAGCATTTCCTCTTGGTTAGCCCAGATAGCACTGGGCCATGGCTGTGGGATGCTCCCCTGGAAGAACGGTGAGTCCGTGCCAGGAGGCAGCACCTCAGAATACGGTGTGGTGACAGTGAGATTCACTATACCGACTGCTCTGTGAGGTTCCAGCCAGAGGCTGTTTTCCTTTGATACTCGGGAGTGGTATTTATCCAAAAATATTTAATTCCTTTAACCTATGATTGCAGCAAGGACCAGTGGAGTCGGTTAAGTCAATCCCTCCATATCATGCTCTAAAGCCTATAGAGTTGGTTCACTTTACATCCCAATTTCAGCCTAAGCATGTCAGCTTTAACCAGTATTGTTATGTGAATAAGTGGCCTCCTTTTATAATTGCTAATTGACAATTAATGCAAAATGCCTTCTGCAGCTTACACTCCACTTACCTCCTCTTTAACCAGTCCTGCCTTACTGGTGTCAACAACCGCATGCCTGGTGACATCAGCAGTAACTACCTTCCTGCCAAGGCTCAGCCACATGCATAATAAATCCCCTATGATTCCCAATTAAGTTTATAGCTATTTATTAACTTGTGATTTAAGTGATGTAAGCTATCCCAGCTCATTTTGACTGACACAGGCCAAGGAGCTCTTGTGTGATTAGCCAGGGTATATCAAAAGGAGAGGTAACCTCTGAGGCTGGAGGATCAAGGACAGGAGATGGGCCAGGGGATGATATGACACAGGAGAGGACACGTGGCCACAGCAAACAGAACAGACACCTTTGGCTTAGTGTGAGATTGAGGGCTCCAAGTTGTCTTCCACACCCCCATCACCTGACAGCCCTTTCAGCCACCAAAAACCCAAGGCCATCTCCTGCCTGCCCTCCACGATGACACAACATCCTTAAGCCCAAGTGCTGTGCCCCTGCCATCTGTCACATAAGACAGCTCGAGGCAGCCCTGGCAAAAGGTCACTTGATAAATATGTTTTTCTGTGCTGTTTCCAGGACACAGCCCAGGCACCTTTTGAAGTCAGTGCTTTGGCATGTGCTTCACCCGTCCTTAAGGAGTTGGGTTACCCGAAGCCTCGGTTGCTCCTCCAAGAGCACTGCCAAGCTGAAACGGAGCACTGCAGCCTCAGCTTCTCGTGGCCCAATGATGAGCGAGGCAGGTGGTAGATGACGGGAGGTACGAGTGCAAATCAGGCAGCCCAGAGCACATCAAGCACATTTCACTACCCCCTTGATTAAGGTTAATGAGTACCTGCCTGTTTCAGATCAGGAATCTCCAGCCACAAAAAAATAATACCAAAGCCCTCCTTTTACTTTTTATAACAAGGGCTGGCTGACTGCCATCTGAGGGGGACGGCAGCAGGTCAGTAAACGAGGAGGACAGATCTATGCAGCACCCAGTTCCCTAATGGAAACGCATGAACAAGAAACCAATCTCTGATTAATGCACTCATTAGCTCGCAGAAAGGACAACCAAGAGCCAGAGAGATTTTAATTTTGTCCGAACACCATCTGTGCCTTTGTCTGACTTCCTCCAATTCAGGTAATCGTTTGGGAGGCACCAGTTAAATAGGAACCATCTCATAGTGCCAGCACTGATCATTGGCTATTTGGCCACTGGTCTCACTGGGCGTGAAATGGGACAGTCTTGGGTGAGATTTTATTTATTCTGATGAATAAAGGAAAACCAAGCTCATGTTAGCATCTGGTATAAATATCTATGGCATGAGCTTCTGTTCTACAATGGTTTTGAGCAATCTGGGAAGTCACGTGATTATTTCAGATTTATCACACTAAGACAAAAATAATTATCCCAATGATGACCTAACTGAACTGATTTTTTTTTTTTTAAATATAGTATGAGCCTCAAAAACCTTGGATTTAAAGACCTTGTTTACAGGAGTATTTCAGGCACAACATCTGTTAGTCATGGGTAAGCATGTCCCTTTGCATGTATTACCATTTAGGGCAGTAGAAAGACCTATCTGAAATTAAAACGCCAAATTTAGCTATAACTGAATAAAAGAGCCAGCTGATATTCTGTGTATTTATGGAAGAAAATTGGTAAATTAGGGTAAAGATTACTTCAGATGAAAACAAACAAGAAAACAACGGCAGTAAATCCGAACTAAATAACTTCTTCCTTACGCTATCCCATTATTTTTACGTCATTGTGGTTTAACAAGGCCTATATCTTATCATATTACTTTAATGGCTGCTTTTTATGTTTTCTCTTGCATGAGGGCCTTTTGCCAAAGTCACTCCCCTGCACTCCTGTGTGAATACACAAGAAGACTTGCTAAAGTCAGTAAGATTAGTCTCAGCACATGGCAACACCTCATAAAACAGGGCAAGAAGGAACTTCATAAGCTCATCTGTGGGACCATTTTTGGTGCCCGACAGCAGCTGGATACTCTTCCAGACCACTGATAGAACAGGTTTATAAGATATAAGGGGATGTACATGGGCATATCATTTCCACAAGGTGTGCATAGAGCAGCTCTCAACATGTTCTGCGCATCTCACACTTACCCAAGGGACAGTCAGTCACAGCCCAACAACTTCCCAAACCCTGAAGATGGCTTTTCCATTGCCCAAATCAACTAAACCAAAGCTTTTCCACACAGAGGCTTGTTCACTTACATCCTTGGAGCACTACAATATGGCTTACATCTTTACAGGGCACCACCACAGTAGGTCTGTACTCAGGGAATGGAATAAACAGAAATTAACCTCATACAGGTGATAATTAATGATATAATTAATGAATTAGAGCTGCAACAAATCAAGCACAGAATGGATACAGGTGTTGCTTGCGGTACCGAACAAATACCTCCATCCCAAACGACTCATTATTCCTTTGAAGTTCAGGTGCAAGCCTTATTAGCTCTGGATCATGTCCAACACTCCTTGCAATTAGCTGAGCTGCAGACTATCTGGACATCGCTTGGAGCTGGCGGGGAGATAAGAACTCCCAGTTCCTGCAGTTTTGCTCAGTGAAAAGGGAGCCAAGTGCTCTCAGTCTTTTGTGCAACTGGGTCCTCCTGCTTTGATCCCTAATAAAAGATGTTCTCTCTCTGCTTTGTAAACACTCTACTTTCAGCCTTTTGTTGTTCTGCAGAAAGAGAAATGTGCCATAAAATGTGCGTAGGCAGGGTATCAATTTCCTTGTATTGATTTTTGAATAAAAGAATTGTTCATTTAATATTTTTGTTTGATTACTTTATTAAATGTATTGATTTGTAGCAGAAGCTTGCAGAAGAAATAGGATGCCCATGACTCAGACCTATTCTTCAGCAAGAATCCCCATTAGATAATACATTATGCTAAGAATTACAGCTGCTGAGGCTTAATTATGATTAATTTATTCCCTCCCTTAGAGTGGATTAAATTTAATATTTGCAAGTGTTTTAATCCTTTCTAGATAAAACAACTCTGAACTGTCTAGGGTATGGATATGTTACAAATTATGTTAGGAAGAAGTCTGTTTTACTAAGGTCATGCTGGGAATGACAGGAAAAGATTACTGTCAAGTAACAGATTAACATTTCAGAACTGTATATACTACGGTGCGATGTGGAAATGAAAACATTCATGCAACCAAATCGACACAAGCACTTTCAAAAAGGAAAATCCGTATTACATCTAGTCTGTAGACAAAGAAATTTCAGTAGAGAAATGAACATCTTAGAGACCATCATTGCCAGAACCTGGCCCCTCCATCAGTTTGCCCTCCCACTCTCTCTCCGTTATTGCTCGTACCCTGCGCGGGGGCACGAACAGCAGCACCCAGCTGTCCGGGCAGAGACGGCCCCTCTATGAACAGGCACGGGTACAAATAACCACCGAAGGTATGGTCATTTTCCTGAGCCAAACCTGCATCTCAGAAAAATACATGGCCTTGGCATGAGCAGGGTGTTGGTGGTTTTAATGTATTGTGACGGTAAAGCTGGCTTCACGTGGGATAACAAAACACAGAAAAAATGTAACTTCTGAGAACGACTTGGTCAGTTTGCAGAGCAGGGTTTAAGCTGGTGCTTGAAGTAGCAGGAAATTTGACTTCGATTGCTAAGGGAGCTCTCTCCGTCCTGTGTTCTTGCATCAAAATACTGAGCTAGAGTTTGAGTTACACTAATGCCTACTTTTCTGATGTTCTTCATTAAAAACCCGGGGGGGGGGGG
>Ga0181612_138354_pt1 | contig 18978 bp, 11 predicted proteins | sample HoacroProtozoa21_FD_119630 | JGI IMG/M metagenome (GOLD analysis project Ga0181612, IMG submission 119630) | Hoatzin crop microbial communities from Cojedes, Venezuel. Combined Assembly of Gp0051906, Gp0051904, Gp0051908 | reverse complement strand
TGAGGCCGGCGGGAGCGGGCGGAGCGGCTCCGCCAGCCAGCAGCAGCCGCGGGACCGCCTGCCCGGCGCTCTCCTGTCACAGGTCGCTGCCGGAGTTATCGAAAATGCTCCGAGTTAAACTGTTGTGTGGAACAGCTTGGGTCCCCTCTGCTCGGCTGGGGCTTCAGGTCGGGTAGAAGCTCAAAAGGTTTTCCTGTTTTGCCCGGCGAATGCGTTTCTGAACAAAAAATCGCTGGTTGTTGAGATACGTGTGAGCCTTTTTAAAAAGGAGCATACAACCTGTATCTTTTCCCAGGAACTTTTGGGTTTGTAACTAAAATAGTAAGGAGCAAACAATATGTTTTGGTGAATCTTTTACAAACCTAAAAGCATATGTTTGCTTGGAATTAATACAACTCCAAATAATAAGCGGTTTCTACCCCTTCTGCATCTGATGTGTCAGGCTTTAAAGTGCTAGCTCTTTGTTCCGGTGATACTGTAGTGATTAGAAAAGTAATTCTGTGTGGCTTACAATATATTTTAATGTAAATTTGGAAATACTGCATAATTGGCAGGTGACTTTCAAGTACTGCTCTGGAGAGATGAACACTTGATACAGTGCTTGGGATGCTCAAGTGAAATAAGTTACGAACTGAACTTTGAATATAACTTAATGACAGCTGAAATGATTTTGGCTTCAATTGAAATGATTACAAAGCTGTGCTAGTGGACTTTACTTCCTATAATGGGAATAGGTCTGAATCGATGTGGCTTCTTTTAATGCACCGTTGTAGTTTTTGATGTGTAGTGGACTGTGAATGCCAATCTCCACATCAGGAGGAGAATCAGCTATTGTCTGAAATACTCTGGAGTCAGGAGTAGCTGTCAGTTTCAGCTGTGGAATGCATATGCTGTGTGATTTGTAGCTGCATGTCCTTGGGTGGTTGGAATTCTGCATAGTTTTCCTAACTTTGTAAAAATACCACTGTTGGTAGTGGGAAAATGAAGATTATGTTAATAAATATATGTTAGTAGTATTTGCTGTAAATAAAAAATCCTTGCTAAAATTTAGCTTGATGGCTGGGAATTTAAGGCTGCAAATTAATGAAGCTCTCCAGTTAGAGAAGGAACAATCTTTTTTGCTTATGTAAATTATTTTAGGAAGTTACAGAAGTGTGTGATGTACGATTTTACAAACAGCACTTGTGGATGTAGATATGACACTATGGTTGTTATAAAAATTGTGACAACTTGGGACTATGATAGTTCTGAGGTTCTCATTGAAATGAGAAATTGGGGGGCAGATAAACTTCTGCCTGCTTTCAGGATGTAATACTTGGTATCAGCATGCATACATTCAGCTCCAAAAATAAATGATGTAGTCAGTGAAAAAATGAATGTAGATGGATGTGGATCCAAGATCTTTGTTCTAGTATGTCTGTAGATTTTTTTGCTTATTTTTAAAGTGAAGTCTGGCATTAAATATGAAGTATTTCACGTGTTAGAGATGGGTAAAAAAAAGGATTAAGTGTGACTGTCAACTGGTTAACTGTAGTTTAAAATGCAAATTTGTATAGTATCTATAAAACAGATACTTTAGGCAGTTGTACAGTCACCGAAGAACCAAAGAAGGTAAAATGACTGCATAGTACAGTGGGAAATGTAACAGGAGATGTTTCACAAACCTGTCCTGGCATGACACTAACTTTGTCAGTGATTTGTTTTTTCTTCTCAGTTGTAACAATTCTGTGCAGTTAAATGAAGGCAAATATTAGTGGAAATGTACATATAATAGTTCTGGCTTGTACTTCATATGTCAGGTCCACTGAGTTCTTTCTATGATAGCTCAGTGAGTGAGCAAATAAAATGGCTTGTATAATTTTTTTGAACTGGGCTTGTTAGCTTTTCAGTTTAGAGTGAAATGTGTTTCTTGGTTTGACTTCTTCCAGGTATGTGTGAGAATGTCTTAGCACAGGTTTTAAGTGCTCAAAATAACCAGCTTAATGATGTAATAGCATTTTAATGTATTAATAGTATTACGTCTACTGTCTGAATTTACTTAAATGGAAATACTGTAGATCAGCCAACTTTCTTCAGAAACTCAGAATTGAATTGTGAAGATTCTATGGCTGAATTAATAAATCCTTCCAAGATGCTAAAGGAATCGAAGTGTGTGTACTGCCTGGACAAAAGAGCCAAATTGCTAACACGTTTCTAATCATGTTGAAAATGGGTTTCTAGGGAAAAGTCCTGTGTCTAGACTTCCAAAATCTGTTAATTATAGTTCTGAAATGGAAGTGGACACATTTGCATATTATGGTTATAATTACAAATTATAATTTGGGTACACATGGATTGCATAATTTTAAATGATACAGGAAAAAGTGGAGCTTGACATGCTTTTAGCGTTCCAGGGTAGTCTTTCAATTGAAAAATAACAATGTGGAGATAACGAGGATGCTGTAAGAATACTTTACAGGGCATTATTATTAATCTGTATTTCAGAATTAAGAGATGACAGCATCTCCTCTTGCAGTAACAAAACCTTGTTTTAAGCATTTTGAAAGCATTAAAATCAAAGATCAGTGTCCTTCATTGTTCCTGCATAGTACATGGCAGTGCTGATTTTCCTTGTTGAAAACTCTGCTCAGGTATTTGACTTGTCTCTTTGGGACATAAATATAAGACCTATTGCTTTAACCAGTCATTGAAACATTCAGCTGCTGCTGAAACTTGGAACAGTAGGAATCTTTTGCAGGAGACTAGACTATATCCGTTGTTCTAATTAAGATGATTTACTTCTATACTTGAACATCAAGCCTTCCTAAAAATGGGATATTTTTACCTGTAAACCTTTTCAACATGTTATAGATTGGAAGTAGGCTTATTTTGCATGTGTAGCAAGGTGACTGTGCTAATAAGATTAATTTGCAGCTGGTCCCAGAAAATGGGAACTGGAACATTATGTCCAATTACAGTCTTGTAGTAAGTTCTGTAATGAAGAACCTTGGGAAAGATGAGGTTCTATGAAGAAGCAACGGTTTAGTACGTGCATATTTGTATTTTTTCCTATTTACAACTCTTGGGTGCTAATCTCTGCAAAATCTGAAAAATACTTTTTTATGTGAAAGTGATGCTTGCTCTGAAATCAGATGAGTTCTTTGTTTATCGTTGCAAGGTACTGAGTAGGTTTACTTTTTAACTTCTTTTTTGAGACCTTTCTTTTGAAGGCTGAGTTTGTTTGCATTTGGAATTGTATATAAGTGCTGGTAAATGTGCAAGTGTGATGTTGGTGGTTATAACTTAGTTCATGAGTGATGCTGTGAAAATATTGAAAGTTCTGTAAGAGAAGAGTTACTTTATTTTCATTGCCTTCTTTCATGTCTATGTATAGTATTGATTTATGACAAGTATTTTGTGAATGTTGGGTAAAATATGTGAAATTGCAGATGGAAGAAGCTAACTGTAAATAAAACATGTTGATACCAGACATGTTTTGTAACAGGGGAGACATTAAAAGGGATTTCTGGCACTTATTTGATTTGTGTAATGTTAAATGTGTAGATGGAGAGGACTCTCTAATCAAAGTCAGGGCAGCTGAAATGCTTATGAGACTATTGCTGTTGCTGAAAGACACCTTTTACTTCTCTGTAGACTGTACTGTGGATTTCTTCCTTACAAGCTCGTTTTAGCTACTTTGAGATTTGAAGTAATATCTTAAATTGGCAATGTTTCCTTTAAATTGTCAACAAGATGATGTACAGGCATAACAAGCCTTGCTATCAGTAGATGGCTGTATATGCTAGCTGTATTGAATGACTTTACTGAGCCATGTGTCTGATAGTGATCAGTAGATGCTTGCTTTCCTTGTGCCAAATTTTGAGTAGGAATTCAATAATCAAATATACCAGTACCTCCCTGAATATGAGGGAGTGTGGAGTGTGAGGGAAAAGTGTACTGACTTGCTGCGTTGTGAAGGATATTAACTGTGTGATTGTTTTAGCAGGTAGGGGATAGCTTTGTAAAAATGGTTGAAGTAGAGACTTCATAAATTTCCATAGAGGTTATTTGTTTTGAATAAATCTGTCTTAGTATGTGAGGGCTTCTGGGCACTCAGCAAGGATTTTATTCAGTTTTTCACAAATAGAATTTTAATTTTTCATGATTCTAAAAGATATACTTGATTATATGTAGTGAAGTGAAATACATGTGTTGATATAAAAATCAGTTTCCTACTGAATCATCAGCTTTCCTCTGAGGACAGGCATGCATGGTGCTGCATGTTCCAGTCCCTATTGGTGTTACATATACTCTGTTGCTGTGTAACCTCAAACTCTCCTTTATTGTTCATTGTAGTCTCAATCACATGAGCAACACTTCAAATGTCCTGCTCTTAGAGGCTGGCAAAATGCTTTATGGAGGTCAGGCGGTTTGTAAAGCAAATGTAGTTGAAGAAAGCTGATAGGATTTTAAGATCACTCAGAGCATCTTATTAATTTCAGTAAAATAGTAAATTTTGTAACACACCCTTCAGACAAAGATTTTTTCAGACATCAGGTTGCATGAAGTTGTCTTCTTAGAGGTTAACTAGAAAGAAGCAGCTCTTCTGTTGTCTTCTGGTAATCAGACTCCAAAACAACAGGCTATCAAAGTGTGCAGGTGGAATTGGTTATTTGGCAGGCTGTGTGATGAGAAATTTAAGTGACAGTAATAGGAATGGATATGGTATGATGGTAGCACCATAAAACCACTGACTTTGGTTCTATTTCTATTTTCTTAAAACAGCATGAAAAACAGTAAGACTTGGAGTGAAGAAGGGGTATTTCAGAGATTGTTCCTCACACTTCAGCCTTCCTTGTTCAGTCACACTACAGAACTTCATGTTTTTGTAGTGGTTGACTCTTTGCTTTTACTGCAGTGAAACTGTATTGGGAAAGTCATAGGACTACTTAACTAGGCTCCAGCCTTGGTCTCTTAAAAGGCTGGGGAAGTGATTTATCAGGTATTCCAGTCATGTTAACAGGGCTGCTGAAAATAATCATGCATACTTCACCCTAGGCTCTGAAGCATTACTCTAGCCTGCAGCTGCTCACTGATCACATTTAGGCTAAAGCTGACTTCTAATTCACTTGCACACTTACTTTGGCAGTCAATGAGAGATCGAATTTAAGGGTTTCAAATTTAAACTGACATGGTTTGTCACTTTCAATCCTTTTTGACACCAGCCATGCAAATTAAAACTGTAACCTTCTGAGTACTGATTTGCTGGAAATATAAAGGTCACAGCACTGAATGGCTGCTCTTCTGGCCTGTGGCTTGTTTGACTTAACTTGCATGTATTTAAATTCTATGTATGTCACCTTTCTGCCCTCTGAGATGTTTTTCCTCTCTCTGACTTAAAATGTAATTAAGAAACAAAAGAATTTAGGGTGCACTTTGATTTGAAAGAATTGGGTATCAAAGTTCAGAGTTGAGTAGCCTCTGTAAAGTATGCAGTGTAGTACTGCATGACTTTTTAATTAGCATTTAGCAGTTTCAGTAAAAACCATGTTTAAATGGATTAACTGGTAACTGACACACCTAATATTTTGTGGTGAATTAACTATTCTTAGCTGAGCTCTGCATGAATCTTGCAAGCGTAAAGTTTACATTATTAATACTAATGCTAAAGGACAAGATGTTTATACTGGGGAAGTAGAGTATCTTGATGAAGTGGGGTTATCTGCCCCTGACATGTGGGGAGGCAAGCCTTGCCTGTGCAATAGGAGCTGTGTGGTGGGGCTGATAGTTTTGGAAATGACTTAAAAGCCATATATTGCTAGCTAGGTGTGTACTCTTAAGTGCATCACTAGCTAGAAAATGAGTATCTTTATGGCCTGAAGCTAAGGCCACAAAGGCATATGGACTAGGGAATTTCATTTTCTTGTGACATTCTAGGTACAGAAGTCCGTGTGTCTTAATCTTTAAGATCATGGAAAAAACACAATACTCTGCAAGCTTGAGAAGGTCTTTAGGCCTCTTGTTAGTCTGGTTTGTGAAAATGATCAGTAAATATGTGGCTTGAGTGTCTTGATAGCTGCAGAGGTAAAGAGGTGCTTAGAAGCCCTTTAAACTGGTGATGAAATGTCTGGCCAAAAAGTGCAAATGAAAAAATAAAGCACAATGCTTTAGTAATGGATGATTAACTCTTAAATCAAAAGAACGAACTGGTAGATTTTGCATCTCTAGACAACTCTGATTCAAAATGAGATGCATTTCTGGACATTTGATCTTGATGAAATTGTTAGGCTCTTTAGTGAACTTGGGGTATACAGTAAATGTAGGCAGGCTATGTCAAGGAGCAAATTAGAGTAGTAACCGGAGAGGTGGAATAAAGTGGTGTTGTTGAGCTGAGAAAGCTGTGTTTGAATGTCCCAACAGCTGCGCAGGGCGAGTGTTATTTTTTGTCCATTTATCCTATCTTAAAATATTCCTTCTCTTCAACTAAACTGTCACATTTATCACTTATTGTTCTTTTGTGTTTTCTTTTCATCCTTTTACATTATTGTCAAGGTAAAATTAATAAGAAACTGGGAAGTTTAATGGATTTTCTTCCTATTGTCTATTTCCAGTTGCTGTTTTGCTGGCTGCCTTCCATTTCTTATTTTGATGTGTTTATCAGGCTTTTGGCTTCAGCTAGCAGCTCAACAGAAACAAAGTTGCAAGGCAGCAAACAAATGTCAGTTTAATTCTTGTAGTTGGTAAATCTTTCACTTTTTTGGCCTATATAGGTGTTTTTTTATAGGTCTTTATTTTCAAGAAAGTATTTTTTGACAAAATAATTGGCAAACTAAAAGATTAGAAATCATTTCAGTAAACCTATTGTTCTTGCACTTAATCCAAAAGAAAATTTGCTATAACTGCTGCTCCTATGCTGATCTTGGTATAATGTAGTAGCAGTGAAGGTCTGCAATTGCAAATCCTTTGAGAATTTACTGATTTTCTTTAACTTTGGATTGTACAAAAGGAATAGTCAGTAGGGCAAGATGCCTTTTTGTGGACAAGACAAAAAAATCTAGGTAGAAGTCAAAACTGCTTCTGTTGCTCTGATGCTGCTGCTGCATTTACTGAATGCTTGGAAAGTAAATGCATCAGTAGTCTTACTGCCTCCGATTATCCAGGAACAATACTCTGGAAAGCAGATGTGTTTGAAAGCAAAACGTTTTAGATATTTTTCAGCCTGTTTTTCATGCTGCTTTGGGATAAGACAGTGTTTTTAAAAAGATGAAGAAAGTGAAGGACTGCCTTTAATGCAGTCATTCTTCCTTGTGTGTTTCCTTTTCTATTAACTAATAATGGACAAGTTTTTGTTACTGATTTCTTTTGATCTGTGTCATAATTAACTAGAGGTGGTCAACTAGAGATAGTGGTGAAGCACCAATCCTGATGCATCGGGATCAGTTCAGAGTGGAAAGGACTGCTGTGGTCCAGTTTGTCATGTGTAGCACAAATTGGTCTTAAAGACTCTTTTCACTTATTGTATACCCTTGACCTTTTTATTAGACCATGCATCCATGGTCTGGAAAAATAATTAGGATTTTATTGGACTACTGTATGAAAGTATACAACAGGTTTATCACGTTTTTGAAGCTTACTGTATCTGTTAAAACGCTTTTTCTGCAGGCTATCTTACTTGAAATCTTCACAGAAGCCTGTTAACACCATGTGAAATGAATGCTGGGAGTGACCTAAGGGTAGCTGTATAAAATGCATTGTGGGAGTCTTGTGGTTTAACACAGCAGCTGGCAACTAAGTACTAGACAGCCGCTTGCTCACCCCTGCCCTTCCCGGACAAGGCGATGGGGAGGAGAACGGACAAAAGGAAAAGCTTGTGGGTTGAGATAAAGACAGTTTAATAAAATGACAAAGGAAACAATATGTAAAGCAAGCTATACAAAATACAGTTTTTCTCACTGCCTCATGACCAGTTGCGCAGCTAGTCCCTGAGCAGTGGTTGCAGAACTTGTGGATTTTGTGGAACTCATAGAAAAGAGGATTCTGGCCCCCTAGCCAACCCCCATTCATAAACTGAGCAGGATGTCTATGGTGTGGAATATTTCCTTTGGCCAGCATGGACTAGCTGCCTGGCTGTGCTCCCTCCCAGCTCCTGCACACCTGCTCATTAGCTGGATAGGAGAAACTGGAAAAAGTCCTTGATTTCCTAGCAATAACTAAAAATGTCAGTGTTATCAATGTTCTTGTACTAAAACCAAAGCACAGCAGCTACTGAGGAAAATGAACTCTATCCCAGCTGAAACCAGGACAGAGAATTAATGACCTTCTAAGACTGCTAACCTTATTTTTTTCTGTGAATTTGAGGATCCTGGGCAATTATGAAGTATTAACATGAGCACACTTTGGAAAGAGCAGAAGTGTTCTGGAATGGGTTATCCTGTAGGATACCTATGGAGCATCTTAAACAGTGATGCTGAAGTTTTGAAGATAGGAGTTACCCAGGAAGGTTTTTGGGTGCTGTCTCTGTCCGGAAACGCCTTTGTGTTAGCAGTAGGTCTCTGAATGTTAGAAATCATCATGCAGCTTTTAATTCTGCGGGGGGCTTCTGAAGGGTTCTCTACGCCGTTTTTTGGATTTTTTTTTTTTGCAGCGCAGCCGGCGTTCGGAGCCTGGCGGCGCGGTCCCGTAGCGGCAGTGCTGGCGTGCGGCCGGCAGGGGGCGCTGGCCCGCCGGCCCTCCCCGAGGTTTGGGGGGGTGGGGTGTCAGCCCCCCCTCAGGAAAGCCGGGAGCCGCGCCGGGGTGCTGGGTGCCATCGGGGTTCGCTTGTCGCGGTAGCTGTTGCAGCCGGGTGCGTTCTGCCTGCTGCTGAAAGCGCCGGTCGCTCCTGACAGCCAGCGCTCGTCTGGCTGAGACCTCAGTGCCTGGAGAAGCGGCTTTCCGTGTAGCTTCAATGTGTGACTACAAAAAGTGATACTCAAGTTATAAAGGCTTTAACTGGTAACTTGACTGTTAGAAATTAGCACTGGTTGCATCTTGCTGCTTGACCATCTCATAGGTATTTGTTTTTATTGCTTATACCTTGATCACAAGCTTAGGCTGGAATACAGGCGGAGGGCTGTGGCTGTGAGAGAATTACCTTATCTTTGGCCACAGGGTTTCCAAAGAAAATTAAGATATGGATAGGACCTGGAATAGCTTTGGCCTGTGCTGTTCTCTTGATGTACGCTTTAACTAGTGAGACTGCTGTCAGGCAGTCCAATTGGATAAGTGTTGAATGAAGTTTTCAAAGAAATACTTTGCCAGACTTTTAAACTTTTCTAAGCTTGTAAAATATTGCATTGTTATCAGCTGTTTAAAGGGAGAGTGCAGGAGAACTACAATAATGCTATTAATAAATCATTTGTTCATAGAGGCAGTTACAGAATTTACAGATCCCCTGGAAATAATAGTCCTTTTTCAAACATTAAGTAATAGTTCACATAGTTCTATATAAGGTTAATTAAAAATGCTGGTGTGTGTTTCATTATCACATAAGTGTCAAATAGCTGGCTGTGAGACCAGCTCTATGAAGAACTCTAGGCAAATTATCCCTTTTAAATTAATGCCCCTGATAGCAAATCACATATATTTTCTTGTTAACCAGTAGACTGTAGTTTCTTTAGACTTCAGTAGTATGCTGAGCATAATGCTAACCTGACGTATTTTCTGCCTCTGAGTAGCTTGTAGGTCCTCAGGGCACTGATCACTTATTTTTTGTCAATGCGCTCAGAGCAATGGCCAAAACTTTCAATGGCTGGTTGCCTAGGCTAGAAGGCTACCTGTTATAATGGCTTGTGTGAAGATGATGTTGAAAAGTTACCTGCTCAAGGCACTAACTAAAGTACTTGGCTTGCTGGATAGCTTTCTGCTGGGGAAAACATTGAAATGGATGCAAAAAATTGTATTGGAAATACTTTTCCCATTTCCATGTAGTAGGAAGTAAAACTAGATTTCATTCCATACAGTCCTTTAGGAGTCCTTTGCTTAACTTGATGTTATTGTATTGGAGTATTACCTGGCTGCAACTCAAACCTGTGATTTGTGCTGAGTAAACTTTTCAGCATACTTAGACATATGTATATGCAAATTATGCTAATCACAGGTTTTGGTGCTGTTATCAAAGCAGAGATTTGTAGCTCTTATGCAGAGTCATCTGAAAAGAGCTAGAGTGTGGAGAATACAGAAAGCAAACATAGTCCCTTTATTCAGAGTCAGCGCCTTAAAACATGGATGTACATGCTTGTCAGTAATAGATGTCAGGCTGTGTTGTGATAAAACAACAGTTAGAGCATAATTTTCCCTTCATTTTATTGATGAGTAATTAGCTGTTTCAGCTGTATCAATTATAGTCAATCAGCTTTTGGTAATAACCCCTTTTCCCTCTTTACCTTACAGCATTTCACCCTCAAGACAGCTGTCCTGACATGGGAGAAATTTTTACAAGTAACTAATTGAAATCCTAACAGAATAGTAAATGCAATTTCAAGCTAGGCCACAAAATGAAGTAAGAGCAGATGGCCCCTTCAGAAAAGTAGATTAAAGAGAATAGATGCTTCTGGCCAGCTTACATAGTTAATCCCTTGCTTCTTGTCAAGAGGTACTGCCAATAGTTAGTTATTATGCAAGGGTAAAATAAAAGCTGTGTGAATTTAATGAAAAGAAAGCTTTTCCTATTCCTAGTCTTTTTGATAATTTAGTGTTATGTTCATATTTCTAAGATACAGTTATAGTAAATTGGAGTAGTAACCTCAAATTAGTTGTGTGTTGCTTCAGGAATGGATGCTACCAAAAAGAGCAGTTCTGGGAATGTAGTTCTGTTTACACTTGCTGAAGATTTGTTCTAGCATTTCTGGTGTTGTCTTGCTCTGAAACATTGATTGACTGAGTCTTTAAACCCTCATGCCAAATTTGGAAGAGGCATTTGTGTCTATTTATCCTGATGTCTTGAGGAAGAGTTTAGCTTTTCCAGATCTATTATTAGTGGACAGTCAGATCTCTTTCACTTCACATAAATCCAATAAATAACAGTGCTTAACTGAAGTAGCACATTCCAACATTTTAGGTGGTAATTCTGTTTGTAACTAAAGTCATTCCTGCACTTACTCTGAAATACCATCACTTCCCCTTCTTGCTTCATTGATATTTGAAACTTTATATACACATGAACCATTCTTTAAGACAACTTATGGGACCCATTATGACTGCTGTTTTGGTCTTTTTCTTCCTAAATGCACTTTTTTGTTTTGCTTCTCGCTAGTAGTGAGTGATGGAATGATCTGCCATCTTAGGTGGTTATTGCTTTGTCTTGGCTGTCCTTCATCCTTTGGGCACCCAGACCCTGAATTTCTTAGGCAGCTGCATTTTTTGAAATACAGCTTCTTTGTCCTCTGCCACATCCAGAAGGTAACTTGATGTTACCTTCTTTTGGAAACTGGAGCATCAGCATTTCCTTTCCCATATAAAACCGACTTAAACATCACTGAACCAAGAGGTTCTTGACCTGTACATTCTTGTTTCTTGGCAGACAGAAGTGATGAAGGAGCAGAAACTTGAATATCTGGGATTATGAAGGCAGGTGGGGAATAGGCAGGGCAGGTGTCTGGTTAGTAGCAGCTTCTGCATTTTTCCAGTGCTACTCATATCTCAATATGACCAGTTTGGCTTTGATTTTGGTGTCTCACCTTGAATGCAGCTGTACTTCCCTGCTTGTAAATTGTTCCACTGCACTTAGATGTCAGCTACCTTGTGCATGTAACACTTCCTAAATAGTTGATTATTCTGTGTAAAATCTGTAATGTATTGGAATCTGCTGTTTAAATTAAACATAGGAATTGCTACTGTAAGAAAATTCCTAACACAGTCATCACTGGGAAAAGATTATGGTGTTCAGTGAAAGCTGGGATTTTGAAATTAGGTGGATTAAAACTAAACCAGTAACATTTCTAAAACTAATCCGTCACGTAACTACACGAGATAATGTGGCTTCTGAAACTGCAGTAAAGTGGAAGCATCACATTTTCTACTTCATGTAAGCACTTTATTTTAAACTGTCTTCAAAAGAGACAACTTCAGGCAACTGAATTTGAAGTGTCTTGACTGCTGAGTAGCTGCACAGATCACCATGCTGGGGTTCTGCTTCTTACAGCTATAACATAACCGTGTCTGTTGGAAAGAAGCTTGACTTTGGGTTTTTAAGAACACTTTTCCTGAAGAAAGTTTTATTTATAAACAAATTTACTAACCTGAAATATGACTTATTCAGAAGGAGCTGTTTAATTTTACTTAAGCTAAAGTAAAAGATAGTTCTTTAGATAGAAAGACACCACTTTAGATAAAAAATTGTGATTCAGAGCTGTTTCCTGTGGCATACCATAAATGATACTAAAACTAGTGTATTTTCACTTTCTTCACAAGGTATGTTTCACCCAAAGCTTACTAGCAAAAGTTGGTAGCTCTTTCAGATATTTATGCAGATATAAATCATGAAGGTCTGTTTAATTTTTTTCTTAAATCTAGAAAATTGAGTAATGTTCTACTAGGTGTATGCTGGAAATAGTAGTTTAAGAAAAGCTCTCAGATGCTGTAGAAGTTGGAAGAATTCTTTCCTCAGTGAAGCTACTACGTGGCTAAGCACATGGTCCTACAGAGAAGAGGCTTGTTGCAGACTTGGATCTCACTTTTTTCCCAGAGAAACTGTTCTATTGGCAGAGGTGTTCATTCCTTCCTTGAAGCTGCAAATGGAATGAGTCCGTAAGCTGGGCTTTCAAGGTTTGTCACACTTCTAGGGAAGTCTGATCTTGGTCTAAAGTTCCATGAAGTGATTCAACTGATTCTATGACAGTAAGTTTAATAGAATAGTATTTGTAAATGATTGCATGTGGTAGCAGTCCGCTTAACTCTGTAATATGTATCTTCATACAAAAAGATATTTGGATTCACCTGCTGTTGAGCATGTGGGAGGGATAGTAATAAACGTTATCTCTCTGCTAGTTTAAAATTAACTTGGATGCTAAGAGTTTTAACATTCAGTTTGTTGAAATTGATACATAAAATTTCTACTTGAATTTTGAAGTTGCACTTTCTCATAGGGCAGTAGATGTATAACGGCCTCTGCATATTTTTTCTGCCAAGCTGTATTACTGCAGCCAAGGGCTATAAGTGGAAGACAAAGGATACAATTATAGTAGGCAGTACTTTTAATAAAAATACTGTTTTGCACTTGTCTCATGGCAGTGGGCGTAATGGCCTTCTGAAGGATTAGAGGTGTGTAAAGTAACACCGTTCTGGAATTAGCCACCTTTCTCCTACGTTCACCAGCTAACCTCCATAGGTTTGTCTTGTACATCTGTGGACCAGAACACACAAATATGTTGTGTTGTTACCTTTTTATAAGCATTCTGAAAGTATTTTTCAAATGCTTGAGCTATGTTTTTGTTTTATGGATTAAAATACAACCCATCCACAATGTTATGTCCCTTCACACTCACCTGTGGTTTCATGTTCTTTCTGTACAAGTTTACCTTTTCTTGTCTGTCTTACACATCAATAGTTTGTGCTTTAGTAAAAGTGGTGGACATGAAGTCTCAGGAATCTGAGTGATTCACATCAGGAAGCCAGGAAACTTGTGTTAGAATCAACAAGGTAAGAAAATGATGAACAGTAGGTTGAATCAACACAGGTATGCATGAAGTTTACTCCAGCATATACGGTTTTCAGCAGTTTTCAATCTTTTGCAGGCTCCAAAGCAGTGGTAGCATTCACTTTCCTAGTTCACTTGACCAGTGCAATGTCACAGAATGTATACATGTCTTCCTCAATTTCTGTAGTAAGAGTGAGATTATGCTTGTCGATAAAGGTTATGTTGGATCCAATGGGTATGAGTTTTCCAAGTCCTAACAGTGTCTGGTGCTAACTGAGTATCACAGAATTTGATGTAAGAATTTAGACACGTTACAGGTACTTGTGATAGCCTCATCTCTGTTCCTTTCCCTAACACAGTGTGAAATACAAACAATAACAATTTTTTTATTGGACAGAATGTATTTTAGACAACACGGTGTTCTGAGAAGCAGTGGGCAGAGATGTGTGACTTCAGGAGAATGTGTATGCTTTCAGCCATGCAAAGCAGAGTAATGGTGGGACTGGGGAGGGGGAACAACAGACTAGTGTACACTGGATCTGTCAAATCTGTTGCTCTGGACTGTTGGAGCGTATGTAGTCCTATGCAATATGAATTTCTAGCATGCTTTCAGGAAGCAAATCATGGCTTTCTGGGCTGTAGTATTTCATGAGAAATCTTGGTGTGGAGGTAGAATTCACTAGAACTAGTATTTTTTAAAAATACCAAAGATGAAACAAAGGTGGTGTTTAAAAACTTTTCAAAACTCTTTTGCAAAACTGTGGAAATCAAACAAGCAGCTTGCTAAACCTTGTGTCATGGCTGAGTAGTGAGGAAGGGTCACCACTTTAAAAAAGCGAGCAGTGCTGTTCTAGTGCAGCCTGGGATGATGGTGGTCTTCAAGGCCAACAGTATCAAAAACCGTACTACAGATGAGATGGACAAATCGTGTGCTTCTCTCATCTGTTGAGGTACTTGTATTGTTGATGCAGAGGTACTCATGTTGATGAAGACTTCTAGTTTGGTACGATGTGACTTCCCTGTCATAAATCCATGCAGACTACTCATGATCACCTTGTCCTTCACATGCTTAGAAATAGTTTTCCAGGGCTATTTACTGCATCACCTTCCAAGGGATCAAGGTGAGTCTTACCATCCTGTTGTTCCCCAGATACTCCTTCTTGCTCTTGAAGATGACTGACTGCTTTGCTTTGGTCATCAAGAATGTTCCCTGATGACCGTGACCTTTCAAAAACAGTGGCCTGTCAATGACATCAGCCAGCTCCCTCAGTGCTTGTGGATGCTTCCTGGAATAATCACTAAACCAGACATTTCAAGTAAATTGTGACTTATAGGTGTGAATTGTGTTTTATTAGGGTTTGACAATGTGATATGACACCTTACTGAAATAAGGGTTGCCAGAGTGTGAGGCTGTACCCTGGCCTTCTGTCAGTTGGGCTGGAAGGTGCTGTCAAAGCTCTGGAGTTGCTCAAAGTGACTTTTAGAGAAGTAGGGGAAGAGAACACTGCTTTGTCTTGCTGATGGCTGCATAAGTCTTGCATGATGCTAGGTAAGCAGTTGTATGCTTGTTTGTGTAACAATCAATTATACAAAATACGGGGATGGAAGATGCTCTACTAAGATGTGTTTTGGTAAGTGGTTTGTTTGAATGTGCAGAGTTTTAGACTACACTGTCTTTGCCAGTGCCCTAAAAATCTTAGTGTGGTCTTTAATAGTGTGCAAGTCTTCTGCTTTAGACTTCAATAATGGGATGTGCTATGACTAGCATTTCAACTTGGCAATAGTTACAAATGTGATACATGCATATTAAGAGCTGCAGGTTATATTCCTTTTTCAAATGAGGTCTGAATTATGCTTTTGCTTCTGAAAGTGGTCAAAGGAATCACAGAAACTTTTAGTGCTATGTACATAATAAGGAAGAAAGGGTGTACATACTTCTGACTCACCAAGGTGACAACTTAAATCTTGTGTAAGGACTACCTGATTGTGTTTATACCTAGAAATGGAACAACTTTTTGTAAGGGCTCTTGATACAACCTATTAATGTCATTTTGTCTAAGCCCTATGCTCCAAGTCTTATAAGATGATGCTGGATCCACTTATGAAGTCATGGATTTACATTTGAAATCTGCATCCAAAGTAGCTTCGTGTCTATACTGCCAATTGTTGTGTTTGCTCATGCTGCTTTTTTGAGGGAACTGCTTTAGGTTGGTGTTTAAAACTCCATCAGGAATGTCTTCTAAACAAAAAGATGACTTAATGCTAACCCCTCCATTTTGTTCCTACTATCCCATCTAAATAGTTCAGAGGGCTTCCAGAGCTTTGCCTTTGGGGCTTGTGGGCAACTTGTGCTGTCATATGGAAGTGCTAAAAAGTACTTGCAGAAAGGGAATCCCATTATGTTGAGGCTGTTGTGCAGTAGGTACAGTAGGTAAAAATAGGACAGGTACCTTTTCAGATACCTTCTACTTACAGGAAGGATTATAAGGTGCCTGAGGCTTTAAGAAACCTCTGAAACTCCAGTCTTCTGTTCAAAGCAAGACAAAAGTCAATGCCCTTGATAATATTTGGGCAGCAAGGTTAGGTGTTCATGAAGCAGGGAGGAACATGGCAGTCAAGTATTTTTGTCCTGATAGGATATAGCATCCAAGTTTGAAGTACACCTACTTCAAATGTGGGACATTGGGTACTGTTTTTCCACATGTATATTTAACTTGCCTTTAGAATTTTTTATTTTGAAATTATGGAAGTTATGAAGTTATGGAGTTGACATTTTTGCAGTTAGTGAATTTCTGACCTTGCTAATGTAAAAATTCATGTTTGAAGAAAGCTGTCAACAGTAGGTAAATCATGTAAGAAATCTTAGCACTGTGTAATTTCGGAAACTCTCTCCACAATGAGATAAATAGTAATTTTCAGTGCAGTAGGGTGGGTATATGAGACTGAAGCCTATGTTTACATCTTGGTTTTTACCTGAGCAAGACTGACTGAACATCTGTTAATATCTTACATGTTACTTTTGACAGTTTCTACTGTGATACTTTCTACTTTATTGGTAATATTAATCAGTCTGAACAGATTTTAGTGGAGTCATTTTTGATGTGAAGGTAATAGGTATTCAATTAGTTTTGAACTGTTTAAATAAAAAGGCCTATTCAAAATAGTCATATTGGTGACTGAAATGTGTTTTCAGATCAGTGCAGACAGTAGTACTTAGACTGTAAAATAGAACTTACAATGCCTTTGAATGCAATTTAAATAAAGATTGGTTTAAGTCATTCAACAGGGATATTATTGATTTGAATGTTGTAGACATCATTCTAGCATGAACCACTTGTTTTATTGTAAATTCAAATTAGATTAATTGTCAGTTGCTTCTACGAAATTAAGGTGGCATATGAGACAGTTATTCTGAATTCAACTATTGTAATGTGCATTTGTTGAAATAAATTCCTATTTCTTATGAATAGTTCATGCTCTTAATGTATTCTGCGAGTTCAGAATTAGGACCTACTGTGGAGATTAAATTTGTGTTGTTAAAAGGCTTTATTTTAAAGTATGAAAGTGGTGGCTGAGGAGGATAGGTGGGGTTTTCTGAAGTTCATAGAGAAATGGAAATGGGTGCCGCAATAGAGCAACTGCATTAAAAAATGAAAAATTTATTGCATTTTTGATTTGAGTCTTATACCCATTCAGGATGGATTTAGATATAGCCATTCCACATATATTTAACTCCCTTATTTTATAATTTTTGAGGCTATTTTTGTTTGCTTGATTACTTCAGTTCTTTAATTTGTCTTTTTCATGAAGGTATGCTAATTAATATTTGCTTTGAAAATATCTTGTGGGTGGAAAAAGGGGTATTTGTCCAAGCATTTACTTAAATCAGAAAATATTTAAGTCACTACTCTTAATTGTGGGGTTTTTTTTGTGTGATTGGGATGCTACATACAATTCAATGAGTTCTGCCTTGTGAATATATGCACAGAGAACCTGCTTTAAAGCTAACTAGACAATGCTAGATATGTGTAAGACACTCAAAAGCACAAGGCTAAGTGCACATCTGTTTAGTGCAAAAACTGGGAGGGTTGTCCCGCTTCCTGATGATCAAGAGGACAGGGAGAGTGAGTAGTAGGTCTGTTAGAGGATGCTTTCAGGACATCTGTGGGTTTTATTTCAGAAAGCTTTCTAAATGTTTCAAAGCCTTGCTGTGGTGATTCTAGTTCAAGTGCATGTTGTGCAGCACTACTTTCAGCTGAAAAGACAAGAAGTATTTGTTAGAGAGGTACTAGTCAAGTAGGGAATAAAGGAGTCCTACACTGGACAGGTGTTTCAACTGTACTTGATTATACCACTTTACTGTGACAATGAGATTAAGCTCTCATCATTGTCATCAAAATTAGAACTGTTATTGTGTTTATCATCCTATGTTACTGCACTTTGGATTTACCAGAACAAGTTATGGAAGGACGGTGAGTACTGAATCAACACGCAGCACAGCAGAGTTTCTGTGACTTGGCTTCATTGCGAAAGTCCCAACTGCCAGTATTTTCAGAGTTGGTGTGCTTCAAATGTGCCTTCTCAGATAAAGTATGGATTTTGCCATGATGAAAACTTTCAAATAAGAAGCAGTATAGAAATCTGGAGAACTTTACCCATGGTATAAAAGTAATGTTTTAATCCCAGAGACTGTTTCAGAAGTACTTACTGATATGCTGAACTCAAAGGATTGTAGAAACTTTGAGGAAACGAAACCAGTATTGTCCATGTTTTTTCATCCATTTTTTTCTGAAATTCTGCTACAACTGACTTGAGGCCCCCCTCCTCCTTGGGAAGCTTGTCTCTTATCAAAGCCTGGGTGTGTGCCTTAAAGGAGGTCTTTGTAAAATGCAAACTAGTAAGCCACAATGACTTTTGTAGTACCATCATTTTTATTATTTTATCTGAAACTATAAGGAGTTGTACTGTCTGACCGGATATCTGTCTAGCTACGATATATCTCCAGCAATAGTCAATAGCAGAGTTTTTTCAAGAAGCAAAATGACAGGGAAAGTATAAAATGATACTTCAAAAGCCTTCAATTCGACTTGAGAGCTTTCTGAACTGGAGATGGTGGTGTTTGTTAGCTATGAAGTCTTGAAGTTACTGAGAAATACTGCTGTGTCCTGGTCTTGGCCAGGACAGGGTTGATTTTCACCAGAAGCCAGGAGGGGACATAGCTGGGCAGGCTGACCCAAACTGGCTAAACAGAACAGGGTATTTGATACCATGTGCCATCATGCTGGGTTCTGGCTGGGGGGAGCTGGGTGGTGTGAAGGCAGTCATGG
>Ga0181612_182193_pt1 | contig 18980 bp, 5 predicted proteins | sample HoacroProtozoa21_FD_119630 | JGI IMG/M metagenome (GOLD analysis project Ga0181612, IMG submission 119630) | Hoatzin crop microbial communities from Cojedes, Venezuel. Combined Assembly of Gp0051906, Gp0051904, Gp0051908 | reverse complement strand
TAACAACACCACCTTCAAGCAGGCCCTGGGGGTGAAGAACTTCAAAACATATTTCCTTTCTTCATGAGCTAAATTTGGTTGCTTTGCTAATCAATTTAGTTGGCTATAACGCCTAGGAATGACTCTTTTTTTTTTAAATGAAGAGGAGAAAACCGCCTCTTGTAGATTGAGAATATGAATTCCTCCCCACTTGCCACTGGAGGACACATGACTCATTCTTGCAGCTCTCCTGAGTGCACTGCTGCTGCATAGCTGTCAAGATCTAGAGCACTTTCAACCTTACCTGAAAGCAGAATGGATAGTCAAAAACCTCTGTAATGGTACTATCTGTAAATGAGAGAACCGAGGGCATAAATCAAAGGCTTTTGACTCTCATTTTGGTGAAGCAGAAAATAGAATTTTCCAGCTTGAAAACATAGAAAAAGAAGAACTTAGCATTGGGTATAAAGAAGATGGACAATAACTTAGCTTAAGTATTTAGAGAATCACCCCAGGAGCTCACACATAAGGATTTTTTAGTACACCTGAGTGTGCTTGGAGGTATATCCAGCTACCTGAGCATCCCCTGTCCCCAGGTTACAGTAGACAGAGGATGAAAATAACAAAGCGTCCAGATTTGAAGACAAAAAGATCATGCTGAGAGAAGCAAATAGTGCTCTTTCCCAGTACTAATTTCTCCTTCTGCCTTTCTGTCAGTCAAGAAACAGACACCTTGTGCAGCCTTTAACCTCATTAAAAACCAGTATTGTATGAAGAATATCAACCATGCACTTCACATTTAAAAAGTGTAAGAACAAAATTTTTCTTTTATGTTACATCAACAATGATATTAGCTTTTAAAACTCACTGAAAATCTAAGAAGTTTTGCAAAAGCTACTTTAACAAAGTTGTACTGTAATACATGCATTCTTACATACATAGAAGGAACTATGATAGTTTGATACATCATCCAGATGACAGTAAAGAGGTATTTTTTTTTGGTCCAGCAATAGCATTCTGATGGGCTTGTTGTAGATTATAAGTCATACATAATAAGTCCTGTCTCCACCTACAAACATTCATGACGAGCTTTTTTGAATCATTGTATTTCTGAACCTCCCAAAGAAAAGACAAGAAGGCATGAAGTCTGCCTGTGTGTCCATTGGCTTCTGAGCTCATGACTTCGTACCAGGTATTCTGAATTTTATTAATCTGCCTGCCAACAGTTGTCTTCATTAACCCTTCAAGTGAAGTAGGAATATACATTATTAATTGGTTGTATCAGGGTGATTCACTTCATCAGTTCATGCATATCAATAGAAATAGCCTCTGTTCTGAAGTAAAAAAATAAAAGTACAAGGAGTATGGAATAAAACTCCAGTGTATATGGATGTGGATGTGCATGTGTTAGACTTAGAAATTAAGTTCAGCTGTCCCCAAAGCCTAGGCATTGGTTCCTTATAGACATTCTAGTAAAGGTATTCAATGAAAAAGATACAAAAGTGTCTGAACAAACTCAGGCAGAATTTCTTTCCCTTCATAGTTTATCTTTCTCAAGCATCTCTTATCACTAGTGAAATACTACTTATGTCTATTAAATCTGCAGAGTACTTTGAATCTCCATTGTCAGCATGAGTCATGTTTCATCAGGAAAATAGCTCTATTCTTCATAACTGCTCAATTTGTTCCCTCATTATTCCTTCCATTTAGAAGTCATAGTAATACTTCTCATGAAGTCCATGCATTAAGGACACAGAAGGTAGAAGGGTTCCAGTACCCAAAATTTATTGCAAGGTTCATGGTATCTGTTGCTGCAGTCGGAGCACTCTATGCCTCACGCACTTGATTCAGGGCTTTTCTTAAAAACTTGTGGCTGTCACACTTGTGAAGGAACTTAGAAGAAATTACTTGTCTGCCCTAAATTCTCACAAACTTTAAAAAAAAGAAATAAAAATTAAATTAGCGGAACGTGAGGACACAAATTGCCTGCCTTAAGGAACTTTCATTACATTTTGAAAAAATGAGCATCACAGACAAGTTAGAGAGAGCAAGTTCTTCCCTCCATCTGGTACAAGGCAAAAGAGACTGAAAGTATCGGGCAGCTCCTTCTTGGTCTGAACCAGCTTTGGATCTGGCCCATAATGACACATTAGGATATGTCAAAAGGATTTTCAACTGGACATACAAGGCCATAACAAAAACAGACTGTACTTGCTTACAGACATCAGATTTTCCCTTGCTGAACATCAATGAACCTGATAAGTGACATTGTTTCTAGTTAAATGAAGGTTTAAAATGTTTATTGTGGGACTTCAATTCTTCTTTTGGAATTAGAATAGATCCTCAGGACTCTCACACTGATAAGCAAGCATACTGGACATTCCTAAAATACGTTTCTTAAGCTTTAGGCTTGACTGTCACTTGGAGGAAAATATTGCTTCCAGCACATAACACAATTTTTACGCTGCCTAATATCAATGTAGTTCTAGGATGCCTGTTTTTTTATTCAGTTTCTAAGGAACTGAGCTAGAAGGATTTTTCTGGCGCACTTGTCAATATAATGGTGTTCAACCATGCTATAATGCACCTAGGGATTAATTTATTGCTATTAGCAGATCCACCAGGGAAACACAGGTGGCTAGGAGAAAATTTACCTATCAGAAAAGGAGGAGTATCAAAACATTTTCAAGTAATGAAAGAAGAAAATAGATTGTAACTGAAAATGACAACGCTGCTAGACAAGACTAACTGTTATGCATGACTGCTGACGAGCCATAGCATGATCCAGCCCATGATGAAGCAAAACAAGACAGAGATATATCTCTGGTTTAAGGGATGAAGTCATATCACTATAACACAAGAAAGCTCTGGGGAGAGTAAATAGGTCTATACCAGAGTAACTTCAACTTGTGTAACCATACGTAAGACAAATTTAAGCTAACTAGGGCAGGTATTTCTAGTAACGTAACCATAGCAGCATAAAACTCAGCTCAAACTAAAAAAATCCCCACCTGCTCAAGGAGCTGAATAAATACTTACCATTTGGCCCCAAAGAGACCTGTACCACCATAGTTACACCTCTAATAATATCCAAGTTAGATATGCTGCACGTAATAACTCCACTGTAGATGCTTCGTTCGACTAAAACTCCCTTAAAAGGATACAAAGCCCTTTGGTGTCCCTAGCAGACTTTCCATTGATTTCAGTGAACTTTGGCTCAGGCCTTTTAACGTTAAAGATTAATGTAACATATTAAATTATAGAACAGAGTACTTGGTCTTAATAAGAGCAAATTATTTCTTCAGGGTAATAAAACTGATCCAGTCATAGTGAGACAACTGAGAAAACAGACTCAGGGAAAACTAATTAAAACATCTGGAGTACTAGAACTGTTTCATCCTCCCTGACATAAGAACTTATTTTCAGAACTTTTATAAAACGTTTATTCTCATACAAAGCAGGTAATAAAAATGATATACTGTAGCCTTCTCTCTAACCAAGATCACGCTATCTGCCTTCTATGAAAGGAAGCAAATTGCCTAAGATGGGCCTCTTGAACAGAGAAAAAAATTGTTTGCTATTGAAATGTGAAAGTCTATTACGTGCTGGGCTGTGATTGCTTTCCAATTAGCTTTTACAAAGTTCTAAGGAAAAAAAAGGTGGTTCTCCAGCTTGCAAGACAGATATTAGATTTCTGCTGAAGCAAGGGTCACCAGAAGATTGTGCTTTGTTTCATCATGTAGACTTTTCTCTATTACAGAGAAAAGCATTTCTAGGAGAAATTGAAGGGCAAAGCTAGAGAAGGTGAGTTGTTCTTTAATTAGTAAAAGCCATGCCGGCTTTACTGAGGGTCAGCTCTCCCCAGCAATGGGCACAGGCTTTTGCAGTAAATCTGTGTGGGTACCAAAAAGGTGTTTGATTGAGTTGAGTGGAGGTGGTCAGATGCAGGATTGAGAGGGAAGAGTTTAGATCAGAGAATCTTTTGAGCCTGATCTGGAGCATTGTGTGGCAAGCCAAATGCCAGGGTATTTGTTGAAAGGGAAAAGCAACTTATTAATGTGTTCACCAGAAAAATAAAACAAGATCCTCCCTTACAGTGACTACTGTGGGTGCTTCAAGCCTTGATGCAGAGGGGTTAGATCTAAATAATCATTTATGCTGGTATTTAACTGCAGATACATGAGAAGCCCTGTTGACATCGCCAAGCCAATTTCAAAGCGAAGAACAGATTTAAGTGCTTTGCTGGACGAGGGCCAGAGAAGCTGAAGTTAGCAAAAAGACCACTTTGGAGACTTCTTCTTAACTCTGAATCCTCAGAGCACCCAGACATCTTCCTGGATAGTTTTGGGAAGGATTGTCAACGTAAAGTAGATCTAAAATAATCAGTTTTAAAACCATCTGGAACAGAACTTGAGACACTAGTTGAACTAGACAACAGGGGAATTTCTTTTAGCCCTTAAACAGAAATCTTGTATTAGGCTTTCAAACAGCTTCAGGGACAGTTTCTTGATTTAGAGGCTATTTGTTGATTGAGACTTTTAAAACAAAATATCCAGGTCAATTTTTATTTCCCTCATTGGAATTGCTTTATAATCTTCCTGATCTTACTTTTCAGGTCAGAAAAAGGACTGTGTCCAAAAGCATTTGCTCAGAAACTGGATTGTAATAATAGATGTCAGCCAGGTATACCAGATCCCCTCCCTTTTTTGGATGCCATCCCATAGTGTTTTCAGGAGGTATTTGAAATCAATTATCGCTCTGGGAAGCACTGTAAAGTATGTCAGACGGTGGGCTCCAATTCAGCAGAATTCTAAAACCTGGCAGAGGAATTTTCCCCTTAGTTTTATAAAACTTTCTTTCAGGCTGATGCTGTTTGTTTCTAGTTGTTTCAGACAACCAGGGAAATCCCACTCCAGCCATGGCTGACTACGAAAGTCCTACTGAATTCACAAGAGTCAAGTTGTTTTCCAGTCGGGTCATTTCTTAAATCCTGGGTCAAACCAACAGAAAAGGAAGAATTCCCAAACTCTGAAGCAATCGGAATTGTTATGGATAAACAGTTGAGAACCTAAGGCCCTATTATCTGTACAGATCTGGAACGACGCACATTTCCAGTCTACTAATTTTTGCAACTTGAGAATATAATGCAGTGCTAGAACATCTTTGTTAACATTCGTATTTACTTGAAAATATGTCAGGTCCAATACAGACTTCACAAATCAATTTTTGTTCATGACATAGAGACAAGCACAGGTTTCTGGAAGATTTTTGCAGCACCGTGATGCAGCACCCTCTGTTTACTCCTACAGTCTATGAAGAGTTCAAGACATGGATGGTGCATATGCTCAAAACAAATTCTTGCACAGAAAAAATGCAGTACTCCTGTTCTCCGGTACATATTTAGAATATATTGAAGTCTATCTTTCGTCACTGCTTAGCTGGGACTTCGGGAGTCCTTAGCTAGTTGACAGTGAAGATTAGAAAGAATAGCATTATTTCATGCTGAGCTACAAAAATCGTAGCAGCATGCCTCAGCATTCCTGTGAAATCTATGTGAGTAAACAGGGACAACAGATGAAGTGTGGCTCTAGGCACCTACTCTGAATATTTGCATTCAGGGGAAACATTTTGACTTGGGTTTATCTTTGTGTAACAATGAAAAGCTGAACGATTAGGGCAATATTGTTATTGGGGCACTATTTCTCTTTGCTTGTTGCTGCAGTAAATGTTCAGTGCCCTAACAGCAGCACAAGGGAGACATCTTCACACAATTAATTTGATCAGATGTTGACTTCAAGATGAGACAAACTGTACTATAAAGCTGCCTATTTCTCTCCATTGACTACGGAAATCACATGGAAGTTGCTTCTTGTGGTCAGGTGAATTCCCACAAGTATTGAAAAAGACTATCTAGCAGTACCACCCAGTTTGCCCAGAGATTAAATTAAGACAACTCTGCTTGCCATATTTGGGTTTACATTAAAAATTAAGCTATAAAAGAAAGACTTTGCTCTGAATAGGTATCCCTCTGGCACACAAAAACTTTGTATCTTGCCAAATATCTTAATTGCAGATACACTGAAATCCACGTTCCTTCCTGACTTCACACGTGAAGTATAGCCTTTATTTATCCCTAACAGATTTGGCACGTGCCAGTGTTTCTTACTGCCTTGCAATTTACAAATGTTTCTGACAAACATTCTTTCCTCCCTCTGAAATATGTAAACATTATGCTAGACAGGCACTTATTTTAATTAGTATTTTTAATGCACTATTTTTAATTAATTTGTTCTGTTACTTGGCTAATATTTTCAGTGAATTCCCTTTGAAAATGTTCATTTGTGGTACTTTTTTCCTCTGGAGTGGGTTCCGCCCTGCACTACTGTGGCTTCCAGCTCATGTCTATGGGCAACAGCAGTGCATGTACATCTTCTCGACACCTTGGGAGACAGGCTTACACAACTGTCTTTCATCACTCAGATCAGTGCTCCAGCTGGGGTTTCTCAATCAATTCAATTTCCAAGGCTTTCCTTCCTCACAGAGCTTCTCTAGGCCTGGGCCACTTCAGTGTTTATGCTCTTTAAAAAATTAAAGAATAACATTTTTTAAAAGATGAAGGTTTTGGTTGAAATTGAGTGCTCTGATTAATGCAGAGTCCGATAGGTTGCAACAATTTTTGTGAGGTGTTATGACCTACAGTGACGCATCACCTTTAAAGGCGTAAAATATCTGTTTAATTTTCAAAAGTTCAGGGCACCCCTGGACTCCAGGAGCTTTGATGGGAACATTGGGTCAGCTCTGGCCTCCACTGCAGTCAGGAGGATTTTTATCAGAGGGTGAGTTTTGGCCTATACATTTAAGCACTGTGATCAAATCACACTTTTTTTGAGCCTAGATACGGATTTCAGTTCCTCAGTTTAATGCACACCAGTTTGAAATGTTTGTTCTTTGTAACTGTGAAAAAAGAAAATGTTCAGGAAAAAGTTGTACTTTATGCTGAAGTTGAACTTGAAGTGATCTCCTGAGAGGTCTTTTATTTGTCTGTTAAGCAGAATGCACATTTATGGTGCTGTATAAATAATAATAATAATGCTATCACCTCTCTATATTCCGTTTATTGTAATCTGTTTATTCTGCAAAACTCAGCAATGAAAGTAAAAATAGCTTTGATATGTGTTTCCAGTGAAGATCCATAGCCATCTTTATTTCATATAAACTTGTTCTTTTTACCCCAGTTATAAGGCACTTTGTATTTAAAACTGTCAAAGGAAAACAACACCAAAAAAAAAAAGTCTCAAAAAAAAAGATGTTTTCACATCATTAAGTAACTCAATTCCATAAAAGTATGCGGCCACATCAACCAATAATATTTTTAAGTACTCCCCAATCAAATCAGTGAAGAGTTCTACCTAAAAATCAGTGGTGGTTGATGGTCCAAGGAATTTTAAAAATGAAGTGGAACTATACAACTTGAGGAACTAGTCATAAGACAGGGAATCTTCGGGCTATAAATCTCAGTTTGAAACCACCTCAGTTTCAGTAAGTAGTAACACTAGTTAGGGATTGATGGCCTGTAAGGATCAACATTAAAAGGCAATAGCTACCACATTGTGGTAGCCAAGATATTAAAGCCATTTCCCATACCTAAAAGAGGAAATCAAGAAAGTATTCAGATATTAATGTTGGCCAGTGTTTGTGAAATGAATAGGATTGACCTCAGTCCCCCCTCTTTTCTAGCAAAGAGGAGACACTGCAAAAAGTGTCTCCTTGTTTGTGACCTCGGGATCACCAGCTCTGTGGATGATTAACCTCACACAGAGGGAGAAGGAAGACAAGTACATTGGTAAAGGGAAGAAACTGAAAGGAGTTTTGCAAAACCTGCTGCTCGTAACTACACCCTCTCCATGGACAAACAGTTTTTCAAGCTCTTAGGCTGCCAATCCTGCTCTTTTATCACCTATAAATATACTTATGGCATATAAAAAGAAGTCCTGAAATAATCAAGGGAGAAAATATGAACTGACAGCCTGGGCATTAATCATGGTATTTTATATTAATCTCCTATGAAAGTCACCACCTTTAGAAAATTTCATTTATCATACTTCCCTGTTTAAGTAATTCACGAAGGATTTGCAACAGTTTCCTCATTCCAAGGCTAGGCAATTACTACAAATGCAATAATCAACACTGGAAACCCCCAACAGCACAATTTTAAAAGCAATAACTGTATACTGCTGCATGAGATTTCAATGTGTTTCAAAACTCACAGAGACCAGTGGCCAGCCTTTCACTGAGTAACGCGTGCAGTAGGGAGGGAACGGAATTTCACTCCGGGAAGAGAGGGGGATCACATGTGTTTTTAAACTTGGCCACACTGATAATCGATTTCTTCTAAAATAAAATCGAGAAAGCAGTGCTACAGTGCTTTAACACCTTGTACACGTAGGGCTTCTATATACTGAATGCAAAGAGGGTTAGCTGAGGGTTTGGCTTTCCCAGTTGCAACCAAAGAGTTGCCCAATGCAGCAAGAATCCTAATATCTCCAGGAAAATTAACGCGATGCCCATCCTTGAAAAGCAAAGGACACAAGGCACCTCTCGGGGCACTTCAGCTGTGTGCAGAGGACTGGGTGGCATGGAATGGACTAACTGTGCATCATTCAGGATGGTGATGGTGGGATCAGATTCCGGCCCATGCTGGGCTACAGCTTTGCAAACCCTTGGGTACCCCAGCCTCAGTATGGCCCTGCCAGCTCCAAAAGCTTCATTATCAGTCAGAAATGCTCCTGTGGGCACTGCTCAAATGCTCAAAGAGAGTTTGTCTGGCATGGAGGCTGTCTGAGCATCAGAGAGCAGTACCTATGGTGCCTTATCTCTCTTGAGCCAATTCCAAGCCCTCGTGTCTAACAGGTGCCTAATGAACAGCCTTAAAAATAAATTGCATTTCCCTGGGGCAGAGGGAGATGCTGTTCCTCTCCTGCAATTGCGTTTTCCATCCATCTGCAGCCTCTCCAGGTTGCTGGAAGAGGCCAGGTGCCCTGTCCCTTTGGGTGCCAGCTCCTCCAGGGTCAATCTCACAAGGTGCTGGCCCTTCTTAGGTGCCATGCATTTTGGGGGAGATGATGGGTTGTCTGCACGAAAGCTTGCACCTTGCAAGCCCTGCTTGTGTGTAAAGCATTTGCTCACCTGTAGTGTCTTTTTTTCCCTCCTTATTTTTCCTCTGTAAGCTAAACATAGCAAGACCACATCCGCCCATGTGACCACAGCTGGTTCCTGCATCTTCTAGCATCTATCCAAATCCAATACCTGTATCACTTCTGACAGCTTTGGCTACAAAGCCCTCTGATGTCTTTTTGTCCAGCTTAAGACCTGTCAGTCCTTTGCTCCTGCCTAGTCCTTCCTGGCCCTGGGTTGAAGTAGCTTATTAACAATTCCTTACAGACCTACATTAGTATAAATTAAGAGGTAGAGGACATTATCCTGCATAAAGTGTGAATTTTTATTCAAATAATTCTATTAGCGTAATTATCTTTTTGAGAAATTAAATGTACATTATTACACTTGATGTGCTACAAATTATAAAAGCAAAATTTCACTTGTAAGGTTGCACATTTCTCAAGCAATTAGCCATATTGCACCCAGCAAACCAAAATTAAACACATAAATTAAAACAGCAGGGGAGATAATAATGTTAGAAAGGGGGCGTAGACTTTATGCGGTTTGTTGCTTCTGAAGCTCCAACTAAAGATAGTTCTGACAGGAACAGGTCAGACAAGCAGGGTTAACAGGTTTTCCCCACATTCTTCTAACTTGTGATGTAAAAAACTTTCTTGACAGAACAATTCTGTGAACTACTTTCAACAGGGATAATAACATCATCTAAACAAGTCATTTACTATTGCGCTCTGTACATAATATTGCAATATGCCCCTGATTTTTACAATACGTAGCTGTTTTTGGCATTATAATCAATAGGCACATTGGGTCTGAATTCAGCATTCATCCTTTTTTATGATTATTGAATGCCTGTGGTTGCATCTATATGCAGCTACCTACACAAAAATATATAACAGTTCATAACACTTCACAGACACACCTTTTATCCAGCAGGCAGTAATTATTACAACCACCAAAACTTATCAACAAACTGAAATACTTCCAGGATGACCAAAACATTTAGACAACAGCAGTAAATTAAATAGCATGGACAAACACATGAATGCTGCTGAATGGGCTCCAAAGATGTCTTGCACTCACTGAGCTTGCTGAACTTCTAGACAACTTTCAACGTAGGAAATGTCCTGTGTTTGAAAAATATGCATTTGCCTTGCCCTGTAAAGCTGAATTTAGACTGAGGAAATGCTAGAAACCATGAAAGAATTAGCAAAGGTTGTCCCAGACCCCTCAGCTGAGGGACCTAGCCTGTCCTTTGCTGTGCTAGTGCACACCATAACAATGTGGAGGAGCACTACTTCTTTGCTATCCAGTAGGTCACAGCCAGCAGGGGCCAAGAGCACTTACAGCATGTTCTGCTCTCCCTGTCAGAGGAAAATTTTCTTTCAGACCAAGCCTGTGAGTTGATTATCTTCTGCATTTTATACAGTTCTTCCCTGAAAAATGGTAAAATTTCCCTCTTTTTCCTGCCTGTTTCATAGTGCTTCTAAGAGGAAACAGATGACGTGCTTACCATGAAATGTTCTGGAATTTGGGTAGTCTTCTAGTATAATTCAGGTTATTTGCTTTGGCCTGAAATATGCTGAATTGTCTAGATGCTGACTGCTTTAGGGAGCATCTGTCTCCTCATGGTGCTGCAGTACCATGGTGATATAGAAGGGATTTGCCAGTTAAGGGAGATGTCAAGAGGTCTTTGATTTGCTTTTTCCTCGCTCCTCCACCTTTTAGCATGCAAGAGTTTTTGTTTGTTGAGTTCCTTATGTCACACACTTCCCATATTTTCTTTTCTCTTTATGGGAGAGCCTGTTCTAATGTCCAAGAAGGATCAGCTTTACAGGGAATTTTAACACAGGAACATTATGTTGTAAGTATTTGTCTAGTCCATACTAACTGCATGGGGTTTTGTATGTAATTGTATATATATCCAGAGAGGAAAAGAGGAGCTTCTGACAAAATGAAGAAATAAATTTAAAATAACTTAAGGTTTTTTTGCTGCAGGTGTTCAGAGAAAGGGGCAAAATCAATGCTTTTCAGTGTCTGTTATGATAAAACTGAGCATAGGAAGAAAGAAAAAGAAAAGTAATTCAGAATATCTCTGTAAGTTCTTATCAATGATATTAAATCCAAGATTACACAAAGTAATTGAATCACATTGATCCAATAACATTTGCATTGCTTCTGCTTTACAGCCTAAGAAGTTATGCCTTTCCAGATAAAGAAACGAGTCGTTCATTCAGTCATACAGGTGTAAAGCTTTCAAGAACTGGGGAAAGAACAGTAAGACTAGTGAGCAGGACCGTGCCAGGTCACAGTGCCTATGCAAGAGAAATGCTCAGGGAGCTCAGAATACACCGTCATTTCAGATCCCACTGAATCACTATCACAACAAGTCCGAGCATTTCCTCATTGAAATCTTCTATTTATCTCGCTCTTCACCCTTTGGACCTCTCTATCGACACTGGCAATCCCCTCTCTCAGTGTGTTTCCCTTGGACTCCCCTTTATGCCAAGGCTGGGCATGTTCTTCCAGCACAGACTTCTGCTCTCAGAGGCTGTAAGATGCAGTGTCTTACCCTATTCTAGGTATAGATAGGTGACAACTGACTACCTTTTCCAGTTCAGGGGATACTGGATGTCTTCTACAAGCAATGATGCGTGAGTGAGAGTTTTCAATGTTTCAAAGTTTACTGGACATCTGAGTGTCCGTAAGCTCTAGTGCACCATCTTCCAGAATAATTTAGTCTTGTTCTCTCCTATTGATATAGCTTTTTCCATAGTTGTTGAGGCTGCCACAGTTTATCATCTTGTTTTTCACCTCTCCGTCTGCCAAGTATCAGAGATGGTGACCTATCCACTCACAAAACCTACCTTAGTCCCTCTCTTCAGAGGTGACACCTGTTTCACCTTGTCGCTTCAGCGGCAGTAATACCTCCCTGGACTAATACCTCCCATCAGCCTCTTTCCATGCCTGCTGCATGAAACAGAAGATAAAGAAAAAATACAGCAAAGAAGGGTAAAAATTTTAACACCAGAGAGAGGAAGAGGCCTGAGGGGTGAGTTGGAAGTTGTCTGGACTGAACTAGAAGGAAGAGACAGTGAAGGCTGCAGGGACAGCAAAAGGACAAAACAGCTCTCAGGTTATCAAGTGAAGTTGCACCAGGGAGAGTGGAACCTTTTTCAATTCTGGGCTGTCATGCAAAGAAACAGCAACAGTAATGGGAAATCAGAGGTGGGGTGATTTGGCTGCAGAGTGTCACATACACTCTTTGTCCAGATTTTTGTCCAGACAAAATAATCAGAAATGCTCAGATAAATCAGTCTTAAAATCTTCACCTTTCTGCAGTGTTATATGCAGATGAAACTTGCAGACGTCTACACATTTTTGCAAAGAAACTAGTGCAATGTCATGGTTAGATCTATGCATTGAAGAACATTGGTTGGAATGTTTGAGGGCTCTTACTCCTCTCACTATTTGTAGAAGAGTTCTTTAAAATCAGTCTGAAAACTATATATAAACTATGTTTTTCATGATTAAAGCATTAATGTGACTAGGTATCTTAAGTTCAATATAACAGAATTTCTGTGTTCCTCTAACCTTTTTTATTTATCCAGTTCAGCAAAGAAAGAAAAACAGATAACGAAAGATGGTTTTGTTTGGAAAGCATGCAAGGGAGCTTGCCAAAACTGTGAGTTCAAGTCATGTAACTGGTATTTAGGAGCTATGATAAGGAAATATAGAGCTGCAAAACAATACATACCATATACAGATGTCTCACAACACCTTGTCACTTACAAATCCTACATCACATAAAAAGAAGCTGTGATACAGAGCTTACACAATTTTCTGAGGGAATTTTTGTCAGATGCAGATTATCCTAGCTTCTATTCTATTGCTTTCACCGTTAGACTATGCCAAATTAAAGATGATCATAGTCTAGTGCGATCTAACTGGGCTTTATCAATCTTTTTTTCTTGTTATTATTTTAAATAAATAAATGGAGTCCATTAGTGATTTGTTAATGCAATTGTTGCACAGGGCAATTAGAACTGGAGCAAGAATCAAGAGAGACTTTCAGAGTAAAGATAGAGGTGAAATGAAAATGAAAAAGATTAAAACCAAAAGCCTTAGATAGTCACATATCTTTTAAAATATCAGAAAAGCTGGGGAGAAGGGGAAGTCTTCTAAAAGCTTGTCTCTAGTATGCTATAAAAACATTTAGGACATTCGTCAGGTAGGGGAGTTGGGAAAAGTCTGCAGGTGGAGGCAAAGACGACCCCCTAAGGTCACTTTTGATTATGAGCTAGAGGTAAGTAATAGTAGGAGTGTATTACACTCTGAGATTTGTATCTGACTTGGAGTGACTGAAGAGTTTTCAGCCACTCTATAGAGGTGAAATAGCCTGCACTATTATGGTTCAGATGGACAATACAGGCAAGCAGAAGTAGCAGCTCAAGCAGACAAAAGCAATGATCCCATTGCCCCACTCCCCATTCTTGCAGGGCTGTGCTCCCCTCACCCTGAGTGGTTTTGTGGGATTAGGGTTTTGGTGGCATAGCTGCCTGTGCCAGCTAGCCATGGTCAGGCAACTATGGCCTGTGGAGACGGGAAAACGTGGAACTGCTCTTTTTAAGCGCAAGTAGAGACCTCTACTCTTAGCCTTACAGTTACCCTCTTAGCTGTTGGAAAACTCTTAGCTGCTTTCAGACTTGTTTTATCCACCCTGGTCATACAAAGTATATCTAGTAGCTTCAGCACCAAGTGCTGTATTATTGTCCTTAGCTTGACCCTGTGGGGGTAAGCCAGATGCACTGGGCTGGACTCACAAACACGTCTTGGGGTGTCACGGTGAATTATGTCCCTGTTTGCCCATGAGGATCTGGGTCTTTGCATTTTTAGAACTTAGGAATGTGACTGAGCTATAAAGGTTTAACAAGTTGGGGCTGAAGGTCCTGAGAAAGAAGTACAAATGTAAGGAACAAACAGGCAGAGTCTTGTTTACACAAAAAGCCTGCACCATGCATTCTCCCTCAGGTGTTGGTTTTAGAGAGGAGAAGTATGAAATCCTATGGTCTTGCATCTGTAATTTCAGAGTAAATCGTATCTTTATAGGAACGAGGTACAATGTCTTCGACATACCCATCTTTCTTTGCCAGTGTTTGGCTCCAGTTTAGATTTGTCCAGGGGTGAAGTGATTAAAAGTAGCAAGTTGTCTAATTATCTGTGTGGCACTCAACCTTCTCAAGGGAATTCACTACTAAGGCTACATTTGAAGATACATTGATCAATCTTCAACAGAAACCAGTGCCGAGAAGATGGCAGAAGTATAAGTTTTGCCAAAAGAGCTAGAAGAGAGTAAAGCACTTCCTGCAACTTGATGAAGTTACTTTAAAAGTTATCATCTTCGGTGTTTTCTCAATACATAGGTTCAAGGGACTTTTTGAAATTATTGTCTCTAATACAATGAAAATCAGTATTGTATGAATGATGGGACTCCCTTATTAGCTCATTATTGTTCCTATAATTAGCTGAGAGCAAGTAATCACACTGATACATCTTTTGAATAATTGACTGATTGAAGTAATGACTAGCTTTCAAACGTATTTGTCACCAATCTGTAACTCACATAGGTGAAAATATGCAATAAAGTCGACGGCTGCTTGGAATCTGAAGTAAGAGAACAATCCTCTATTCATGTCCATGTCACACTGCTGTGATGAAGCAGGTTTTTAAGTGCTCCTTGAGGGAGTTTGCACATTTGCCATTTTGTCATTAATATACTCAACTCTTGTCCCCCAGAGAAGATCAGCAGAAGGAGGTTGGGGAAGGTGGAGTCAGCATCCTAAAAGGAGGAAGATACTCCTTTATTTATTTGAAATGTTATTCATAAGCTCTCTGAATGACACACTGGTGAAAGATGCCAAGTTAACAGCCTGGGAGACTGGAATATGTGTTTATCCAAAGACTATGGGAAAAACAGAAGTTATCTGCTTTAATCTATAGCTGGCTTTAACCTTGAAATTTTTTCCGGCATAATGGTTACTTTGCTAGAAAACACTGTTCCAAGGCAACAAAAAGCTCTTCACAAACTTCTTCAAATACATCAAATAATTTAGCCAGAAGAATAGAGGTAAGAGGAAAATGCAGAAAAATTGAAGCATTGTATATCAGTACTTCTGAACTACCATAATTTGCTTTTCCCTTTGACCAAAATGTTAGAAAAGGATGAAAAAAGGTCCTTTGTCTTTGAGGACAGGGAAAGGAAAAAGTGGGATGAATATGGGGTTATTGCTAATCTAGAGAGAAAAGTAAGCATTAAATAGGAATAATTTAAGAGGTGGTTTCCTCATTTTGGAATGTCATTCCAAAGGCAAACCTAAATTCACAACAGAAACACCACTTGTAGAGATACCTTCCAAAACTGGATGAAGAAGAAAGGCAAAGTTCGATCTGAGATCTAGCTAACTCTCACCACGATGCTGACTTGAATGGCATGCTTGTGGGTAATACCAGCAACTAAGATTCAGCCTTGAAACAATTTCCATATTTGCATGGAGTGCTCTGATTAGAGACTGCCAACACGCAGCTTGGCCAGACATCAGGCTTGACTGTGTTAGTGCTGATTTCCCCTTTCCCTTTCTGCAGCCACCAAGTTGGTTCCTGGGCACATTCTCAGGGTCTCTGTCAGGGCAGTAACTGATGCTGCCTGATGCTGTAGACTGCAGACCCAGCAGCTCCTGCAGATGATGAAGGCAAAAGCCAATAGCCCAAAGGCTGACGCATAGCCCTGACCACCACCCCTGACCACCAACGGCTGGTGGGTTCTGCAGCCCAGAAACAGATACCTTTAACTGCTCAGTCAACCAGACAGGCCATTTTCAGCCCATATCTGGTCCAGACTTTCTATCCTATTTCCCATAACAAGCATAATTTAGCCCTCACCGCTCTTCTGCATTTTGCCTGCCATTGTGACACTGGAATAGTGCAACCTCTCTCAAGCCTCCAGTCTGAGCAGTCCTACTGGATGTCAAATCAGTTTTCAAAATATAAGACCCAATTTGTAAGGATCAGAGAAAAATAATTAAACCCCATCTGTCTAACCAGGCACCGATTGCTGTGTTATCTGAGCACCTCACAAATAAGGCATGTCATACAGAACAGTTGTTGCCATGTATCTCAGGGATGTTGTTTGCATATCAGTCTTTATCTTAGGATTTTGCAAAATACCCAAAGGCATTTGAGTCAAGGCACAGAGAACAAGGCGAGCAGTAATTGCAGTTATTCAGACCTCATGACACTTTCCACAACTCCCAAATAACAAAGTTAACTAATAAGATAGTCCATACCTGTGAAAGGATGCATAAAGAAAAAAGACTCTGTCTTCTTTTCCTGCTCTAACCTTTCAGTTAATTGCTGAAAGGCTCCAGCTGATCATCACAGAAAGTCAATTGTGTGCATGTAAGCGTACCTAAAGCAAAAAAAGCCCAACCTGCCATTAAGACAACGTATAAGCTTGCAAGAGAGGTGAAGAGCATGTCTGTCTGTCTAAGCCAGGCAGTGGGATTCTAGAACACCAGACAATCCTGAGTCCTGTTACAACCCGGCATCCAGAAGAACCTAACGCAAATTTTTCCTCCATACCTCTACCATGAAAATGGAGTCACCCGTACTTGTTTTACTCACTTGGATGTTGTCAATATTTTTTTAAAATCTCTTTCAGAAACTTGACAGAAGACATTTCTGAATTTTAATCGATCAGAGGCTTTTTTTTTCAGATAACAGGACAACGATGATGCAAAATCAGTAGGTGGCAGAAAATGTATCAAGTTTGGATTAAAAGTATGTAGGTTGTAGACCACTAGTATGAGCCCTCCTGTGGGAGGTGTTGCAGAAATATTTCCACTTCCAGGGAATACGCTGTACCAGTGCAGAAAATTTCATTCCTTACTCAAACACTGACCCTTTTTTGCCTTTCTCTGACTAAGTTGCACCCCAAGGGGCCAGAAGTCTAAGTGTTTTTCCAAGCAATTATACATAATTACATAGTGATGTGAAGTGCTATAAAATGAATGAGAGAAGACATTTGCAAAGAAGTGCTTTTATAATCCTTGCCATGGTGTACATGGAACATTTTGTCCACACTCAATCTTCCTATTTCCTTAATTTACATTATACTTCATAGTCATATTATAGGCAATATAAGTATTGAGGTATGCGTTAATTATCTTGGCTTTACTTCTAAACAGAGGTCATGGAGTTAATTATAAAGTAGTTGAAGGAGTCAGACAAGTTCTTTCTTATGATATTCTGCTCCATAATCATCACTGTACAATATCTTCCAGGGAAGACGCAAGGACTAGTCTTAAAGGAAATGGATAGGCATATCATCATTCTCCAAAAGTTACCATCTAGGCAGCTCTTGCATCTGTGAGCCAAAAAAAGCCTACATTAAACAAGGCCTGAATCTGCAGAGAGTCTGAAGCTGTCGCTTCTATTTAAATGGGGCAAACTTCTGTGATCCTGATCATACTTTATACGGCAACATTGCTGAGCTCTGCAAAGCAAGGACAAAGGGTGAGAACTATGATCATGCAAAGAAGATACATCACTTATCCTATAGGCTTGGCTACTCACTGAAGTAGGAAGAATAACAAAGGAGGTTAAGTTATATAGCCTGATCTACCTCACATTAGCTGCACAGCCACATTTTCTTCTTCATGGTAAATGCAAGGTAATCTTTCTCTGCTTATAAATTTGTAAATTCACACTCCATCATAACTGATAGAGTCTTGTTTGTAACGATTCCCCAAATGCCTGTTCCTTAGAGGAATTCTCTCACTCTACATGGTGAACTTCCAGGGGTTGTGACTCTTCCTGGGGATTCTTCTATATCCCAAAGACATGTACATTTCGTACTTTAGAAAAGAACACCCCACTACAGGCAGAAAATTTATGTTTTGTTCATAAAATAAAAGAAACAGGAAAGGACAAATCAACAACTGATTCACAATTTATGACTTGTTAAGCATTTTGCTTCATAACCACAATCTGTTTACATGAATTGCTTTAGTGTAAGAGTCAGAAAGTTAATTGCTCAGTTTCAGGAACCTTAGATAAAAGCTTGTTTAGTAACTATAATTCACTACAGCCTAACATAAGTCTGGAAGTAAATAACTTTACACCAAAGTAATTCTACTGCCCTCTGATGATTCACAAGTAACAGAAGAGGTTTGAATTAAAAGAAGAGGAGATTGTCTTACAAGAGTGTATTTTATTGATTGTAATTTATTCCAATCAAAGCTCCCAAGTAGCATAATTTCTGTGCTCTTTCACATCTCTGAGTGTCCTTTTCAAGAACATCCTAAAGCTTGGGTCAATTTTTTCAAAAAACAGTGCCCGTGTTGATCTTCTTCCTAGCCATATTCAGCAGTGATATACCTTAAATGCCACAGCTGTACTTCTAACAGTGTACGTTTTTCTATATTCAGTTGGAGTCCAGAAGCCTTTAAGATAACGTCCAGAAGTGATTATATCATGTTCTTCCTTATGCTTCTCATAAACTGAAATGTCATCTCTATAAACTTCCACTCCTTTTAGGCCCTCTGGGCAGCCTCTCACTCACTTCTCTTCAGACCAAGGGTCTGCAGAAGCAGTAACTCCCCAACAGCTCTTTGTGCTTTGTCAGCTGCTGTGGCCAAGCCGGACAAGGACTCTGGGGAAGCTGCGGGCTGCACCCCACGAGGGCTGTATTGACACATGAAGTAACATGGAGACAGAGCGCACGCCCGAGACCAAGCAAGCAGTTTCAACATTCAGCTTCCTTCTCTCCC
>Ga0181612_179165_pt1 | contig 18981 bp, 12 predicted proteins | sample HoacroProtozoa21_FD_119630 | JGI IMG/M metagenome (GOLD analysis project Ga0181612, IMG submission 119630) | Hoatzin crop microbial communities from Cojedes, Venezuel. Combined Assembly of Gp0051906, Gp0051904, Gp0051908 | reverse complement strand
AGTTATCCAAGAATACAGAGAACATTTGGAAATTGCTAAATGCAAAATCTGCCCAAGAAAGCTATCTCCTCGGTACAAAATCTGACACTGGGATGGCTTACCTAGTCCTTCCAGGATCTGACTGGAGAAACTATAGATGTAAAATCTAGATGTAAAGATCTCCCTGTTGATATGTTGTGTATACTGGGACAAATGCTTCACAAAAAATATGCTAAATCCTTTCCAACTTGCACTTCTTGTGACTATGAGGTTGGGAGCTTGGCTAATCGTTGATCAAAAGCAGGTCTAGTGTGAAACTGCCAGGAACATGAATTATGAAATGGTATTTTCTGGAAAGTTTGCCACATACACAAATACCCAATTTATGTATGATGACATCTACTACTTGCTTGTGTGCACATGCAGCTGCATACAGATGTGGTAACACCATAGTAAATATATACTTAAATGTGCACATTTTAAACATCTGGGCACATAGCATTCTTGATCAGATGTAGGGTACACATAAAGCTGTAGGCTGACAAGGTTAAGCAGATCCCATGCATTTGAGAACCACGCCATTAAGACTTGCACTTGAGGTATCGTATTAGATGTTGGGTACTGGTTAATCATAAGAGCCTCACCTGCTTTGATTATTTATCTTGTGGATATGTTGGTGAAACAATTTAGTTCCTTTTTCAAGAAGTTTTTATTTCAATAATCGGATGCGTATTTCTTCTGTCTGTCTCCAAATGCACTAAAGAGCACACGCGTAACCTTAATTTTCTTCTGACTTACACGAAATGATGGCACTACGCTGAGGCAATTCCAGCAGTGAGGATGCATCAGGCTGTAGTTTGATCCTCTGGTTGCCTCAGTGTCAGTCCTACTTAAGCTAGCACCAGTAATAGGAGCTTTAATTCAAAGAGAGGTTGTTTCCTAAAATCATCTCCTAATGGTGTTGAGATACTGTAGTTATCCCAACTACAGATGTCTGTTGTGCCTTAAACATCACAGCAAGGTATCTACTGGTTAAATGCAGACTTTTAAATAGATCTATGTGAGTTGATCTGCTGCATAGTGATATATTATTTAAAGGATTTAACAGTGAATAGAAAGAAATGCCATTAACTGAGGGAAAATATATGCAGAGTTTTGCTGATGTCATTCTGACAATGAGATCTGAGATGTGGAGTCTCAACACCTGAGATGCTTACCAAGTGCTAACACACCTTGGAGCCTCTCAGGGAGAGGAGTGGTAAGGTCGCTGGGCATGGCCCTGCTCTCTGACAGCAGCAGGCAAGTGCTCTGGCCACCCCGCACTGCAGAGTGTACTGGGCTCCGATGCAAGCTGTGGCTCACAGCAGACAAGGAAGGGCTTTGTTCCCCAGGTGTGTAACAGGCTTAGGGGAGGTGTGAGGGGCATTAGGAACAGTGGTCAGCCCCTTGCACCTGAGTACTTGCTTGGGAGACGCTGCTGAGGCCCTTCTGGGTATAGGGCTTGCCCTAGGGAAACAAGCAAGGCTGGAGGCAGGGCTGAGACCCGGCTCAGTGGCTATCGGGTGCCTGCCTGAGCAGGAGAGCATGGGACTTACTGCTTCGGCTGAGGGCAAAAGGCTATCTGCAGATGTCAAGAAGCACTTTGAGGCACATACATGCACATCATTTTCTTTAAGATGTGAAGTACAGAGCCACTTTTCCTTTTCACAGTCATGTCAAAGTACCCCATTTTGTTTCCTGAGCTCTGGCAATTCAAAGAAAGCCCACCGGGAAGGCACACCTTCAGATTACTAAGGTTCACACTTAAAGCAGTAGGTCAGCCAGCCTCCCATGGCTAGTGTGATACTGGGGACTTCCACAGAGTGAATGAGTGATACAGCTTGGGAACTGGGCTCTACAACCCTTACATCAGCAAACCGATAATGCCATTCTTCTTTTGTGTGACATCACCACAATCTTCTGCAAAAGGTAAATTAAGAAAGTACTCTGCAAATATCTAATATGGTGTATCATTTATATGCCTCTGCTGCATTTTAACCTACTGTAAATATAGGAACCAAGTTTCAAACTGCTGCAGGCCATTACACATCAGTTGTGGAACTGCAGTAACTGATAGTTCACATTCACAAATGAGACTTAGATGAATATTTTTGTCATCCCTATGAAAGCCATTCATTCAGTTATAGATGAAGTGAGTATAGTATAAACATACATGTAGGCATGATCATTTTTGCACCTGCATATGAGCTGACCGGAATTTGTACCAAATATATTATCTATACCAGCAAGAAGAGACCTGATGTAGAGCTTGCTGAAGAAAACTAAAGCATTGTCATTCCCTTCTCTGGCTTTGGATCACGTCTTGATTTTATTTCTTAAGTTCTAGGGCTTCAATCTTGTGTAACTATTTCTTCTACTCCAAAAATCTGACAGCAAAATCAAATGCAAGAGTTTCAGAAAACTGACAATTTAATCATAAATTTGTAATAAAATAGTACCTAATTCTTGTATTTCATTTTCATCCATAGAGTTGACTGCTTTAAAAGTATAATCTCCATTTTACAAATAGTATACTGAACTATTGAACATTACATTTTAAAAATCAAGTGTACTGTAGGTAGTGCCTTAGTCATTAGCAGAACACAATACGTGCTCTTAGTTTCTCACATGCTATTTTAATAAAAGGAAACATTCAAGATTAACAAAGAGTGTCAGTTCATATGTATCATGTTTACATTTCCTGAAGAAGTAGATTACACATCTTGGCGTATTTGTCTGAGGAGATGGGAGGGAGAGCGGGGACAGTAGAGGATCAGCGTTTTCCCCCACGGTACCTCAAAATTCCTGTCTTTAACAGCTCCCAGCACACTGATGTAGTACATGTCTGTGGTCAGACCCATTGTACAGGGGTGGAAACTCATGGACAAGGAGGGAAGAGAAAATCTAAAGAGAATTTTGTCATCAGACCCTCACAGTGAAGTAAATCTCTAACTTCCATTGGAAATTAGGAACCCGAATGTCTGGAAGGATTTAGGTCTTGGTGAGTCAGTGTTAGAAATGAGGATGAAATCAATAATCATGGTTTCTAACCCTGTGCTCCAGCAACCTTGTATTATGGAAACATTCCAGCTGTGTTAGAGAGACAGCTTCTTCCAGAGTCAGTGTTGCTGATACCCTCTAATAGAGCTACCAGTATAAAGAAAATCCCCTTCAGATTAATGGGGTTCTCCAGCGTGCTCATAATTCCTGAAGATCTACAAAGTCAGCTTTGAGAGAGAGCTTCATCTACGATGGTTGAGTGCTGACACTATGTCCCACAATTTGACAGGATGCTTGTGTTTCTTCAGGAGATTCCAGATAATTACTCTGAATTTGGCTTTTTGGATGAAATCTTATGTTAGTAATTTCTAAAAAATATTATTACCAAAACATTTCCAGGAAATTTGGCTTTTATTGAAAACAGATTGTTGAATTTCTATTCCACTGCATTTTATGTTTATACTATCTGACAATTTTGTGTGTACCCAGTATCCCTTCTGAGTCCTTGATGGGTATTGATGATGAACTGCTGCTCAAGTATCTAAAATGCCCTGTTGGTCACGTTAAGTGTTCTTGGAGCGCAACAAAGAGTGAGGGATTTTGCAGAGATCTCCTTCACTCCTACGCCTTCCTATTTTCCTACTCAGTTTTGAATATTTTAAAACACCTGGGTTAGAATGGTGCAAATAAATGACATCTGATTAGAGCCTAAAAGCTAGAAACTATTACATTCCCTTGAGATGAACAAATTTCCTCCAGTGTTCAGTGGAACTCCTCATGACATTCAATAGAAGTCCCCAGAACTCCTGGAGTTGTCGGATGCACTCAAACTATTTCCTTGTAGTTGAGAGTGGAGACTGGGCTTAGAGAAAGCTTTCTGAACTGAGAAATGATTTTGACAGGATAGTCAAAATGTTCTATCTCAAAATCTTGGGCTTACTAGCAAGAGTTTCTTCTTCCTAATTTTTCTTCTTTCTTTGCCCTGCTGCTAACTCTGATCAGTTGGTTACATATGACCTCTCAGAAATGTCTTGCTTTTCATGTGTGCAGGGAGCTGTTTGCAAAGCAGCCCTGCACCAAACAATTTTACTTTTTGTGGCTGATAAGGCAGTAAACCTAATCAGTATTTATAAATCAGAACTTTAAGTTAAAGTAAAAGTAGGATTTTATAAATTAAATCATTATTGTATAGCTTTAGAGTAATAAATCAGTCACTTGTATCCTAAGTGCAAAGTGAAGATTTATAAATCAAAGCATTTTATTTAGGAATTTCTCAGCATGATTTGTAAATCTGCTGTAGAATTTGTAAATCCAGATTGGGGTATGTAAATCCATTTCATGACTTATAAAGCAGTTGAATGTTTTAGCTAAATCTAATGTTTAAAATAATGATTCCTGAATCAAAACTTTCTGCTAAAGATTTACTGGTGAGTTTTATAAATCAGAGGCAAGATATATAACTCAAACTGTGAGAAGTGTAGATTTATAAATCCAACTTGTAAATCAACAGAAAAAACATCATGTTTTACACTAAATAATATTTTACAAATGGCACCTCATACATCATGCAATTGCCACAAATCTTCTACATGGAAGTCAGGGTACATAATGGGTGACTGAATCAAAAAGAAAAACTGTGAGAAAGACTGCACAGTGGGTTAAATGCTCAGCTTGAGCCTTCGAGGATTTGGCTTGTGTTACCCGCGAACCAAGTTCGGTGGTGTCGACCTAGTCAGTAGTGGACATTTGTCCAAATCAATACATGATGGCATAATTCATAACCTTGGCAATTGCAGCAGAGGGGAGGCCCCACACAGGAGTAACAGAGGTGTTGTAGATCATGATTGAAAAGCATTGGCAGAGCTATGCAGGGAACCTTATGCAGCACCTGTCTGCAATGCACCTGTTATAGCAGGCTGTCCCTTTTAAGAGAGCCAAAATCCAACAAAAAAAAAGGACCAAAAACCCCTCTAAACCCCAATAATCTAACAGACCTTTCCACTAATGTAATATCTAGACCAAAAAAAAAGAAAAAAGTTAGATTCTAGTCATATGCAGGTGTCATTAAAAGGACTTCAGAGAAATCCTCACTTTTTAATTTCCAAATAAATTTGTATTCCCACAGCAGAATTTAGGTCCAAAGGCAAGTATTAGAGAGTAAGATTGGCCTGTAGGTTCTGTAGGGGCTTCACGTCTTGGTGACTGGAAATTCTAATGCAGATTTGGACACAGTGGGTTTGCATTTCCACAGCCATGGGAATCTGTTTTCTCCCCTCATCTTACCACTGACTGAGAACCAGCAAGCTGCCTTTGATGGCCAGCTAGCATCACAGCTCAGTACTTTCCTTCTCCTTCTACCTTCCGCTTTCAGTGCTCACATCAAGCTACAAATCTTGGATGTGGGGTATGATGGTGGCTCTGCCTCTTCTGGTGCCCTTTCAGTGGGACAAGCAGAGCTATGGTGGCCTCCAGGGGCTCAGGTACTCCCAACCAGGATGCAGCAGGGGGTCTCCATGGACACTGGGCTTTTCTGTTCTTAGTGGGCAAATGCACTTGAAAGGTAGGATCAGAGACCTTCAGTTGGTATCCAAGTCAGAAAACTACTTGTTACAGAGAAAAATGGTATGAGGAGAAGGTATAGCTCTCCTTGCTTCTGACAGATTTTTTCACCTGGGAACAGCTTCCTGTCACCTACTTCTGAGTGAAAAATATCTTGTGTCTCAAAATAGTTTTTTAGAATTCAGCTGATGGGAGGTTAAAAAATTAGTCAGGAATATCAAGCTGAGATTTTTCAATGAGTGTCACTAATGTTTATAATAGGATCCTTAACTGGCTATTTTTCAGTTTCAAAGTAAAGAAATTACAAATGAAATTTGCATTTAATATAATTTAACAGTATTCAGTTCCGGAATATAAGAAGCTCTGTATATTCCCTAATGAAAGCATCGAGTTAAAATAGAGTTGAAGTTGAAAGTGTATTTCAGTAACTTGGGGGTAAAAGAAATAACCAGGGTGTTGTAATTATCCCTAAAACTACTTTTACAAGCCCACAAAATTCAACAGACATGAATAAACTTAAAAGAAATGCAAACATGTTAAAGTAGGGAAATACCTAATTAAGGCAAGTAAACAACCTTCACTGTGCCCTGTAGTGATGTCATACAGTAATTATATAGCTGTGCATTTTATTGTCCACTAGAACGGCTTTCTGATGATCCTTTGAATTTTATACTTCTCCCTTCCTTTACAGCATCACTGCATGGCAGAGAGATACAGCATGTCCTGAAGGAGTGAGCCAGGATGTGGAGATAACAGACCAAGGGTAGCTTTGAGGGGAGAAGCAGGCAGGAGGGACTGCATGCAGGGAGGAAGAAGGGTAATTTAGGGACAAAAGAGTCTAAGGGACAATGGCACATAACAGAGTGAAACCAGGACTGGGCAAGTCGTCTTTTTGAGGGCTTTTTGACATTGCTAGTAACAGAGAGGAGCTGGGCTTTTTAGATTTCTTCAAAGCCAGACTGCAGAGTGAGCAAGCAGCAGTGCCAAAGTGAGACTGTGGGCCAATGACTAGGGTAGGAATGTCTCCAGCGTGTTTTGTTCACCAGGTAAGATCTTTGCAGAACTGCAACCAGCATCATAAAGTATGTTTTTCTGATGTGTTTTTTCCTACATCCTTGCTTCAGAGCCATCATCTGTTCTGCTGCAATATCCTATGGAGCCAAAACCGCTTTCCAAGGGGTCAAGCAGCTACACAGACTTTGTCTTGGTTGCCAAGTCTTCTACATGGAAAACTGTTCAATATGAATCAAAGATTTCTTATGCTTTCCACTTGTTACAGTCATTAAGATTATACCATGAAAATTAAGAACCGAGTGGAAGTTCGTATAGCCTGTTACATCATTAAATAAGGCAACCTTTGCCAAATTTCTGAATAACTATAGCCTCAGAACAATCCGCAACAAACTGTAACTATCTGGAAAATTCTGAGAGATTTTGATGTTGCTATTAAAACCAGTGGAAGGCTGATAGTGTGTTAAAATGCTAAAAACTCCTTTTTTTTTTTTTTTCAATTGATACATTCCTGGACTTATCAGAGTTATAATCTAGAAGATATGGTGCAGTTTTCAAACCTTACAAAAAACTCATCTCTCGCTGTTAAGTGCTGCAGCTTCTCTATAAATCCTCTGTTGCATTCTTGAGTTTTCTACCTCCCTTTGGATTTGTAGTCAGGTGTAGATATAACCTCAGGTTTTTTCCCTTCCAATCCTTGTGGTTTTTTAATATCAAAGTTCTCTTGCAATTTTTCTCTTGCAAATGCTAGACAAATGTTTTTGTTTTATCTTCTCATATAATGATTCCAAACAGGTCTTGAGTGTGTTGCAGTCAGTCCCTCAGAGAAAAATCTGACTGAATTTCTTTTATGGGAAACAATGCAAAACTGTGTGGGCCTGCAACTGACCTGGCAGTTGTCTAAATACATTACGATGTACTGCTTTAAATGGCAAGGTTGTGTCTGATGCCTCTAAAGTCGCTGCGGTGTCATCAGCCAGCTTTCCCTGTTCTCCAGCATAGCCTGGAATTCAGAGGCAATGCTCAGAAAAATCTGGGCTATATTCCAAGAGGAGTAGCAAAGAAGCAGATACTGAAGTGGTTTTGAACGTGGAGAGCCTTGTTCAAAGACATCTCAAATATTTCTCTACTATTTGACGTGACTTCTTGACTTACAAAATTTTAGTTCTTAACAGGAGACAAAGTTGAATGGCAAGAAAGTCCTATCGCTTAAGCTATATGGCAATACTTGAAAAGCCTGTGTTGAAAGTGAAGATATGTCTTATGTCATGATATGGAATTTCTGGTAACACTAACCTCATCAGCTCGTGCAGAAGGTCAAGTCCTGAGGTAGATATGGCAATATGTACATTTTGTAAGCCCCTCTAAGCTCCAAGGTCACTCAATCCTTGTCAGATCTTAGACCCAAATAGCTGCTTGCTGGACCACACATCCTGTCTCCTGCGTGGACATGAAAGTTGGCTATTAGCGGCACCGGAGGGCACAGTGATTAACTGGCTGTTGGCCTCCTAGAGCCTTGCCTATAGCTCTGGGTGGGAAGGTCACACTGGTGAAAGCAATCATCAGAGTGCCAGAAAATCCAAGTCATTATCCTAATACAAAACAGAGAGAACTAAACACTTCAGCAGGCTGTGCTTCAATGACTGTGATCACTAAAAGAAACTAAGATTATCTCCCTTGCACCTAACCTGACATCTCAGAAAGCCTAACTGCAGTTGTACGTATGTCTGATTTACAGTCACATTATCAAAGCTAATTACAGTTTTCATATCCTTGTGATTCATTCCCAAATCACAGAAATTAGTTTAAGGATTCCATCACCCCTTCTTCTTCTGGAGGTGTATTCTGAAAATGCCAAAGGAAAGTACTGAAGTAAAAAAGAAACAGATGTGGATTACATGACAAAGATGCATGGAAGTTACTTGCTAGTTGTACAGTGTACAGTTAAAAACAATACTATATTAATACCAACATCTCCTGGTTATACATGATGAAACTGCTATTCATATAAGGAACTGAAATGACTTTATGAAAATAGGTAAATGCTACTTCAGTCTTGCACATAGGAAGAATGCATCATGTAATTTACAAACAGCATACCCGATTTATTCAAATCCATGTTCTACAGAGGTTGACTGTCAAGACTGGGGAGATGAGCCCAAAACACTGGACTTCAGGTAGGACTTTTTCTCACCTTGCAGCTCAGAAATCTTAGCAGTGACAATACCATCAGAACAAAATAGCAAACCATAGTGCTCCGTGCCAGAAGCAGCATACAGACCTATCTCTTGGGTCCTCATCATAAATACATTCAGCATGACTGACTAGGGTATCATTCACTATGGTGTTTCACTCAACCTTCAGATCATGGAAGTGACACAGGAGAGGATACCACCCTGCAGGGTATAAAGAAGTGATAATCTATAAAATTCGTATCTGTCTTGCTCTAGAAGAAGTAATGTCAACTAGTAGTACAGTGTACAGTGACAAAGCTGATAGCCGGAAAGAGAGAGTGCAACTTTTCCAGCTATACATTGCTGCCACCATCTTCTGCTGGTGCAGCCTTGGATACAGCTTTACTGCTTGCGTACTTCAGATGTCACTAGCATTGGCATAGAGAGGGTGGTGAAGTCTTATTTCTTTCATATTCTATAGAATATAATTATACAGATTCTTCTGAAGTACCAACTCAGACTTCCCATTTGTGGTTGGTAGTAAGTAATACTGATGCTAATGATAAGCAGTAATAAGCAGTACTGATACTTGAACCCTTGCTAACATCTTTTGTCATCTTGCTGACCTTTTCCCCTTTCCTGGCTTGTAATAGTAATCTAAAAAGAATACATTGTTATATAATCAGGGTACATGACTTTCATTGTGTTTGCACTTTTTCATACTGTAAGAGAACCGAATCTTTTTTCTGGCAGTAAATGGATTTGCAAACTTTTCATATCAAAGATTAATAAAAAATTATTCATCATCCTCGTGAAGCTTTTGTGTGTAAGGACTTCTCATAAAGTCTTTGCTTCATTTGTGACAAACATAAGTCATAAACTTTGTCTGACAAGGGAAAGTAGATTGTCTTCTGCTAGTAACCCTTATATTTCAGTTTCAGAAAGAGAGGAAAAAATCCCAGAGAAAACAAAAAATTCTAAATGCTGCCATTAATTTTGCAACCATTTCTTCATCCAAATTTTAGGAAAGATTTCTACTGTATAAGGTCAGGCTTGCAAACTTCCTAGTAATTCAAATGGAGGGAACAGATCTTCAGAGAGAGCAATGGCTGGTAACTGGTAAAATGCTGTATGGGTTTCTGACGCCATTACCCTCAGAAGTAAAAGGAGACTCTAGTTATTCTGGGCTGCAGTCCTCTAATGTGGATCTTCTGTCTTCACTTGACAACTTAAATGTCCCTAGCTCCCATTGCCAGATGATTTTTAGCATAAGTATCTGCTTTGATCCATGTTGCAGTGTGTTTCTTTCTGGTTGAGAGCCAGGAGTCAACCTGGATATACAGGGGCATTCAAGCACAGAGGCTTGAATGACAATCTACTCATAGATTACAGCTGAGAAAAATAGTGTAAGAATAGACCAAAGGACATGCTATTCTACCAGGAAGCAAAAAAACAAAAACTGTTTTGTGAGATTAGCATGAGAATGAACCACAAAGTCATCTGCCTCATAGAAAAAGTTTTTATGCTGAAAGCTTTTATGTAAGAACTTCAGAATATGTGATGCCATTGTTGGCTCAAAAGTCAGCAGAGCAAGCTTTTTTAGTTGAAGTAACTATCATGTATTTGTGAAGATTTTGGGATGAATGACCTAGGTATTTCTTGGTAAAGTAATTACTAAAGCAAACAGAGAGAATCCTGCCTCTTGCGCTCCCCCCAAGAAACACGCTGGGATGCAACAGGTGCTGCCAATGTGGTTTTGCATCCAAGAGCCATAGAAAGAGCCTGAACTTCTCTTTTAGCTATGCAGAGCTCTTTCAGACTGCCATAAACTCTGGAGGCACTTTGCTTCTTAAAATATGTAGGGCAGGGGCCATCAATAAATAAGTTTCTCAATCTTTTTGTTACCTTTTCCAAACATTTTCTCCTGTCTGTCATATTTAAAACTGGCAGCTATTTTGTGCAAGAAAAGGAGTGCTTTAGGAGACATTGCCTCTGTGGTAGCTGCTCAGAATCAGCACATGCAAAGCAGAAGATGTGCAGGTACTCTCCTGATTTGTTTTACACATGCACTGGAATCAGATAATTTAGGTTGGAGGGACCTGTTGGGCCGAGAAGCCCAATCCCTTGTTCCACAAAGGGCTATACCAAAAATCAAAGCAGGTTGCTCAAAGTTTGTCTGCCTTATGTAGACAAAAAATGAAAATCTCCATGGATGGAAATTCTGCAGCCTCTCTGGGCAAACTGTCTCAGTGTGTAGTCTGCTGTGTTTTTTTTTTTCCTTTTAGCGCATTTGGATTTCTGCTGCTGCAACTTCTGACTATTGCCTCTTATTCTTTTGCTGTGCATTTCTGAGAAGAGTCTCTGCTAGAGCCCAGCCTGAGCTAGTATAAGACATCAATTAGATTCTCCCTAAACCAGCCCTTCTCCAGAGTAGACAAATTTAGTACCCTCAGCCTCTCCTCTCATGTCTCCAGTCCACTGGACACTCTCCAGTTTGTTGATATTGCTGCTGGACTGTGACTATAGCTGTAGCTATAAACTAGTAAGGTTGTTACTAAGATGACTGTCCTGTGTGATACTTGTAGCTCTGAATAAACATACAACCATGTTTCTCTCTTTCATAAAATTTCCCAAAAGAGCTTGCGTAATAAGGATGCTAAAATAATCTTGATTATACTTGTTTATATCAATTCTCATCAGATGTGATAAATATTAATGCCAGAATGAGTGTAAAGTAAATTGAGATGATCGCAAAACAGCACTTTAAAACAGAATTGTCATCCAGTGGATCACCTTGTCTACAAAGGATGGCAATAAAATGTATCAGCTGGCCTTGTAATTATTGGCTTTGATATGTCCATATTCCTTATGAAGCCTGGAAACTGAATTTAAATCTGGAATCAAAGCTTTGATTTGTTAAGCTAGAACAGGTTCAACCAATGGTATAAAGACCACTTGATTCTGATAGTTAATAATTTTGTTTGTGTGACTCTACCCAGGACAGCAACAGTGGGAGTTGCCAGAGTAATGTCATCTGAACTGGCTAGAACTTTCTAAGGAGAGAAGGGCACCTGCAGAATTTCTGGGAGGCACGGAGTGAATGCAGATAGGTCTGCTAGCTCTATGAATTTGAGCCCTAGTGACACAGATGCTGAGGCTAAAGTAAGGACTATGTGTTTCTCCTTTGTAGTTATGTTTCTTTCCTGTTTTGTATTTTTTTACATTTCCTTTCTTGCATAGCACACAGTGAAGTTAAGCCCTATATTTTGTATCTTTAATTGTGCTATTTACGGTGCTTCACTTGGTAGTCTCTGAGAGGTGGAGTCTAAAAGTGTGGCTATTGCAATATGTCTGAGGGCTTCTTGCCCACTGGGATGAAGAGCGGAATGGGCGAGCTGCAGCCTCAGCACACAATGGTGATGATAATTAGATGTATGCCGTATTTTGGTGTAACCTTGGCTATCCAATTAAATGGCTGTGCTGCTAACAGAAGGACATCCAAAAAAATGGATCTGGATTGGGTATACACGAAAGATACCTGTGATTATGAAGTGTTTTGGCATGGCCTTGGACATCCATTAAGCATGTCTGCCTGTGCTGCAGTAGAAGGTGCTGCTGGATGCACCACTGGCACAAGTGCCAGAGGCTCGTGACATCTTTTGCTTGCAAATGTCCTTACAAAGATAACTGAAGAGTTAGTCTTTCTCCCATCTGTTTTTTTTCCGATGTTTATTCACTTCCTTATGATCACTGGTATGTTTTCTGGGCCATGCCCAGATGATCAGCTGCAGTTTAGCTCAAGCCTTCATAAAATGTGGCTTTCAAATGAATTAGTGATAGATGAGTTATATCGAAGTGGTCTGTGTAGAGCTAGGAATGACAGCTCATGCTACCACTCAGGATTGTAGTTAAAAAAAAAAGTTGGAAACTTCTAATTTAGAGAGATTTAGTTTAAAAATGTGTTTACTGTCCAGGCTGTGGCAAGCGTGTTTCTTATTCCATCATCTTGTATCAGTCAGGCTACTTCCCCTTTAAGTTGGTAGGCAAAGTCCCGACTGATAACGAGGGGTGGGAGGGCAGCTGGTATGGTGTGAAATCAAGAAAACAAGTGGTGCTGAGATGAGGGCCTCAGGGAGCAGCTAGAGCTTTCCTCATGGTTTTTGTGCTTCTGTCTTTCAGCCATGTGTATGCAACACGAAAGTTCTGGTTGTTGGTGAGTCATACTATAAGTAGGGTGGAGAACACTTTTAAGATTAATTACTTTAATGAATGTTGAGTATTACCTGATTTTTTTTTTTTTTCTGGGTGATTCTCTACCCTAATCCCTGTCTTGACTGGTGATGGTATTTATGTATAGCAACATGTAGTATGGACTTCTTGGAAAAGTTAATAACTGCCTGTAGCTGCTGGGAGGTGAATAGGATATGAAGCCCATCTGATTTTGAAAACAGAAGTTGGTCATTGTGTTAGATGAAGAAATAGGATAATCTCTTTATGGATGAAGGGAAAAGAAGTATTTGGATTTCCCCATGTCAGAAATTTAATGGTAATAACTGTATTTAAGAAAAAAATCCTCATTGGACATACTCAGCTTTATCAGGCTTTGTGCTAGTCTTCTTTAATATGTTAATCAGGATAAGTTTAGTGTCGACTTAAAGTGTTGCCAAAAGTTTTATGTGTATGTTTATGTATGTATCATGATAAGGAACACACATTCCATGAGTAATTGGAGGACTCTGTGGTCTGATGCTGGATTAATTTTGGTCAAATTTTTGTGGAAAAATTATTCAAGCAAGAATTCAAAATTATTTCTTAGGAATTGGATTCAAAGGACTTGACTTGATGTCTTTTTTCACCTTAGACTGTAAAAACAAGACCAGTTATGCTGTTAGCTGGACTTTGAAAATGGCAATAATTATGTAATTAAGAATGTGCTTCAGTTCTATTACGCTATCCATAGAATTCCACAATCTTAAAAACAACATGTTTTAAAATATTTTACTAAATATAATTAATGTAACTGAATTTTATATCCTACCAAGCTGTGCAATTAAATAGTACATGACTATTTCTTACAATTAAAGATTGCAAGGAACTTCCTACATACAATATGATATATTTAACAACATTTTATGCTAAATAGTTGACATAGTTAATGTTGTAGTCACTTAATTCAATTTTAATTAGCCAAACACTAGTTTGAAAATGTGAGCTTTTCATTAACTGACATTGCTCATATTTTTGCTGCTTGTTTTCCCCATAGTTCTTTCAGATTATGTATGTATAATGTGTTAATGTTCATGAAATGCATTTATCATTGAAGGCAATGCCAAAATTAGTACAGAGTGAAGAGAAATAAGGGTGTGTGTTTTTTGACAAGTGTAGCTTGAGCCTGAGAAGATTTAAAAAAAAATATTTTTTTGACGTAGTAACCAAGTACCCCTCCTGCAGAAAACTCTTCTGGCTTGGTTTTATCTTGGAGCAAACAGTGTTTGTCCTCCAGTTATTTGTCTGTATGACAATAGACCCATAACAACTACCTTTGAATAATATGTGGGCTGTTTTTACCTCAAAAGTTTTAAGAGAGAAAAAGCTAGGGAGAGAAGATAGAAAGTCACTGACAGTGGAGCAAGACCATTTGACGGTCGCAGTTGTCTAGGCTGAGATCCTGCCACTGAGTAGCCTTGAATTACATAGAAACCAGGAGGACTCAGTGGAAAGACATTTACACCTTGAGCATGGATCCAGGAATATTTCATGAGGGACAATTTCTAAAGGATTTCTATAATTTATTGTTTGATTCTGAATTATATAACAGGGAAAAGGTGATATTAATTTGACTTTGTTATAATACTTGCTTTGCACTGTTAATCCTACTATCTATATAGCTGGGGAAAAGATACCAGCTGGTTATAGGCTAGAAATTACCATATTAATGTTTTATTTGTGTGGGAATATAGTTGTGTTAATTAATGTTTTGATGTGGTTACCAGCACTTAGTGGTCTCTGAACGTCCCCTGCTGACTTAGGGAAATTAGAAATGTTCAGGTATAAATGTGGTGGGGCTAGTTATACCAACTTTACCCAGGTACTCCGGGGGGATTCCCAGTTTATGAAGGGTGGTGGTATGGTCTTGTACCATCAGGGAGAAGCCTTCCAGAGAAGGAGTGCAGGGTAGCTGGGGAAAAGGAGATGTGGGAGGTGTTAAACCAAAAGAGGGGCTTCCAAACAGTGTGCAGCTTGACTCCAGACAAGGCTGGCTGTCTGTCAGTATTGATAATTATTACCTCACTATATGAGCAGAACTCTAGGTGCCTGTCTTGCTGCAGAAGTGTATTTACAATTCACTGTTATTTCACAGTCTACAAGAGACTTCTTTTTCTTTAGTCACAATTGGTTTACTTTCTTATTTCTTAAAACTTCTGGGGTTTTTTGCTTTATTTTTCCTGCCAAGTGGAGGGTAGGAAGAGAAGCCCCCAAAATGTAAAGAAGGGATATGAATGAGTAAAATGGAATGTTAATCTTGAAGCTGTCACTTACATCCTTTTCTTTATTCTAGCTTTCTACTTGTCTCCCCCTACTTCCTTCCCTCTACCTCCTTTGTTCGTTTCTTTCTCCTCTCAACTGCCATTATTGCCAAAAAGTGTCTTTTAATAGAAATATTTTAATCTAATGGACAGGCACTGTGTTTATGCCATTTATAGCTCTCCTGTGCTCAGTCTGCAGATCTGAAAGAGTTAAATGTTCCAGCACTCTGTAACCTAGATAAAAAATATGCATTTTAATTTCTAATAAAAAAATCAAGCAGGTATGAATAGCAATAAAATTGCTCAAAATGTTTAAATTGAAGGAAAACAATTGAAAATGGATTTAGAAATACAATGTTTAGTTAAGCAAGCTATAATGTTCTGTTATTTTAATCAGTATTGTGAAGCAATTTAAAGTATGCTGGAAGAGAATTCTTATGTTTTAACATATAATCCTCTCCCTCCCCCAAACAAGTCACCAAAAATTCTTTAATGTTTCAGTCATATTCTATAGTCCTTGGCCATAGTACGCTCTTTGTGCAAAGGTTTTCAGTTTTTTGATCTGTTTCCTGGTTAGCCTTAGTACAGCTAGCCCTGGACAGTGCAGCCAAATGGACCTCCAGACTGTCATGTGAAGAACTAGATGCTTTACCTAAGTCCTGGAACAACAAATAAACAAAAGATCCACGATGAGAATTAGAGTCCTGAGAGAGATGCCAAGGATTGGCTGTATGGGAGGAGTCTGGATTCAGCAGTATCTCTGACACAGAGCAAAGCTTGTCCCTGCCTTTCCTGAAGGCTAGATGGGGGTGCATTGCTGTGCAGGTAACAAAGGCTGAAATCTCAGTGCTGCTGGGCTGCGTGCTGCTGTGCAAACGCCTGGAGCAGATCATGACTTGAGGGAGAAAAAATAGGATTGGTAGCTTCTGTGGTCTCCTCCAGCCCTGGTTCTCTGACGGTCCCGAAGAGTTGACAATTCAGCGCTGATACTCTCTTCTAAGTAGCTGAAACCTTGGGAAGTTTAGGCATGTGAGAGTTGGTTCATATGAACGCTTTTGCTTTAGATGCTTATCTGGAAAACTTGTTCTGATTTTTGTGATGCGTTCTCAGTTCCTCTAACCTCACTGAAGGAAGTGGGTCTGTCTTACCAGTTGTTGTCTATGCAGCATCTTCGTGGGTGACTTTAACCAAACTTCTCTCCTTGTCCTCCATTTCCTTCAACACAGGCTTGTAGGCCTGATGCTACTGGCTATAACTCTCTGAGGACAGTGGAAAACTCCTGACATTTTGGCACAAATGTTGGCACCCTTCTTGCACAGCAGAAGTTTATCTTATCAATATTTTTAAGAGAGCCTCAGTTGCTTGAAGAGGAGGAAGGAGTATCTGTGCTCAGTCAGCCTGGGGACATGTCATGGTTTAACCCAGCGGCTGGTGACTAGGACCAGACAGCCACTCGCTCACTCCTCCCCCTTCCTTGGCAGCAGGATGGGAAGGAGAAGGGACTGAAGGTAAAACTCTGGGGTTGAGATAAAGACAGTTTAATAAGACAACAAAGGAACTAGTAATAATAAAGAATATGCAAAACAAGTGATACACAATGCAATTTTTTCTCACCATCTGACAACTGATTGTGCAGCCTATCCCTGAGCAGCGATCACGGAACTCATGGAACTCATGGAACTTGTGGATCCCTGACACCCCCTGGCCAACCCCTGAGCATGATATCTATGGTATGGAATATTTCCATTGGCCAGCTTGGACTAGCTGCCTGACTTTGCTCCCTCCCAGCTCCTGCACAGATGATCGTCAGCCAGATATGGCAAACTGAAAAAAGTTGTTGATTTTTTTGCAACAGCTAAAAACATCAGTGTATTATCAACATTCTTCTCATACTAAATCCATACCACAGCAGCTACTGGGAAGAAAATTAATTATATCCCAGCCAAAATCAGGACTTTGGTTTTGACTCATGATTTGAAAACCATTGTCCTTTCAAAAGCAGGAAATATTATCAGGTTGGTTTTTTGGGTCTTTTAAAAATGATGACCAAGAAAAATATTTTTCTGATTTCCTTTCATATGGTTTTATCAAAAACTTTCTTCAAGCAGACATCATAGAAATGAGGAATTTAATCTCAGAAAGTTGGGATGTGACACCAGAAACAAAACCAAGGCTTATAAAGGGAAATGCTGGATAGTCTTTACAACCAGCAGCACTATCAGCTCTGCTTTGCAATTCCAAATCACAGTGTTGTAAGTGATACAGTAAGGGATTAGCAATTGTATTTCACGCTGTATCTGGAGTAATGGTTGTAGTAGTTAGCTAGGTCTCTGTGTACAGTACTTTTACTAGCTAATCTTACAATGTTTATTTGCCAGTTCTTCCAGCATGCTTTACTGATACTAGAAATACACAATACTTAGAACTATGACATGTTTTGTGATGGACAGCCATTGTTTTTTCCACTCACTGTGCACTTCCCTGCTCAGCTTTTTAATATTAAAACCTTACAAGTCCTGGTGCTGCAGAACAACCCCATCAGAGAAATCCCTAATGACATTCACACACTGAAGTCACTGAAGAAATTGCCAGTTTCCTTTAATTTGCTATCACATCTTCCATCTGGGTAAGATATTTTTTATTAACTGAGAGGATTGCAGCATATAGAACCACAAACAAGGATTTCGGTCTTGACCTACATTATAATCATTCACTAATTTCCATTCTAGCCATGCAATTAACCCAAACAAAAAAGACTTTCTCACAGTAGTAGAAGACAGAAGTACTGAAAGTTAATTGTAATGCTTGCTAAAACACCTTGCCATATTTAATCTTCACTACATAAATGTATGAGTCAGCTGTGTTTCATTTTCAGTAAACAGACGTTCTAGCTGAAAATATTTTGAGAAAGAATGGTCTTGTGGCTTCCATTCTTAACTCTACTGTCTGACACTGTGTAGCAGTAAAAATAGGTAGCTTTTTAAAACTTCATCAATACATTAAAATTTTACTGTCCTGAGGAGATTCTGGAGTACAGAAGAAAAAGTCCCTTTTTTAGAGTATTTTGGAAAGCTATGACCTAGCTTCATCCTCCTGGCTTTAGATATTTAATTGAGGCACCCATGTCAACATCCACATTGAGTGGAGAGAATACCTCTGGAGGTCATCTCAGCTCACATAAAATCTGGACCATGGTTTTGGATGCTGAAAATAGGCTAAGCCATCATGCTTTTCCATGCTAGGTAAAAACCATAGGGGCCTACACACTGTGTAGTAGTTAGAAATCGTATGAGCTGCAGGGTTGGAATAGATGACCTCCAGAAATTTAGTTCAGACTAAATTATTCTGATTCCGTGATTCTCTGTCATTTGTGTTTCTCTTTCATTGTAGCTTGTTTTTATTAGAAGGTCTCTGTATCTGGATATTGCCTATAATGATGTTAGCTTCATTCCTAATGACGTCAAGAACCTCAGGTATATAAGCAACATAAAATGAAACCAGATCTGTACATCACAGTGCTGTGGACCATACCTGGGTTTTAACTGTGTCACTGAATACATTGTGAAGATTCACTGCACCCTTTCCCCACCTTCTTAATCCTGTCCTATGTGAGAGGCTCATTTAAACAACACCAGTAAATGGTAATTGCATGCCCGAAATAGCTGGGGATAGAGTAGAGCCAGCCACTATTT
>Ga0181612_182030_pt1 | contig 18985 bp, 10 predicted proteins | sample HoacroProtozoa21_FD_119630 | JGI IMG/M metagenome (GOLD analysis project Ga0181612, IMG submission 119630) | Hoatzin crop microbial communities from Cojedes, Venezuel. Combined Assembly of Gp0051906, Gp0051904, Gp0051908 | reverse complement strand
GATTTTTACAAGATTTTAAAAATCATGAGAAGACATAAACTGCGGTAAGAGACCTTAAAGTGCATCTGTGTAAGAGTTCTCACGGACAGGCTGCCCGAGCAGTACAGCTGCAGTGCTGTTTTGTACCTCTGAAAGCTCAAAGCACTGAAAATGTTCCAGAGAGAACAGACAACGCACTGCAAAACACTTGCTGCAGTTGCAAGTGGGGATGTCCAACCGTGGGCCCACTAGGCCAGCCGGAGAAAAAGTCCACTGAGAGAAAAGCAAAGCATTCCCTGTGTATCAGGGATTGCCATGAAGCCCCCCTGCTCCACCCCAAATACAACACTCCTGTGATTTAGGCTGCTACCTGAAACAGGCTTTCCTGTTGAACAAGGTACTTGCTAAGAATCTGGCTTGCCATGAGTTGTGTGCTTCCTCATGTGACAGCATTTTTCACCTCTGTCTTGCAATTATGTTTACAACTTGTCACAAGCCATAATTAATGTCAAGCTGTCAGCATGTTTAAAAAAAAAAATAAAAGAAACGAGAACATGTAAAAATCAAAGATTTAAAAGAACTCTCATTTTCACAAAGATCCCTGTGGTTTTGGACCCTTTCAAGAGACATTTTTGGGGTGCATCCGTACCAGTAGATAGAATGAGCCAGGAAACATTTTCTGGTAGCTACCGTAACAGCTTCTATTCACATGTAAGTTCTGCCAGCCCCCTCCAAAAATGACACCATGAACAACACCCAACCTCTGCTGTCCTTCCAGCTGTGCCCAGACACTGCCTGAGAGCATGCTAGCTGGCACAGACCAAAGTGCCTGCACCAAAGTACATCAAGGACTATTCAAGCAATTTAATGGCGTGGATCACTGTGTGTCATGGCTTAGGCCTATGTTATGACCTTGTTTAGTTCAAAGCAGATATTCCTTTAAGGCTAGAATCTGTATCAGCCGGGCACGCTCAGATATGAAATCTTCACAGCCTGTCTGAACTAGCGAAACAGGCACGGGCAGCTGAAGAAAGCCACTTCACGCATGGCATGGCACGGTCCTCACAGATCCTTTAGGTTCACACTTCCCTCAGGAAGGCAGGACCTGAGCGGAGGTGAGGTTAATCTCACACCACCACCCTCCCACTCCTGGGTTAACCCAGTACCACTGGCTGGCAGCGGGAGACCAAGCCAGGACTCCCCAGAGGCAGCAGGAGGGGCAGCACCGCTGGTTCCAGGCAGAGGGCTGCAGACCGGAGGCTGACATGGATGCCACGTCCACGCTTTACCAACTCAGCAATCACTTCTGAGCGGGAGGCTGCACAACTTGGCGAAGACAGCAGCACTTGGGTGCAGCTGGTTTCTTGCCCAATCTAATGAGCACAAGCAATATATCACGCACAGAGCGACCATGACGTGCAAAGGGCCTTACTCCCCCTTCCCCACGCAGCCGGTCACAGTGGCTATGCAGTCAGCGCCTGGCATGCCTATTAAGCACTGACAGAACTGAATTTAGAGCCAAGCGAAGCGCAAGTGTTGGGATGTCCAGCCTTAAAACAGTCCAAGCTGGTCAGAGACTTCATCTTCCCAAAGCCTCCGCTGCTGGGTTCTGCTGGAGACAGGAAACTACATTGATCAGACGCCACAGGGGAATTTCTGCTTCCAGCCTTTATGTCTATGCTGTGTCTGAAAACACTGTAAAACTGCAGAAAGACTCACCTGTCCTGAATCTGACAAACATGTCAAGAACATAGATGATATCCGAGCCATAATCCAAGAACAGCCATAATTTAATATGGTCAACTTGCAGCTCATCAAAGCAGGCTCTAAAGAAACAAAGATATTAAAAAAAAAAAAATTACACCAACTGCATAAGCAGAATACTGGCAATATGTGTCCCAGTAGCATGTTAGTGAACACTACCGGCACTAAAAAATTAAGGGCAGCATATATCCACGCCTAGATATCTGCCCACTGGAGCTATGTCTAAACAGACATGAGGATCTCCCAGAATTCAAAGGTGTTCAGGCCAGGAGCAAAACTGAAAACACATACACGCCACACAAGTGCACTTATGGAGGAACACATATATCCCTACAACTAAACATGCATCAAATTTCATGGGATACATGAAATCTCCATTAAGATAATCCCCAAATAAAATATACATTTCCAAGCGGCAAGCCATCCTCGTCTCTCCCTGCCATCTGACGCAGCCTAGGCAACCCATTTCCACGGCACTCCCTTACTTGGATCCAAACAGATTTCCACATCTCACAAGCAGAAAACAAACACTCGAGTAAAACCCTCCTGCCCTCCAAGCACCTAGAGATGCACGACATTCAGTTAAGGTGCCCAACGCTGCCCATGCCCCGCCCCTGCTCCCAGCTGGGTGAGGAGAAGCCCTGTCCCCGGTGGCAGTGGTGGCTGGGATGGGGCGGTGGTTGGGACCGGGCGGCAGCGTTTGGGATCAGGCAGCAGCCGTTGGGATGGGGCTCCGGCCATTGGGATTGGGCTGCAGCTGTTGGGATGGGGCGGTGGCCGTTGGGATGGGTTGGCGGCAGTTGGGAGCCTGCAGCAGTTGGGACGGGGCGGTGGGCAGGGGCTGGCCGTGCCACCCACCAGAAGGTAGCACACAAGGCCACAGCCAGTGCTCACTGGGAATTGCTACAAATCATTCTTAGACCAAAAAGATGAAAAGAAACATTGGCCACCTGTCCCCAGCAGTGTGTACACCGTATATCCCTGAGGGTATGTGAGCTGTGCATCTCGGTAAGTCACCCAGGAAATGCCACAGGGAGGTAAGAGGATGATTTACACAGGAAATGTAACAAGACTCTAAATTTGAAACCTAAAATTGCTATTAACTTAAATCCATACCTGCACACGAGCATACACCAGTTATAGAACACGGGTGCTGCAATTATGGTCAGCCAGTTGTAGTAAATATTGCTTGAAGGATCTATCACAAAGATCTCTTTTTTCTTCCTGGAAAGTAAAACGTGGAGATTTACCCCAGAACGGTAATGAAGTGACCCTGACGGATCTCCCTCTTCGGGAGGCTGCTCACCTCACGATGAACTCACAGCTGCCTAACAGGACGTATCCATGCAGGCAGCTCCGATGAGATACCAAATACCAGCTTCATCCCATCTGACGTGCTCTATTTGTTTGCTTGACCCAACTTTGGAAAAAAGTAAGTAAGAGTGCAAAGAAAACCCCAGACACTCGCATTGCCCGGGCTGAAACCCACCGCCTTTCTCCATATAACCCCCACTGAAAAAAAGTAAAACTTTGAATGTTTCTTGTTATCATTGCAGCTAGATGGCTATGGTCCATTGCGAGAGAAAGAGCCTTCCTTTGCGGATTAATTTTGATGGTTTTGGCAAATCCTATTATGGAAACGACTGTGTGAGCATGCATTTGAACAAGGAAAACATGTATGTATTCAAATACATGTTTACACAAGTAAGGCTCTGTGTGTGCATACACACATACAGTGTGTGCCTAGAACTTCAACAGGTATTATTATGAGAAAGCAAATCTCACACATTGAGAGTCCTGGCTCCCTAGGCCTCACAGCAACGAGGGATGCTGAACAAAGTGTACGGGCCTGGAATTTAAAGATTTAAAGAACAGCACGGCTAATGGCACATGTAGAGTATGCTCGGAAGTGCCCTTACTCAGCATGAGGAAGGCTGATATGGAATAGACAGCAATTAGGCATGTTGTATGTAATCAGAGGAAATACATATTAGTGGATCGTGAGGTCCACAGCTGCAGAAGTTATTCCAACAGTAACATGCGATAGTGTGATCTATGAACTGTGTAGTAGTGTGGGGAATATGCGACTGGGCAATGCTTGGATACGCATTTGTGTGACTTTTCCCAATTTCCACAAATGTAAATGTATTAAAATGTAATGACAATTTCTTTCGTATTTGTGTGTATTTCTGGCATTATCCCTGCCATCAGCTGAATGACCTGATGATAACCTTAGTAAAGGAAGCAGGTTTAATCTAAAAAGTATTTACTCTGCCATCTTCACAACAGGTTTTGAGCCATTTCTTCTAAAAAAACATCACCACCTCAAAACTGGTGACAATGAAATATGGTCTTCATATGACAGAGTACACTACCTTCTAGACATTTATTTTCTTTGCTGAAATATTTTTAAACACTTTAGGCTACTGCAGAGCTCAGGTTCTTACTACATAGTAATTGAAGCCGAAAGAGAATCCTTAGAACAAAGGCTTTCTAATCAAACAAAGCTTTGACTAAGAAAGTCAAGATCTTGAGATCAAGGAGACTCCACTTGTAAGTGATTCCTAACTACACATCCCTGTGCCTGCACAGGACATGCCACCATATACATACATATAACTTGCAGTATATTACTCTAACATACTCCTTAACTGTGAAGTCCACTCAAACACATTCTCTTCTTATCTGCTACCATTGTTATTTTTAATGACTAGCAATACTAAATTGTACTATGTTTTGGTCAGCTTTAGGGGAATGAAACAGGATCCTTTTCTGTCAAAAGCATCCAAATGATCTCATTTTGTTGCAGAAATACAGCATCTCCTAATCAGACGAAACAAACTTTAGTAATCACTAGAAATTAACTTCACCATATTACATAATTAAATATGCTAGTCAGTGTAGTAACTAAACTTGTTAGTAAAGCTGGAATTTTCTACATGTAAGATTTTTTGCTCTTTGTCCAAACCAGACTTTTGGTTCATCTGCTCTGAATCATCATGGACATTGTGGAACAATAAGAAGCCTGTACAGATCTCCAAAGCAGGCTGTTACCCTAAAACGTCCTCAGAGTCAAAAAGTGATCTCCAACAGCAAAACAAAGTGAGCAGAGGCAGATGAATTCCCTTTTACTGAGCAAGGAAGCTGTTCATGACAGGTCTAAACACAGGTCTGAAAGATGCAACAAGTTCATTGAGCAGCTGAACCTTTCCAAAGAGGAAAGATTAACGATTTGACAGGCCAACAATCTGCCGCCTGCAGAACAATAATAGTCATGGAAGCGCTATGATGAAATGCTATATCATGTTTTGTAGTAGTGTAGGAGGTGTGTTACAAGCACACATTCATTCTTTATACTTACTCTTCTTTTTTTTTATCATCTTTTTTGCCATCTTTTTTGTCATCTTTCTTTTCCTCCTTCTTTTCCTCTTTCTTTTCCTCTTTTTTCTCCTCTTTAACCTCTTTCTTTTCTTCCTTTTTGCTGTACAACATAATGCAAGGCTTAGCAATATTACCGATACTCTAGCAGTTAAGGGAGAGGGTGGATGCTGAGGTACAGGAAACTAGACTAGATTCCGGACAGAGCAGGACAGGGTTTCTCAGTGGAACCATTTATCCAACTGGTAGAAAGGGTTTATGAGTTGAGGCCTCTCAAGTCGACACCACCACACTATCACATCAGGTAACCAGCTGGCTGATTCTGTGCATTAGTCACCCACACTTGCTTGACCTTTTCAGACATCAGTGTACCAGGCTGATTTTAATTAAATGCTTCCTCTTTGCTTCATTATTTAGAACTCAGGCCTCTAAAAATAAACTCATCAAATGATAACAGAACTTGAAATGGCTTAACAATTTGTCAACATTCTTTGCATATGCAAAACTGCACAGTGACTGCCTGAAGCTTTAATGGTAATTAAATGAAACGAGGCTGAATTTCCTCTCACAGTTCTTTAAAACCAACATAGCTATAATTAATTGATTACTCTGGCTTCAGCAATTGCCTTGGAGAAGAATCCCAGTCAATGTCTGAACAGAAGCAGCAAACGCAGAGAAGAGAGGTGTGTCTTATTTAACTACATAGCAGTCATTTTATAAATGCTTTATACTCAACATGATGAAGCCAACCAATTTTAGACCTCTACAGTAGGGATGAACTGTATCTACGAGATAGTCCATATCTCATAGTCTGTATCTACAAGATGACTTGTGCCATAAAAGGATGTTTTTCTTTCCATCAACTGTAAAGGAAGAATGGATTGCCTAGTTCAGATGCAGGTCTCTGTGTATGATCAGAGGAGCCATGCCCAAGGTGCTCTGCCTGTATTCGACTGCCACTGTATTCAACGGCTGAACATTAAGCATGAAGTTCCATCCTTGCTAAAATCAATGTGAATTCTGCCTAGACTCAATGGAATCATGATTGTCCCTATGTTTATTAATTGCTTTCCCTGAAATAAAGTAAAAATGGACCATTTAACAGAATTCTATCCTACTATTCCATAGTATCCAGCACAGACCCAAGCAGCAAGATTTAATTCCAGATATGGATTTTCATACTTTTAAAGTATGTACAGCCTTTAGCTCATTAGAATGTGATATGCCAGATATAAAGATGGATCTGACTTTCCCCATTCTTAGGGTTGTCTGAACAGAACAGTCTTGAGCTATGTTAACTTACGCAGATAGGCCCAAGCATCCTCTTCAAAACTGCAGAAAGTTAATGTTTTCCCTAAGATTCTGTCAATACTTAATCCTACAGCTAAATTTGCCACATGCATTGGTCAAGAATCACGTAAGCTGAAGAACTGCACTCATTTGCACAAGCAAAAAATCCATCACCTGAGATACCCATGTTTTGTATTTGAAATTTCGTTACTCCTTGAAGCAGAAGGTGTCCCCATTGGTTCGACAGAAAAGCCTATGTGTTCCTGACACTACAGTGTATGTGGATAACGCATATATAAACACAACTCTCCACTCATAAGGTCTGGTTTGGATGAAAGCCACAGACTCCTGCTTCCATGGGAGCTACGAGTTCTCCTCTGAACTGCCAAGAGTGGGTCCAATTCTCCCCTTATACTGTCAATAAATGAGAAAGTTCAGTGACAGCAACATCCTGCAGCAAAGACAGAATACGTAGTAACAGTTGAAAAAGTGCTGCTTACAGGATTTGAACCAACAGGCAAGAAGTTTAGTGAGCTCGCTTGTGCTTTGCATGTATACTTGCTCGTATCACTCAGATCAGAAAAAGTCTAGGCTGTGCATGGCAGTCCTGTCTATGAATGTGCTTGTTACAGGGACAAAGAAGCACTCCGAGGGGGAAGACAATAGTCACCAATTTTAAGATAAGTATAATAGGTCTAGTAATAGCTGTCATCTATCAGCAATGAGCATCTGTTCCAATTCTTACAATTTCCATACTGATGCAGCACAACCATGTAATTTGGAAAAACCCAGACTCATCTGTGAAAAAATGCTGAGAATCCTACACTCCTCCACGTCCAGGGGAATACCACCAAACTGACCAGCACCACTGAAACCTTTAAACACACTGCAATGGAGCATAACTGGAGGAGAAAAGACCTTTGGGCTGACTGATCTTCTATTTACACATACGTCTCAACTCACAGAAACAGTTTTTCATTTACCAAGGCTGGTTTCTACATGGCAGTAGGAACCACAGTGAGAGTAGGTATTTCTTTGCCATTAATTTCCCTGGAGTTCTATGGCTTCTCTTTCAAATCTGTGCTGAAAACTCCTTCCCATCTAAAACACGTCATGATTTCACTCCACATTGCTATGCATGGATGCCTGATCTAAAGGCCAATTCACAGTTGTTGCTGTTAGTGTTAACATTGCTCCTCCATACTTCAAATGTCTGGCATTCTTACCAGAAATGAAGCATTACAAGTGAACATAACTTTCAAAGTGTAGGGCCACTGTACATTTGTGGATGTTGTTATGCAGGGAAAAGTAGGTTGAGATAGAGAATCAATCAAAAAGTCTCAGTGGCGCTGAACTTTGGAGGGAATATGTTGACAATTCCAAGTTCCTCCCACGTTTCGTTTTAAAAAAGAGAAAAAAACATTATTTCACACAGCATCTAATGCCAATACTTCTTTTTCTCTGGCCTAAGATAGCCTACAAACTCATCTGTCAACTACAGGTATCTTTCAAAAGTGAGATTCTTCCATTTCTGTGGCCTCTGTCCATCTTTCTACTGTGGTAACTCCCAACTTATCATACTCCCACCTACTTGGAGTTTGGAAGTGGAAGTCACTCAGAGGAAAAGCCTAGCCATAATCAAAGACTTGAAAGCATCACCTACAGTTCCCCAAGGGCAGGCACTCTTAGATCTTTAACATAAGGAAAATCCCAAAGCTTCGAAAAGACCTGCATCTTTTTTAATTTATCTGTGCTACTGAGTAAAATGGAATCCAGTAACTAATAAAACAGTTGTTTGTGCCTGTCCTCTTTGACAGCAATACAGTGGCATCCATTCTGTGTTTCCAGTGCATTAAAAGGAGCGTGCATCTTCAGACTTACAAAACACGGCTGTATCAGCCCCTATAAAAACAGTCATAATCTCTGAATGAGTCAAATATTTGCATTTCTCATCTGTCAAGTACTTTTCAAATCAAGTATGTTTCAGACAGGCAGGCAGGTAGACAGACAGGTGTTGTCTTCATTTAAAGATAATGAAACATAGGAAGGATGAAAGTTTTGCCCAGGGTACATGAGTCATTGTCAGAAACAGAGTAAAAAAAGCAGTATTTCCATCCTAATCGGTCCTTTGGGCTCTGACCAGCAGGCTAGGCTCCAGGCTTTTAGCGCTTTTTTATACCAGTCTAAATAAAATTCTGCACATTTCTGTCACTGTTCACTGCACACTGATTTTCCTTTTTAATAAAAGTTATGCAAACCAAGCCACAAAGTTGCTTGAGGAGCAGGAAGACCTCTTTTTCAGGTACGCGCACAAAGGTTTTGCAGCATCATTTAAAATGTACAGTTTGAGACAGCCCATGAGGGAGCTATTTGGAGAAAAAAACAAGAATTCCCTGAAAGTATTTCTGGCATAATCAGAAACTGTCTTGATTATTTTTAATTTTTGTTTTTGTCTAGAAAGCCATGAAAAAATTAACTATCATCACACGTGAGAACAGATCTGCTGCTGGATGCTACACAGCAGGTATGTCCTCAGATAGCTGTGGTCTAAAACATGCAACAAACATTGGTGTTGGGTGATTTCAAATTACAGGAGCTCTTCACCTTTTCAAGACATTTCTCTTTGGTGTAACACTGTGAAATATCTTATCAAATATATAAAATAGACTCAAAATGACAGCTTCTGTCAGAGCTTCCGTTGCAATGCAAGCCTTATGATGTTGCCTGTCACTCTCTCTGCATCTATACCAACAATATCTGCTGAACTGAAACACACATTTGAAAAAAAAAAAAAAAAGACGGTTAGTTTTCATTTCGACTGCACACATACGTGTTTTCTTGGTACTCTGATCAGTATCCACTTCTCATTTGACAACCTCAAATTTTGGGGTACCAAAATTTTTTGAAATTTTTTGAGACCGGTGTCTTAAAAGAGGAAAATCACTATTAGAACATCAATATATGAATCTCATTTCAAGAACTGAAGAATTAATAAATCAATTGACAATGCAGTAAAATCAGCCAGCTGAATTAGAGGAGCTAGGGACTAAATGCTTAATCAAATTCACTCGAGAGGCAAGGGTAACTTCAGACAAAAAGAAGTTCACAGGGAGCACGAAGGATGCTTTTAATACTAAGAAAACTAGATCTTTCTTCATAATTAAACTATATTCTTAGAAAAGGCTTAGGAAGAGATAAGGAGTTAATACTACAAAAGTTACTAGGCTGAAAAGGGAAAAAGAGAAGGAGCTAGTAATAGAAAGGTGTTTGGAAGTTATTAGTACTTACTCTTCATTGGTGTTGTTGCTATAGTTGACATTAAACTTGGCCAAGGGCCAGTGACTGCAGCAAGTTAAATAAAACACATTAGAGTGTAAAGACTGTTGGCATTTCATACACGTGTTTACCAACATGATGGACTGGCTTACTAGCTTCTCACATATGCACTGATAAGATTAGGAAGGTCAATTTTGACTGCAGTGATAAGCCCTTTGCATAACTATTTCAAGGCACCAGTTTCCTTTTATCGTGTGCTTGGCATACACATTTGTGACCACATCTGATGTCTGAAGCTTGTTCTCAGGTGTATTAATGCATGGCAATATGCATCTCGCTATTTTTAGCCCTGTACTCATTTGGCTACTATTTTCAGCTTTCTTCAATCCTTTCAAGTCTTTTTCACAGATGCAGTGCCAAGGCTCTTTGATAAGTAACAAGCGTACCTACCACTGCTGCAGAATTAAGCCTTCATGATAGAGTAACTGGGAGTCACCGTCACACGGCAACCGTGTAAAACTGAGAAGGCAAGGATGGATACTTCCAAATTTACTTCTTCTAATAGCTTTGTATAGAGGTTTGTTGGCCCAGGATCAATGTTGGCCTCTCTAACTACTTCAAATCTGCAGCTGCTACTGATCCAGATGTCTGAAAAATCAGACAGCAGTCTCGCTAATTCAGCAAAACGTGCTTTTGAGCTGAATTTCTAAGGAGCAGATCAAGTGAAGATAATAAGATTGTGCTGGCACACAACAAATCAAGGTAACCTGTATCATGCACAGCCCTTCAAAGGTTCTTGCTTTAATCTGAATTGCTAGCTGAGATTTTGAAATAAATCAATTTATTACTTGCTTACCTACCAATCTTTAACTATGCAAAAAAATACGGGAGAAATTCAAATTCTGTCTTGGCAAAGCATAACGCCAAACAGAAGTTCAACTTCTGTCTTGGAACTTCATTTTCCTCTGTTAGCTGGAGTTACATTTAAAACACTACATCATCTATTTGTAAAGTAATAATAATTCATCAAGTCAAAAGACTGTAAACACATAAAGGCATAAAGGCTTCTCTTGCAGGCCTCCGTAGTTTTATCAGAAACATTTTAAGATAAGACGGAACCTGCCTTCTATACCGAAGACTGAGTATGTGCTAATAAAAGAAGTCAGCAGCCAAAAGATTTTCTCATTTCTGCATCAGAAGCTTTATGTAATGTTAGCAGCTGAACTCCTGAGTATCAATGACACATTTTGCACGACTGCTTGTTTGGAGTTTCCTAACACTCGCAGATAATGTGCGTAACATGAATGTCCTGAAGAGCCACAACTAGCCGCATCCTACATTCTTGAAATAGAAATTGCATTCATCCTCAGTGGAGAGGAGTTTAGCAATATCAAGTTGCACAGGTAGTATACGATAAAATTCCAGTTCTGAGAAACCATTCTGCCTGAAGCTGCATGATCAAAATCCTTTACTTCAAGCTCTTTGCCACAGTGTGTTTGAGGGGGAAAGAGGAAGTCTACTGAAAGGTGTAACACTTCAGTTATGTGAAGATTCCTGGGCAGCATTAGATACTCTGTTCATCTCCCATGCTAAGCTCCTTACTCTCTTCTTAAAATAAAACTTACATCCTAGTTACAAAGAAAATACCATAACCTCATTTGTCTTCCTTTAAACTATAAACACTTCTTCTTACCTGTTCACTCCCCCAGGCCGCTCACGGATACCCAGAAAGGAGCGGATGTTGCTTTGCCTACTGGACACCTCTACGAGCTCTGGCCCTCGGATACGCTCTAAGAAAGAATCAGGTCTTTGGTCTTCATGGTGCAAATGTCTTGTGGCCCATGACCTCACAGACACGACAAATCGTGATAGCCTGCATGGAACAGACATACAATGTTGACTGAACCAGACAAGAACATCAGATGGCTTAAATCATCCCCACAAAGAGCAGCTCAGGAGGATTTTTCTTCACCTGCCTCAAAATTAAACTTGATGGATTAACTGTGTGAACCCAGTCACTTCCCACAATGTCATACATCACTTTTTTGCAGTGGATCAGGAAACTATTGCACACATCCGTTCCTAGTCCACTGCACCAGCACCACAGGAGCAATAGCACGATATTCTTGCCAAGTAGGGGCAAACCAAGTGGTTGGGGTAGCGCAGTGGACTTCTGACAAACTTATGACATTATGTGATAACGGTGGAATCCTCGACTGACAGAATTAGGAGATACAAAATACTGACAAGATCACATGCTCAAGGGCTTGAACACACAGTGGAAACAAAAGCTGAACAGTGAGGGAGGGAGGATCGACTTCCAAACAAGGAAAAATAAAAATTTACCCACTTTCCCCATGATTTTAAAGCGTCTGTCTGCAGACATATTAATTGCCTATCGTATGTAAACCTGCCTGCTGCATAGAAGGCACTATTTCTTCATCCTAAATTTCTAGCAGACCACTGAAATAAGCAAAAAATTATGACAATGTAAATCACATTACGAATCCTTACAATGTTTTCTGTCAAAGTTCAAAAGGAAACATGTATCTGAAAAATTGAAAATAATAGAGACCGAAATCTACACAAGTGATTATATTTATTATCTACACAATACATTGTATTATTTCCTACCAGTAGTATAGTTTGGACAAAAGTAGTGTTAATTCAGGTTTCCCAACTTGATCTCGAAAACAGCGTAATTAAACCCTGAACAACACTCAACTTCTTACAGAGACCTTGGGCTACTCAAGGAAAGCTCTTTACACTCTCTCTGCATCGGTTAGTATTACATATGCTCAGAATCCACAAAGAGGTTGATGTGAACAATTTAAATCTTATGGTAAAGTACATTTGCCTCTTGGTTGCAGTTTTGAAGGGCCTAACTACACCTCCTCATAGATCTTGCCCAGGTTCTCTTACCCTGAAATAAAAAGGACAAAAAAGGCAGGAATAGTATCACATATCAGAAATTAGAAAAAGATATCTCTAGTTCTTTAGCACTATACCATGATAGCATCATATAAGTCACCTACAATTTCCAACCATTAAGAGAATTCAAAGCCTACCAAGAATGCAAAAGAAAAGAAAAGCTTCAATAAAGTTCTGAGATTATTTACACAGATTCCTCACTGTATTCAAAAAACACTTCATAAAATTAAGCTACAGAATTTTTCTCTTTGCCTGAGCAGAACTCAGCTTTCACATAAGGAGTGGTATGGAGAACTTGTAATATAGATGTTCTTATCTACATTAGAAAACAAAGCATTTTGGTGAGGCCTGTTAGTTAAGGAGCAAACAAATTTTACCAAATATTTGAACAAAGAATTAGAATTTTCTGATCTCTTCCACGCTATATTATTTTACTTTTTTGTCCTTTCCATCTTGAAGCAAGATACTCAGTGAAGTCCATCAGATGCTGTTGTCTTAGGTCCTTGAGAATTTGCATTCAAGAGGCATGTTATGTGACCATATTTAAATTGCCAAGCATTCATGTTTTCATCACAGGCTTCCTTCTATATTCAGACCATAAGTAACTGTAGCTACACGCATGTGTAATTCAAACTATGCTGAAAAAGGGTAAAGAACAATATAAACAGAGATTAGGAAGGAAATTCTCAATATTGGTTTACATATTCATGTACTTTACACAAAACACACACCTATAAATGTTTTGCATCTAAAAACAACTTCTTGCAGACTTTGTAACCTACATGCAGTGCTGTCATTATCTGACAACCAAACAGGGAAACACAAGTTTATTCTCCACCATGCAAAAGGTTGAAGTGCAAATGACACTGTTTAAATTACTCTAGTTTTATAATCATTTCTTTCTTTGCTCTTTGAAATACACTATGCTTAAACTGAGTATGGCCTGTATTGTGTGTAACAATGGTATCTGAAGACAGAGCTCTGTAATCTCAGCTGGAAATCTTTAAACCAGACACATGAAGTCTCTGAAGCTCCACTTCAGGTTTACGTTTAAGTCCCAGCAAAGTAAATTACTTAAGCAAATGGTTGACTTGAATTTTGCTGACTAAGGCTCCCAGACCATTATAAACATAACTGGGTTCTAAAATCAGAGAGAAACTCTTGCAGTCCCAACACAAGAGCCCCCGCCTCCTCCCTTGCCAGAGCCATCTACCAACAAGTGAATAATCATTATGCCTTCTTTGATAGAAAACAAATACATCGGCTGTCAGCCAGAACCAAACACTTATCCATTTACTTTAGAGTCTGGCCTCGCTTCATGCATTTCCTCAGTGTTCAATATATTTTTAGATTTGATCATGTAAAAATATTTTTTTTAATTCAGACTAATTTGTGTGAGCTCATTCAATATCTCTAGGATTATAAGGTTTTTATTAGCAATGAGTAAGCGTTGAGTTCGGAATCAATGTCAAAAGCGGCTTCTGTTACTTTTCACAGGCTTTCTTCAGCTGGACTCCATCCATTTCTTTGGAAAGTGATGGTTCTTCTTACTTTGCCTCCCAATTATGATCAGTCTCATCCAACAAGTTAAACTTAATACTGAAAATGGTATTAGTTAGCACTTTACCTTGCCATTGCTCCCCTGCCTGTGAATGAGCTCGTCTGGGATTCAGATAGATGTCTTCCCTCCACAGAAATGACTCTCTGCAGTTCTGAAGACGCATCCTCACACAGTGAATGGGTCCTGCAAAAGCAATTTTTTTTAAGAATTCCCCACAGCCTCCAGCAGACTTTCCCCTGTCTGATTCTTTCCACCGCTACACCAGGAAACAAGGCAGCAAACTGTGTTCTTCCTCGTAATACGGCATACATTTGATAAACACCGAGCTAAGCCTATATTCCTACTTATCTGCAGCCATCCAACACGAAATGAAGTCAGTGGAGGCTCTGCCATCCATTCCAGCAAGCTCAGAAGTTGATTCCTTACTGGTCACTACTATTCTGGTGCGCAGATACGCAATTACGGAAAGCGTATTTTCTACTCTAACACCTCCAGTGAGGCATCAGCAGCTTTCCTGAACAGAGTTCATCCCCAGGGGGCTTTAAAGCAACCGCCCACCGCTTTTTTCAGTGTTGTTCTCCAGTCTGGAATTTCCACCAGTACGGTTCCTTTTTATGACTCCAAGCAAATACGCATCTCTTCTCACTGTCACTCTTGCTTGGACTGAAAAGGAAAACGGTGACTTACAAGATGCAGGCCTGATGTTGCTCACTTGTAACCGAAACTTCCCCTGTCGCACAGCGAAACAGGCTGCGGGTCTGCAGGGCTGCCCCGGCAGCGACGGGATGAGGGACCGCAGGCCACTGCCGCCGCACACGGGGCACGGCGCAACCGCCCAGTCACACCCGACTGCAGACCGCGACGCTACCCGCAGGCCTTCCCGTCGTTGTAAGGCTACTTGCAGTGAAATAATAAGCACTGGAGAAAAACAGATTAAATTTTAGCCCCTTCTTTCAGTAATGGAGTTTTGAAACTGACTTCACTGGAACCCAGACTTTACCAGGCCTCACCCTGGATTTTTTTATAAGACTCCTAGGGCCTTCTCTCTGTTTTTCCTTCTGTCATATTCACTTTTACAAGAGTTTGTCACATCCATTAAGGATTGCTTCCCCCCCTCTGTAAGGCAAACAAGAACTCCCACCTGACTCTGTTAATCTGTATTGCCAGGAAAACACTGCCGATAATGATACTTGCAGCATCTTCCAAGAACTGGCAACAGCATTTTGAATGCCCACAAAAGGGTAATTAGCAACTCAATTTCGTGTGTACTCACAGCTGAGAAACTGACAAACAGAACATTAAAACTTCAGTATTTCTTCACAAACAACCTAAAGAAACCTAAAAATGCTACGTCCTGCCACTCCCAGAATTCTAGGGGAGAATGAAAAAAGTCATGGAAGAGAAATCCATTAGGGATTACCAGATTCACAGAGCCCGCACTCAGCTCAAGGAATCTCCTTGACTGGATGCTGGGAGAGTATCAGAGGAAAGTATGTTACAGATACTAGTAGCTGACCTGTGATTTTTTCTTCTTCCTGGAGCATCTGCCTACAGTCCTGATGGAGAAAGGACAGTGTACTAGTCAGTCTTTTAGACTGTACTGCTACAGCTCTTTTTCAGTCCTTTTATTCCTTTCTACACAGAAAAAATGTATTTTGTGTGATCTTAGACCACAATAAATTCTAATATTGCTACTTCTGTTCTTACTTACCAATTATTGCTATTTTTGAGTCCTGAAAATACTTTAAAAGAAGACAGTGGGAGTTCTTAGAAAATAATTTTAAGTGTCACAATTCACATGTGAAAAAAAAAATCTGATTTTGCAGAAATAGATAGCCTTTCATGAAGGGTTAAGCCATTATCTTTTATTTCACATCTGGATGGATTAGAAGTTTGTGTTCAATTAGTGACTCAGATAATGAGGAGTATCTCACTAAGATGCAGTAACTCAACTGCTTTTAGTGACTGTACAGTAAGTTGTTATATTTGCTCTAAATATAGGTAATTAAATGTAAGGGTCACAAAACAAAATAGTGAATAATAATACAGAAAACAAAGTAAACATGGATTAAAATACTTCAAGTATCCTTCCAACTAGAAAAAAAAAAAAAGATCATCAGAGTGCATTCTTTGTCAGTCTAAGAAAACCCTACACACGAGGTTGGGCCCAGGAAATCAAACAAATCAGACTTTTTCTGAAGTCTCAGAGGGAGATCTACTTCAATTTTATTAGCCTCTATAAGCATACTGAAATAGAATGAACACCATGTGCTGTTCTATTTTGATGATAATAAATAAAAGGCTCAGAATGAAGAGCTCAGCTTTATTTTGAGTAAAAGCCTAGGAAGACAATGCAGAATAGTGCAGAGATAGCTGAGTAAGCTCCAAACAAGCTACATCAGGTACCAAAAGCAACACTGTCCTACTAGCTCCGCTTAGCAGCAGAGTCATGCCTGCCAAGTACATCATCTGCTAAGTGCTTCATGGGCATGATCATCCCCTTCACACCCCTCAGCAGTGTGGAAAGCTGCGCTCTGCTGTCCCTACACAGGCTCATCGTATTTTGTGTGTCTGTAACATCAAGAGTTTTACCAGCTGTCTGTCCTCTTGCTAGCAGTAACTACAGAGCACTAATGGCACCCTCTAAAACCCAATGTTTTCAATCCAGGGCATGGCTTTTGGTGTCTGGAGCCAGAAATACGTTGACGAAATGTTTTAATCTAGGTGAAAGAAACAGCATGCATAATGTCACCTGATCTGAACACCTTTCAATCTGATCCAGAGTCCCATGGAACAAATAAAAAATTTCAAAATATTTCAGTTACTCTCTGGTCAGATTCTTACCGGATCTTGATAAGTGATCAGACACACTCACGGAAAAATTTGTATTTTGTAGGAAAAAAAGGCAAAATGCTCAGATTCAATTGCTGGAATCAAATCGGGTGGGTTATGGAATCAACTAGCGAAATTTCAAAGTCTGTATTTTTATTTTGGTTCCCTGACTGTTATTAAAAGACAATTTTCTGATTATATGTGCATCCAGAATTCCTACAACTAGTTTATGTTATAACTAAATGTAACAATTTGTAAATAAATTCAGGCTTACCTTACAAAAAAATTACAGATATAACGTGTAGACAACTCAGGAAAGTCAAAATCATTTTGTTGAAACAGTACTAAAGTGCTTGCATTTCACTTTTACAAATACAGCTTATGTATATCTGTAACAGGATCAGAAAAGAACACACAAAGGACTCCGCCAGGCAACTTCTGTGAAAGCACCTGTCTGATATTACATAGCAATCCCATATTCCACTTTAATTCACACAAATGCAAATCAAAAAGTAAAACTAAAATGAACTCTTCCCTCTATTATTATTATAACCCCCTATTATAACTCCCTATTATAAAACTAATATACTGATTCTTGACCTTCCTCAACCCTGTTCATATAATACAAGATGCCCTATTTGTCAGCTGGCTTTATACTGATGCAGAGGGACAGTGACAGATGGAGCTTTTGATGTAACAGCTTCAATGCACGTGGTATAACTTTTACTTTATTTTTAAAAAGACAGACTTATTCCCATAGGGACTCCATCAGCTTGCTTGGTATCTGCAGCAAAACAATAACCACTGCCCCTACTATCCAAAGGTGTAACACGGTCTGAAATCACCATGAGAAAAGAATATGTAGCGTGCCAAGAAACAGACAGCAAGTTACAGAGCAGAAACATCAGCAGATGATTGTGCCTCCTCAGCTTATGCTGAAAAATACTGTATTTCCACAGGGGTAGCAACGTGACTATGTTTTAGAGAAAACTGACTGACACTGAGGTTTCTGCTGCATGGCTTTTCAGCTGTTTAAAGGCCAGTTTACTCCCATGCTTTCAAGGTCTCTAGCGGAGGAAGCTCTGGGAAGGATACTGCATCAGCAGCTGCTGTGAACCTGTCCCTTGCCTTAATTTGGCACTAAATTTGCACAAAGATCTTCAAGTAAACTGTAGAAGACCATTTTCAACGAAAATGCATGTAAGTAATCCAGAATTTTCATTTAGTAGTAATTGTTTTGAAGTTCTGATCAGCTAAACAAGAATTGCTGAAGCCCTTCTGAGTGCTCACTATGAGCCAGACTTCAAGGGCAGGATTTGGCTCCAGAGGGCAGTGACTTAAATTGGGGTGTCTAATATAAGCTGAGTATCTAAGTTCCCATTGTAGTCAACTGCCATCTTAGGGCTTGATTCAGTTGCCTCAGCACAGGAGTCTAGTACCATTCAGAATACTTCAGAATACTTTATCTGACCTCTCCCAAGCACACAGGTCTCACCTCATATCCACTAGCTCCAGCTAAATGCTTCAGACACTCTGTGGTATCCCAAATAGCTTTAGATGCCTATTTTAGGCAACTAAATACCTCTCGTAATCAGCACAGCCAAATGAGCCTGAAGAGCTACTCAACTTCAGGGGAAGCTGAACGGTTCCCTAGGCTCCACTGTTAGCACTGACTACATCTCCACCAATGACAGCAGGAACTTAGACACCTACTATCAGAAAGACACAGAAATCCAGATGTCTGCAAGGTACAGCCGAATCCTGCTTCCAACTTTTAGACAGCCAAACTGTGTCCATAAGCTAATGTGCTGCCTGTCCTATTCAAGCTGTTTCTATACAGAGGCTGTATTTTAAAAATTAAGCCTCATTTGTTATTTTTTGTTTTGTTGATTTTTGTTTTAACAAAATGGACCAACTTTGTAGCACACTGCACTATAAGAATATCACACACACAGAATGGTAGGGGTTGGAAGG
>Ga0181612_151482_pt1 | contig 18985 bp, 12 predicted proteins | sample HoacroProtozoa21_FD_119630 | JGI IMG/M metagenome (GOLD analysis project Ga0181612, IMG submission 119630) | Hoatzin crop microbial communities from Cojedes, Venezuel. Combined Assembly of Gp0051906, Gp0051904, Gp0051908 | reverse complement strand
GCTCCTACTAGCCCCCCATCCCTCTAACCATTGTGTATCCTCCCCTAGCCTGTCGCTGGCAAGCCTGATAGGTTCCCCTTCCCCCTTCACCTCTAGTTTAAAGCCCTGTCAATGAGCCCTTAAAAGAAAATGAATGACAATGAGCCCTTAAGAGAAAATTCAGATGCAGCAGAGTCTAGTTCATGATGTATAGAGAAAACAAAGGCATTCCGATATTATTCTTTGTTGTCCAGCTTGTTTCACCCCCCACCCTCACACTGCACTGTTGAATACCTATGTGGTTCCCGATCCCGACCCTCCCAGGAAAACCTGGACACAGGACCAACCTCCCACACAGGCGAGGATCTCAGTGTCTGGATCAGTGGGTCCTGAAACATTGCTGCCGGTTAGGACCAGTTTGGGTGTCCTGGTTTCAGCTGGGACAGAGTTCATTTTCTTCTCAGTAGCTGCTGTGTTTTGGATTAATGTTGGTAACACTGATGTTTTCAGCTGTTGCTAAGAAATCAAGGACTTTTTCCAGTCTCCCATGTTCAGCTAAAGAGCAGGCGTGCAGGAGCTGGGAGGGAGCACAGCCAGGGAGACAGCCAAGCTGGCCAATGGAAATATTCCACACCACAGACGTCCTGCTCAGTTTATGAATGGGGATTGGCTGGGGGACAGGAATCTTTTTGTTGTTGTTTTTCCTCCCCTTTTAAGTGAGTTCAAATTCTCTCTTGTCCAGGAGCTTGAACTTTTCCAGGAGTTCAGTCTTTTGGGGGAGTTTTGTGAAATTTGCAACATCCACGAGTTCCAGGTTCTACAGCCTCTGCTTGGGGACTGACTGCAAATCAGTCATCCAGTGGTGAGAAAACTGTATTGTATTTAGTTTGTTTTGCATATTTATCATTATCATTAGTAGTATTAGTAGTAGTAGTATTTCCTCTGCTGTCTTATTAAACTATCTGTATCTCAGCCTATGAGTTTCCCCTTTTGTCCATTTCTCCTCCCTGTCCCACTGCGGGGAAGGGGTGAGCAAGCGGCTGTCTAGTGCTTAGCTGCCAGCTGCTGCGTTAAACCACAACACCAGGCAAATACAGTTCTTGCCCCATTTTTTCCCTTTTATTTTTGTACTTGGAACACTGCTTTCACAAAAGCCTGTTTTAGTTTCTACACACCCTTCTCCATCTCCTCCCTCCACCGTCTTCCCACCTCTCACAGCCAATGAATCGCAACCCAGCTTGCAAGGACAAACGCAGTTTGCAAGGACAATTTACTGCAGGTTGGTCTTGGCTCTCATCTCTGCAGGGAACCCTGGCCCCATCGTCACCACGAGCACCTGCGGGAGTCACGGGCTGTCTTTGCATAGAAGTCTTGCTGTACACATGCTGCAAATCCAGTGCTTCCCCATGTGCCAGATACAATGGGTGCATGCTCACATCCTCAAAACAGCTCAGCTGGCTGCAGAGTGCAATATTTCTACCCAGCCAGGAAAGGCTGTTTCATACAGACCTTCTTCAAGCCAAGGGGCCTTTGTGACGTTAGACAATCGACATCAAATACTTAAAGGATCACTGAATGAGACGCAGGTAAGAAAAGTGGTATTTTAATTCTTTTGCTTCCATGCATTCCCAACTAATTCCCTCTCACATTTCAAGGATTATAGCAGCTCCTTTGCAAAAAGAAAAAAAAAAAACACGGAAAAAACCCCAGATTTAAAGATGCATCTTAAAACTTCTTTCTCCCTCAATTACTCTACGATTTTTCTTGTGATCAGAAACAAAACCATGAGGTAAACAGAAGCAAATTCCAAGCTAAGTAACATGGGCAATCCTTCTGTTCTGAATTCCCGTAACATGGGGGTGGGCAGGAGAGCATCCATGTTTTGCTGCCACAGGACAGACAACTGGAACAAAGAATGCAACTGTAGAAATGGAGAGATCTATAATCTGAGAGAATCCTATAATATGTTGCAGCTCTTAAGGAGCTGTAAACCACAGAAGCCCTTTTTCTTAGGATGCTCTGGAATACAAGACAAAGAAAGGACAAGCCTGGACAGAAGATGAATAAACATTAGCTACCAGCAGCCTAAAATAAATGTCAAGTACCCAAGCCAACCACAGAATACATTGCACATGATCAGTTTCTGCAAAGATCAATAACATACTTCCTCACAGCAACTCAATTTCGATAGTACAGTCTCACAAGATTTTATTATTGCTATCTCCAGCCCTGACTAAAGCTTTCAAGGCTTCCTGCTTTGCTAGAACACACACTCCGTAGTAAAAGTAATTAAAAAGTCAATAAGCTTTACATTTCCTCTAAGCCATAGCAGAGACCTCCTACATAAGAGTGACACTTCAATCACCCCAAGTACTACTTCCCTGTTGAAGTCCTGTAAGTGAGCTGAACAAGAAATTACTTCTTCGATTCTCATTTCCTTCCGTCACTCCTCTCTTCCTTCTCTCTCTTTCTCTCTTCGTTCCTTTCCAGAAACAGGAGGACCAGAAAGGCAGAGCATGGTTTTTATTACAAAATGATAGAAACTTTTGAAGGGCCTTAGAATGTTCCCAGACTCACTAGAGCTGTCCTAGAGCAGTGGTCTCCAACCTTTTTTGATCAAACAAAAAGTAAACAAGTTTTTGAGCTAACACTTCTAATATATGTGTATTTATTTATATATTATATAAATATCCCACTGTACCACTATATTATGAACATTATAAAACACACAGGGAAACAGAAGTTAAAAAAGGATGAGGATGATGAAAGAACCACCACTAGAACAGCCCCAGAGCACTTAGTCTCAGGAGTTTTGTTACTGAGTCTGGTAAAAAAACAAGTTTGTCCAATGCTATTATAATACAAATACAGTCAGATGCAGTTTTATTCCTCACTACAACCTATAAATTGTGATCAATCAAGGTGCTGAATATCAGCAGGCAACGTATCTATGCTGCTTTTTACACCTCACTTATGAATAAAGGTCCTCTGCTAGATCAAGTTCTACACACTAACAACACTTAACCACCTCTCCACCCGAGTATTTCTACTGCTGGAATCAATACCAGGTAACTTAAAATACAACGGTACACAAAGCCTTGCTTTAGAATAAACTACTAGATGATTGTCTACATCCTTCTATTCATGGGTATATTCAAAGAGTACAAGAGACAAACTGATGCAGAGTTCACTGAATAGGCTTTACAGTATTTTCTGTCTTACTGCTGACATTTTGCCTTCCACAGCTTCATGTTTTTTGGTTGTACTGAAAAATTCTTTTTGGGGGGTATTAAAAATAAGACATTCTAACAAAAAAAAAAAATCTGTTAAAGCAGATAAGCTCTAATCGTGATTTTCTTTTCTAAATCACAGCTATCTACACTGCTTGTCCCGACTCTTTGGCAAAGTTACTGGACTGCAGCAAACATGGCGCACTCAAAAGCTGTTGATCTTGGAGCACGCAGAAACAATCCCCACTACTCAGACTATCCTCTGCGCTCTTACTTATAATGGTGGCTTAAAGATGTTTAGCACTTAACAATACATAATAAAGACAAAGGCTCAGAGCCTCAAGGAGTTTACACAACTTTAATCTCCCAATCCCAAAATTGCCACTGTGTGGCTGCACTGGCACTAAGCAGAAGCACACACAGGCTACGCATTAATTGCTATGCAAATGAAATGAGCGGGTCACAAGTTCAAAACAGACAAGGAAGGCTGCTAAAGCATGGAACCTCTTTGCACAGGTGCTGGGGAAGAGAAAAGCTCGTACCTTGAAGCCCTCTAAGCTCTACTCTCTGCCCAGCTCCAGCCAGACCAAATAAACCCCAACCCAGCAAACAAGAGCTTTCAGCCTTGCACTCCAGCAGAGGTAAAGAACCCTGCCCTCAGCATCCCTCTTGATACAAGCAACCACAACCCTACTATCAAAGCCCTGTAACCACGGTTGGCTTTTTCAGGCCCCCCAGAAGCCATTCACTACCCTCATCCCTCCTGTAACCGTAGATCCCAATCTTTACACCCCCCCTCCACGCAGAGGAAAGAAACAGCATACAAAGCTATTTCTAAAACACTTGCACATATACAGGCACACTTTGCCCCCAACACCAGGCATAGAGCTATCTATGGAAAACCTACTTGCTCACATCTCTGCTTTATCTTTCTTTCTGTTCAACAGAGCCCTTCAGTTTTGCAAATATCCAAGACAATGAGCGTTCTCTGCTTCCTCAGCCAGGTCTTCCGCTTCCATCTGCCCCCTTTCTCGCTAGGAATGAATGCTTCGCTTTCCCTTTCTGCTTCCCTTCTTTCAAAACATTACAGAACTCCTTGCTAGCTACCAAGGGATTTGACAATCAGTGACAACATCATCTGTTTTTCCTATTATGAGCAGGCTCTGCTCTACTAGCTGTGTCCTTATGATCAGATCCATCATAAAAGGACACACAATTGATGTAATAGAAATTTTATCAGGAACACATGCACTAAACTTCCTAAAAGCCCCAGACTCATTATGGACATGCTTCATTCAGACATCATTTTCCAGTGATAACTACATACCTACCCTTAAATTAACTGGGATATTAGGATAATGTTTAAATAGATAACACCAGCTTTGTTTTCCCCAGAAGAACAGACTCCCCTTCTCAAGTCATTATAATATCTGGACAAGTTTCCTGTTTGTGGTTTAAAGTCATTGGTAAAACCCAGATCATGGTGCAGCTGGCAAAACACTGATCTGACTTAACCACACTGACCCATGCCTGCCAGAGAATACAACTGAGAATTCTGAGATGATAAAGTTAGAACCTACTTTTCACAAGATGTCATTATCGTGGTTACATTTTCCCATTATTTTATTCTAATAGCATAGAATTATCTGTCTTCTGTTGCTTTATGGAAAAAAACCACATTTACATATTGACCAGATAACCTAAAAGCAAACACTTATTCTCCAAGTCTGTATAATGTCTATCCACAACCCAGGCTGCTGTCATACCAATACCTCAACACGTAAGGTGAACAGACAAAGGAGAAGATTAAATATATAGCAATACAGTTTAACCAAAAGGTCACAGTCTTTTAACCCTATCTTATTAATATCTCTATCTACCTGCATCTGTAAGTACGTTCCCCCTTTACCTGTAGATGCTGGGGGTTACTGGATGGAGGAGAGAACGAAAATTTTTCTCTGTTGCAAATGAAATTAAATCTACGGAGCAACCTGATCTGTGCATGGAAGAGCAAAGACAGGAGTCACAAGAAACCCTTGCTTGCAAGAGATTTTACCCATTTTTAATATCATGAGCCTACTAAACATAAAGCACATTTTTCTTTACCCACAATTATTGCTTTTTCACTTACGTGTGATCAAGTCATGTGCATCATATAAAGTGACATATGCCTCATTTAGAGGATTTGGCTTTATGTGCAAGAACCAAACATGATATCAGTTGTTTCAGCAGTATATCCCCTAATGCCTACATCTCTCCATGAAACTCCACCAGTAATACGTTTACAACAGGCAACACAAACTTCTGCAGAACGTAAAAATGAACTGAAGTTATACTTACTGTAACCTGGGAAGCATCCATGAATTGTAGGCCAAAGTAATCAGTTTCCACAAGGTCCAAATGATATACAATCTGGTCAAACAACTCCTGTCCCTTTGCATTTTTCTGTAACAGAAAAGAAATTTGGGTTTTTTTGTGGGTGTGGGTTTGTTTGTTCAAATGGGGGAGAGGAGTTGCACAATGGAAAACAGTATCTAAACAGTAATTCTGTTTATTCTGAAGAACTGTATTGACATTTCTTTTTATTTTCTTCGAGAAAGATATAGTGACACATTCCTGTCTGCACGTATTCCAACAGCACCAGACTTAGCTCTCGAAGAACACTTTCAAAGCTCACTGCAACTCAAAGTGTAGGCGAGAAAGGAAAGGTTTACGTCCTGAAAGTGTTCTAAGTCACAGAGCCAACGTTTTAAACCCCAGGAAGACAAGTTCTCCAGTAAAAGCTTGTTTGACACACTGCCTGAAATGTACTGGCTGTTACCACATATCAACTGCAGTCATGCAGTGCCATACCACCACTCAGGCTGCAAAATAAATTTCTGGAAGAAAACTTGAAGAGCACTGTGAGGAAAATTAATGGGATTTGAAAAGAATCTTTCAATAATGTTGCTAATTGCAATCACATTTACAGTCTTTAAATGGAGAAAGAAAAAACAAAAACAAAAAAACTACAATTCTTACTTGGCTTGCCATCTGAAACACATAGGCATGGAAGCAAAACTAACCCAAATCATGGGTTAGCTGATCTTAAAGCTAGGCTGCATTGGCCTGTGTACTTGTTCTGAGGTTAAGCCAAGACTTTAGGTACCTAATGCTTCAACTTCAAACACTAGAAGAAGCAAAGCTTGGAGGTTACAGGTGGGTGGGAGGAAGAGGGACTAACAAATCAATTTTTCATGCAAACTTGTAGTGTTAATTGGGGAAGGAAGTTTCCAAGTTTCTGGGAAAAAAAAAAAACCCTTTGCTAAAAATACATGAGATTATAATAAATCTCAGTCAGAGACTGAAGCTAACAGGTGTATTTTATACAAGAAAGTACAGCTCTGGAACCACTTTTGTGCCTGCTGTCCCTCATACACCTTTGAGGATTTATTTTTTTATTTCTGTTTTTTTAAAGCTCTAACATATTAGGCATCCCCACTTCATCCCAAATTGTAGTAACATTCATTGATTTCAGCCGAAGGAGAGCTAAACAGCGTTTAGTTCCTTTAGTTTGGCCTTCTGCACAAAAGCAGCATCAATTGTAGCATGCAGAACTCCTGTCCAGGATTCCAAGCTGTCTAAAATCTGTCTTCTCCAGCAGAAGACAAGATGAAGAGTTTCATCTTTCTCTGCTTTTCCAAGAAAGTCAAGCAAGCTTAGGCATAGGCAATAAATTTTATTTAAGTTGAGGTTTTTTTGGGTTTTTTCTTTGTGGGTTGTTTTTTTTTTTTACTAACAAAGCAGAAGCACAGAAATCTAATCTTACTGAATTTCAGGAACAGCATTATGAGCAGCAATAAAACAAACTGCGTAAAAACTTAAAACAAGCATTAAATTATCATCATAAGCGACTATTATTTGGGGAGGCAAGAGGTGAATAATAAACATTCTTAATCAAAGTTCAACATGCTGTTGAAATCAGATGACAACACAACAGCTTCTTAAAGCAGTACACTGCTAGGAAACCATAATCTTTAGATGTACAATAATTGCTGTAAACCAAAGTTTGTTAAAAAAAGTATCCAGAACATATTTTCTCATATCTACTAAACTCAGCACTTGTTAAAAGAAGCCAAACCGAAGCATAACATAATTTAAACTGATTCTGCTCAAATGAGGAAGGAGAAAACCTTCCATAGCAATAAAAAAGAAACAGCAAGACATGAGAAATTCACGAAACTAGGAAAAACTGATTTGATGCCCTATGATCACTCTATTCCTGGCTGCTTACTTTATGGCACTAACTACCAGCATGTTTACCTTCGACTGCCACACACCCAATAGAAACCAGAGAGAGCACACTCCACCTTCTGTACCCAAATAGTAGTTAATGTTCAACAGGTGTGTTACACGGAGAATAGCTCTGCACTGCACGGCTAGACCATAAAATGCAGTATTACATACACAGCTGACAGGAGATTATAACATTTAACTTGTCACTAAATGAGCTTTCCCAGCAAATCCTACCATTCAGATGATAAGGCTGCTGCAGCCAACAAATTGCTGACAAAAAACTTTCTTTGAGATGTGACACTAAAGAGGGAGATAAAAGTGACTAACTCCTTTCCTCTACTAACAGTTAAGGATGACCTGCTCTCCGTCCTTCTGCCTCTTCGTTGCCTGACAGTCGAGCAAGTCAGACTGCAGACTGGTGAATTGGTACCTGTGCACTGAACGAAATGGGTGGTATAGGCAAAACAGAAGTGAATCCTCAGGAATCCCACGTGTCCACAAGCATAAAAGTAGTCTCTAATGAAAAAAAAAGTTCCTATTATAAGAAACTTCTGATTTTCATGGTCTTTTCCTCCTCCTCTCCTTCTAGATAAAAAATGCTTCCTCTGTCAAAACCTGGTACAACATAAAGAATGTAAAACTGATTTAATACAAGAAAATTTTCATAGTAGAACTATTTGGTTGGAATTTAACAAATTACACTTTCTCTACAGACTCTCAACTTGTACGTATTTTTGGAAGCTACACGTAAAACACAAGACAACTTTAAACTAGGAATTGCACTCCTACCTTGCTAGACAGATGGCTCAGAACTGTCAGTAGTAAAAGACCTGCACAACTTCCATCTCGAAAAAGGCAGTATATGGCAACAAACAATACACACATACTATTATATCCAGTTACTACTTTGTTGTTATGAAAGTTACTATAATTGGGAACAGTGATGTAAGGAAAACTGCAAAACCTTGTTTGGTTTTCAGAGATTTCTGTTTGTTTGTTCTTGTTTCTAAAAATTCAACAATTCAAACACTGCCAATTTCTGCTGGAGTGTTCCTTGAAAACCAGGAGAGCTTCTGTGAGCACCACGAAACCTCACAGGCAAACACTGGGGGGTAATTTCAGCTGACCAGCTCACAAACAAAACTACAGCCGCAATCCTGGGTAAAACTGAACTAGTGTGAGGCAGTCACTAGCATTCCCTTTCGCCTCTTTGTCCTGCAAGAAGTTTAGAAAGACTGAATTACACTTGCAGGTTGGGAAGCTCCACGATAATGAGCAACTACTGAGAAAAAGGAGAAGAAAAAAGAAAAGGTGTTTCTCATGTCAGTCAGCCCTGTCCCACCTGACAGTCATGACAGCTTCCTCCACTCCATATCCTGGAAGCCCTTCTCAAATAACCCCCACCCCATCATATTTTCTTTGGGACCGTGAATCATGGCATCAAAGGAAATTCTCACGTTTAAGGAGGACTTTTTGCTGGGTGCTCCCACAAGGACTCAAAGCGGCACGAGTATAAAGCACCTCGTAGAGCCGCAGTGACAGCTGCCTGGCCCGCAGCTCAAGCAGGCTGAATTTTCAGCTGCCAAAGACTTCCAGGCTCAGGGAATCTATGGAGATTCTTGTCAGCTAAAACCTGTCAAAACAAAGATTAACTTCTCTAATTAGAAACTCTTCCAGACTTGACATGTGTATAGGCAAGAGGTTTTAACGTGCTTTTAGTGGGCATGAAGGAAAGGGCAAATTCATGAGCCGGGGACATTTTACACCAACTGGCTCTGCCCAAACAGGCTGATCAGCGCTGATTTTGGCTATTCCAGAACTGTTTGAAAGGTTCTGTCGACGGGCATGAAAAGGGGACACAGAAGCCAGAAAAGTCCCAACGTAGTGCATTCACAGTGCAAGAATGCCATCGACAACTCTCCGAGCACAGACAGCATAGCTGGAGAGCTGCTGAGAAGGCTTGCCCCAAACCGAAGGGCAGTATGTAGCAACCAAGCACAGTGCATTACGTGAACTCAAGTGGGGTGGCTGAAACTGTTGAGTCATACTAGAGACTTCAGATTACAGCATCACAAATGCACTATTAACCGATTTCAGAAATAGGTGAAGTTGTGCTTGGGAAAACAACCTGTTATATAGGTCAGGAGGACATGAAACAGCCTGCAAGTTGACAAAATCATAACAAAAAAAAAAAAAGGAAAATAAACTACTGCTAAGAAAAAAGTCAAAGCCAATTAACTGCAATGTGTTGCAAACTGAACAGTGAGGACTAGCAGAAATGAACACGTAGGGCAGATTTAGTTTCTTTTTCTAAAGAAAGCACAGGATTATGTACTCTGCAACAGGTCAATTATTTTTGCAGAGTGGGCTGCTGTGACCTCATGGCCACAAACACCAGGTTTTAGCTCCCGGTAAGTTAGTAAAGGAGTATTTGTAGCTAGCAATCCTCTGCTCTGCAGGCCTGACACGGCTCTGTTCTACTGGCATCAGCATTCCCCGCTCCTTGGCATTTCCCGGAACAGGACAGCTCAGTTTTGCTCGGTTCACTTCCACCTGAGCTGTTTTTAACTCCTTTTTCAAACCTAAAACCAACACTTGATCTGCTGGCCATATTGCTTAGCAGTGAGAACTTGCTTTGCCTTTTAACAGTCATTGGCAAGGTTGTTTTCCAGCATTTCAGACATACTGCAGGCTAAACACGCATAAAGCCATTGGGGCTTCTAAGTAGCCTTAACTCCTGGTGCCCATTATGATCTGTCCTTTAACTTGCTTTCTTGACAGTCAAGCACTCAGTTTCTCACACACATTCACCTGTACTGAAGGAAAGCAATATTTGCGCAATTTTAAGCACAAAACCGCAACTCTTTCTACATTCTTGCAAATCTGTTTCATTAGGTCCCTTGGGAAGAGCGTGGGACAGATATCACCCTGTGTTCCCTCTAGGCTTAGTCACTGGGGGGTATATGACCACAGTGAAGTCATCCTTTGGATTATGACTGTTGTAAGCACACCAGAGTTAGCGCGTATATACAGTGCAATTGCTATGACATCTAACAGCTTCAGCCAAGTAAGCATTTGAGGCCGGTGGCTGGGCTTGCAAAAGCTGCACTAAAAACTGTGGTATCCGTCCCTGCAATAGTGCTATAGGCAGTATTGTCAAAGATGGAAACACTTGATTTCAAGTTCCAATTTCTACTCTGCCACCGAGAGATGACCCCCTGCAGAGGGCATGCTGCTCTCTGCAAGCCAGCCATGACCTTGGTGCCTGCCCCACCCCACCCCCGGGAGACCTAATGAACAGATTCATAAGAATGTGAAGAGTTGCATTTTTGTGCTTGAAATTATGCAAATACTGCTTTCTTTCAACAAACAATAAATTCAGTGTTAAGACTAAAAGAAAGGCAAGTTATTTCTTAGCACATCATACTTCCATGAAGCTAACTTGCTCAAGCTACGTGAAGGTGTTAGGTTATTTTCTTACCAGTCAATCACTCACTCAAGGTTCCAATTCTGGCTCCAAGCTCACTTGAAAATGTGACACTGTTGAAATAACCATTAAGCCTCTCACCCTGTCACAGCAGCAACAGCAGCATTGCTTCAGAGCCTGCTACTGCATGCAAATTATGTTTAAATATAGTATGGACCACAGAAACAAGCAGCATTCCTGAACATGCCCAGAAGAAAATGCAAGTGACCATGCATATGAACTTTTAGCTAAAGGAGAACAAAACTCATCCTAGCCCCTTTGAGAAATCAGCTGGCAACAAGAGCCAGAATCACCTTAACCCCCTCCTGCAAAAAATCCCAAAACAACAAAAAATGCCAAACACATACACACACCACCAAAACCCCAGCCCTTCATCAGGAGACCAAAAAAAAAAAAAAAAAAATCTCCTGAATAGCATGTATTGTTATAACCTTGAAAGCACCAACACTTTGCTCCCAGTCACTTTTGTCAATACCCCAAACTAAAATTGCTATTTCCTGAGCAAAAGAAGCTTAAGAGCAAAGCAAAAACCCCAACCAACAAATCAAGCCACTTCCCTCAAAGTCTGTGATAAAAGTAGGACTCTCAAAAACCAGGAGTCTCACAAGCTGCATACCATCAAGGGGATGGGGGAATGTCAAATAAAGAAATAGCACACTACCATTTTAGCACTTTCTCTCTGCTGGTAGATTGGCACATAACAGTGCAAGTGAGCTCCGTTTCTGCAACTAAGATGCCAATGAGAATGTACAGAGAGATATTAAGAAAAAAAATCCCCAAACAGTGGGTATAGTAAACCTCACTATTGCTACACAGCAGCATTTCTCAACGGCACTCAGACTCTCATCTTTCCACCAATTATTGGCAAGAAGAATCAGTGTTCACTCCCTGATAAAGAAGATGGAAATAGGGATTAATGACTGGAAAAGACAAGTAGCACCTCTGGGGATTCAAGGTAGAAAGTCTCCAGAACTGGTATAGAGAAGAAGCCTGAACAAGAACAAATAAATAGATCACTATATTTTATATGTACCAGGCACTACATAAAGCCAAATGGCACTGGGCTTCTAGTCACATCATGATACCTTTACCAGGCTAGTATGGCATTGGCCAAGTCTCTCATATCAGCCTAAGCTTTCTGCCCGCTATATAAGGGCAGTCACTTCTGAATAAAAAAGACAAAAATTAAAAACAAAACCAAGAAACACAAACACAAAAAATTACGGGTAGGGAAGAATAATGTGCTGGTTTTAAGCTCTGCAATAGGAATGAAGAAAAGATTTTCAATTATTCATGAAGTACAAACTTATTGAGATGAATCAAGATTGGAACAGCAGCACAGCATTGTAGAGAATACACAGAAAATATGGCAGAGAGGGAGTTACCTCACATACAGAACAGTCACTAAAGAGCCCAAAACCATGCTAAGCAACCTGTTGGAAAGATGTCATATGTACAGGAACACCTAAAATGCAAAATAGATTCAAGAAAGTCAGGTGAGTTTTGATGGGTGAGTGTAGGGTTTCCTTCGCCTTTGCCCGTTCGTGCATGTCTGCTTCCAGTCACTTCCTTCCCCACCTCTGAAACATGCTCTGCCTCTTCCTCTGGTGGGCAAGTGCCAGTGGACCAGCTTTGTAAAACGATCTGTACAATGCTAACTTCTTCTGAAAGCTAGTTTTGCACAGTTTTTTCAACATACCCACTTTCACTAACTGAGCTTTACAGTACAGCCCTTCAAAAACTAATTAAGGTAGCACACCTAGAGCTACAGAATTCCATTTTGCTGGTGCAAAAAGGAGCATGAAACTACCATGCCTGAATACCTACATTATCTGGAAGGGAGAATTTCACCATTTGCTTAGTTTTTCCAGGGAAGACATCGGGGCTGCTCCATGCTGTTCAGCATGGACAGAGCTGCTTCCAGCCATCTCCACAACGGACCCACTGGCCACTGGTGGTGGTGTGAAAGAAGCAGGTACAAAAGTCAGGGATGAAGGACTGGATTCGAGCCTGGGGAAGAGTCATCTTTATCTTGACCCTCAAGCTTTCTTGTTCCTGTTTCTTCTCCATATTTTCTTCCCCCGTCCTGCTGACGGGGGGACTGAATGAGGGGCTGGGTGGGAGCCTGGCTGTTGGCCAAGGCTAATCCACTGCAGTGGGGAAACCCCTATGCAGGGCAATTTTACATTTCTATCAAGTCAGCGGTCATCTGAAGGGCATGCTGTCTTTGAGGAGCCTTAAATCTCTCCAAAAGCCACACAAAGGGCAAGGAGCTACTACTGCAATGGGTTCCCTATAAGTGCAATTACTATTGGCAACGTTAATATCAGCACTGACATTTTATTCTATTGGACTCAGATGAAGGTGAGAGTTTCTGTTTACTGTTCCTATCACCTACATGTACTACTGGCAACACAGACCTCTTTCAAGAGAAAAGCACTGTCAACACTTCTAAATGGGATTATGAGGCAACAGATAAAAACTACCATCAGCCACAGCCCTATGTAGTAAAAAAATCCTTACTTGTAACTTTATGTTCTAGAAGACGGTCTGGACTTCTGTTATTTCAGATACAGGCAGGTTACCCCATCACATTTCTACACTCAGAGGCACAACAACAAAAAAAAATAGTTGTTTGTATGGAAGGAAGATTCTTTTTCACCCCTAGACTGCCAGCTCCCTCTCCTGACCTGCTTGAAGTACTACACGCACCTCAGGTTCAAGCACACAGTTGAAAAAACACAAAGTAGCTCGGACGAGGAGAACAAAAACCTATGCCGAGACTTCTTAACCTACATGATTCCACTCGAGATACAATTTACAGTTCTGCATTCCCAGAGGAAGAGACAGAATGTGATAAAACTAAGCTATGGGTGTTGAAGCGGCAGCCACCTCTAAGAGACGAAACCATCCAACACAACACGTAACGTTACGCTTCCCTTGTGTGACCTTGGCCACTGCCCTCCGGCACAAGTCACAGTGGGATACAGGTGCCATTTTACTGGAGAACTGGAGAAGACTCTAGGCAACGACTTTAAATTGCGTTTGAGAAATAACACACAACACTGGCATAAGCTAAATTGACCTAAAAGAGAACAAGCAGAAAGAGGCAAATGCTACTAGAAGGCAATCCCAGGAGAGTTTAGCAAAGACTCTCTGCTTTCTTATGCTAATGGCAGTACCAAAGTTTCAAAAGACATCTTTGCTTTCTTATACATATGCATTTGAATGCACTATGAGTAGAAACAGCTTTAAAAATATGCAGTCGTACAAACAGAATTTTCCATATGGACACGTCTTTCATACACGTTTTGCATGTGCGTACGCCTGATTCAACTCTTACCAATTCTTTGAACTTCTTTTTAAATAGGACACTTACGACTGTTTAAAATAAAGCAGTTTACTGATAAGGGTCTACTGGCAACCTTCCTCTGGCACAGACACAGCTAAGCCCAGCAGTGGTGCCCAGTCAGACACAGACACAAGCCAGAAGCTCTTCACGCAGAGGCGGCCTGCAGGGTCCCTGCTGTCCCAGCCAGCCAAGGCACAGGTTCTGTTCCCGACTCCTCTCCAAGAGGTTTGCAGTGCAGCTGTACAGTTGTATGCCCAGCAAAGAACTGCCTACAGGGGGAAGTTACACCAGTATAACACCACTACCGATTCCAGCAAATGGCGCTTCCAAACCCCCTGGCCACACGAACATCCACTTACGGGCCCCGTATGGGGACTGTCGTGCCGAAAGCTGCTTCTCGAGCGCTGGGAAACAGGACAAGGAGGAGGCCACAAAGCTGTGTTGTGGCAAAACCTAGAAGGGCTGCTCTAAGAACAGACGTCTTGCACAATGCCTTATAGCTCGCTGCTTTTAGGGTAGAGATCAGGACCTGTAAAAGCAAAAAGGTGCAGACTCCTTTAGAAATATCACATCACATATGCTGCAGGAATTTACTATGTCTGGATAAAACTAGAATTCCTTAGAACCACTCCTCTCCTATGGCATAAATATTGCATACTGTTTACGTTCACCTAATTCACATTCAATTACTTCTATGTGTATATATATTTTTTTACTTATATAATAATACTATTTGTGGCAGTTCTCATAGCAGAAAATTAATTCCACCACAGATGCTAACATTAGCATTAATTACCTATTCGCTTATCTGGCACAAAGTCTTATAAAGGGCTAAACCTTCCATATAAGTCATATTAATTATTGATCACTCTGACAGTTGCAGCCACTAAATGAAGTTCAAAGATGTGAAACTTAGAAGCAGTGACCACAAAGGGAGTTTAAAACTTGAGGACAAAGCTCTAAGGAGGTCCTTCCTCAGAAGCTCTATGGATTCAAAATGCAAAGACAAACTCTTTTAGAAGTTACCTATTTATTCAGACAGCCAACAGACTTTAGCACTCTTCACTCTTTGTTCTTTCATACATGAAGTCACAGGACCTCTCCAAAGAATCAACTCCAATTATTTGCTTCTCTCTGAAGAGAACCAGAAATCTGGAAATTCAGAAAAGTCACCAAAACCTCTTAAACTGCAGGTTTATAATTAGCAGTTTAAAAGAACAGAGAAAGACCAGGGAAGTTTGCCACTAAAAATATTTTACTTAGTGGGCAGCCAGGAAGACATAATTCTTTTTAAGCACAACATAATTAGCCAAGTATATGCAATTAAGGAAGATCACTACAAATTACATCTCTTTCTAGAAAGACAGAAGATGCAATAGTAACAGCCATGTGGTTTTTATAAAAAAAACACAAACCCTCATTAGTATAATTCAATAAAAGTTAGAATAAACAATAGTTCAAGCATACAGAAATCACCTCTCTCGGATGATGCCACGGCTCAGTGAAAAAAAACTAATGGATTTATTATACTGAAAAGAAGTCCAACATTCTAATCTCCTCACTGCTGCAGAGAAATTATGCGAGACAAGATAAATTCTCATCACACTATAGAATATAACTTCTTGCTCTGTTACAAATATTGAGATCTAAAAAAGAAATGGACTCCTTGGAGCACTGAAATAGGCATGGCAGCCCAACCTTCTGTTTATCTTCATTCGGATGAATGAACAAGGACTGATGTGTCTGGGTTTTTTTTAATTAAAGAAAATCACATTTAAGTTAGAAGTTCTGAGTGTCAACATGAGGAGCAGAAAGACTGCGTTATAGCTAAAATTGATTTCTTGTATTTCATGCCAACCAAGAGATCGTCCAATCAAGTTAAGTAAGAGACTGAGAAGATAAAAGCAGTGATTATTAATAAAACCTCTGACCCCATAGTTAGTATGCAGAAAAGCACAGTATTGATCAGAATCTGGAAAAGTGACATTTCCAGAAACGACAGACAGAAAAGAGGAACCACAAATGTCAGACTTTTCCCATCAGGTTCCGTGCAAGCTGCAATTTTTGCTGCCTGCTTGGAGGAAATATCATAAGCCAGCACTTCCTTCGCCTGTACTTTTGAGAGATTGCCTTCACAATTTTTTAGGCAAAACTACAGCTAAAACACATGATCAAAGGTACATGCTACACATACATGCATTTCAGAGAGCACAGCTAGAGTAGCAATAGTTAGAAGGCTACCCTGCATATGGTTTGATTTGAAAATTCATTTGCAGCAGGCTCCAGTTCTTAGTCATTTGCAGGAAGGTTTGAGTTTTGTCTTTCACTTTGAGGTTTCGCTGCCCCGCCTGTCTCCATGCCATTAAATGGATTCAGGCTATTTACATGTCAAGAGAAATAAAACAGAATCCAGAGAACTATAGTGGAAATTACACCCAAGTACCTTACAGAAGTAAAAAAGTATCAGTTTTTCAGCTTGCTTATGTTACCTGTGTATCAACAACACCTTAACAGGAGCTTATACTCTTGATTCAGACCACCACACAAACATGGGAAAACTTTGCTATTGCCGCAGTGATTGCCGGAGAGTCAGTAGAACTCGTTAAGCTGGCGACGCTCCCAGTTCACCGTGACGGGTTAATGGGGCATTCCTTGTGGCTGGCTCTTTCCACCTGGGCATTTTACCTCAACAGAAGTTTTGCTATGCTTGACAACTTTTGCAAAAACCTTTTTCTCAGAGTCTGGACCTCAAGATGGATCAGATGAAACACTCTGAATTGGCCGGTCACACACAGCTGAACTACCACCATCTCAGTTGTTTAAAATGGTAACTTGGTCTTTCAGTATTTTATTTTTTTTTTTAATTCAGGGAAACAAATGGCAAGAAATGTACCGATTCCTTAGTCACAGTATGAATATATCAGACCATGCTAGCATGGTCAAGTCCATATCCAAAAGCCACTGTAACATGAAGCCACTTCACAGCATACCTTTTAGTTGGAGGGGTAATGAACTAACTAAAAATGAAATCACACTGCGGTGGCCCCAGCAAAGGCTCTACCACCAGTTCGTTGCCGTGGGTATTAACAAAAACCTGGTTTATAAAGCAGACAAACAAAATCAGTATGGGGCTCTTTGTCTCAGAAGAATTTTATTTCACGATGAAAGTGAACACAGGAGCAATGAATTTCCACAAAGGCACAATATTTCAATTAGATATTCAATCAATATTCCATCAAACCTAAACCGTCAGCATTAATATGAAGCATTCTGACCATATGAAAAGTCACTGAGTCACTGGAGGATCAGATTTTGCTGTCCTAATTTCCTATTCTATCATTAATAGAAATGACATTTCTCATTTCCAGTCTTGCAGACTGTGACAACAGAGTCAAGAGCAAACTCTGGTTCTTCTGTCAGAGCAATGTTACACAAGCCAAACTCTGGCTGTAGTGACAATTTTGCTGCCTAATGGCTTTTAAATAACACCGACAACTCAGCTGACTTCAAAGTCATACACGTGTAGCCAGCAGAGCCTTTAACTGCAACCAGATACAGCCCTGTACCAATGACGCAGGAAGAACAAGTGTCAGCTCACTCGTTCAGCTGCGGCGATCCACGAAAAGGCAGCACATGATGAAGTTTACTCAGGTTGAGCAACAAAGCACATACGACTGTTGATACAGCCAGAGAGTCTGTAGATTACGAGAGACTCAGTTTTTCATCTCGCTGCATAGAAAATACCATATGCTGGGGGAAAACAAGCAATTCAGATGAAGAGAGCAATAAGCTGAATGCTCCATCACTTGCCCATCATGCACACTGAAGATCTTAAATTACACCCTCTTTTTACATCTGGGATGAAAGACTAGCCAAAGTTGTTTATCTTGACTGCTGGGTTTTCAACATGGTTTCCCACAACATCCTTGTATCCAAGATGGGACATTGTAGTGTAGATGGGTGGATTACTGTGAGTGAAAAATGGCTGGATCACTGGACTACGTGGAAACCAGGTGTAAGTGTAATTCTTCACGGATCTATCCGGGAACTTATCTTGTTTAACACCATCTACCACACAGAGGAAGAGGTGGAACACATCTTCGTCGACTTCTTTGAAGACACCATGCTGGTGTGTGCAGTTGACTTGAGCAAAGGCAGTACACAAGGACGCCAACAAACTGGAGTTCCGGAAAGGGCTGGGCTGGTGTTCAGAGACTAGACCATATGTCCCATCAACAGAGGCTCAGGGAACCGGGCTCAGTTAGTCTGGTGGAGAGAAGACTAAGCGTACCTCAGAGCAGCCTTTCAGTACTTGTTGTGTTGACGCTGAAAAGTCAGAGACGGTCTCTTGGAGATAGAGAAACTGTGAATATCAGCTGAAATAGTGAAGGTTCCAACTGACATCCCCAGTATGAATACAGGCTGGGTGATGAGGAGATTGAGAGCAGCCCTGCTGCTGGGTACTAGTGCATGAAAAGATGGACGAGTCAACAACGTGCACTTGCAGCCCAGAAAGCCAACCGTATCCTCGGCTGCATCAAGAGAAGTGTGGCCAGCAGGGTGAGGGAGGGGATTCTGCCCCTCTACTCCACTCTGGTGAGACCCCACCTGGAGTCCTGTGTCCAGCTCTGGAGCCTTCAACACAGGAAAGACATGGACCTG
>Ga0181612_103322_pt1 | contig 18986 bp, 6 predicted proteins | sample HoacroProtozoa21_FD_119630 | JGI IMG/M metagenome (GOLD analysis project Ga0181612, IMG submission 119630) | Hoatzin crop microbial communities from Cojedes, Venezuel. Combined Assembly of Gp0051906, Gp0051904, Gp0051908 | reverse complement strand
CTGGAGGTGTTCAAAAAACATGTAGATGTGGCACTTTGGGATATGGTTTAGTAGGCATGGTGGTGTTGGGCGCATGGTTGGACTTCATGACCTTAGAGGTCTTTTCCAACCTTTGATTCTGTGATTGGTTCTATGAGTTTCTTGCTGACAGCATCATTCCAGTGAGAGGGGATCTGGCCCTGCCCCTTGGTCGTGGTGTGGAATTTAATCTCTGCTGATTTTGATTTAGGGAGCCCAAAATAGCCTGGGATCCTACTTCAGTTGTTTGTCTGTTGCTGTACTAGCGAGAGCAGGAGCATGCGGGCAGGATCCCTTCTCATCATTAAAGAAAGGAAATAGCCACGTGCAGGGACACATTCCCCTGACCTTCTGCATCCATTCCCCTGACCTTCTGCATCCCTGAAAGAGTCAAAATTTTGTGACCAGGCAAGCATCAAGGGTCATGTGCTTACTGAGTGCTTTGAAATAAGCTGGGAGCAGAGTACTCAGAAGGATGAAGAGCTAGGAAGAGATATTTTTATTTTCTTTTGTAAGTAGTTGTGAACAGAGGTTTTGTTTCAGGAATTGCTTTGCACTGCATTGTAACAGTAATTGCTAGAGTGCCTAAAGCTTTTTTAGATACATGCTCTTTGTTATTTCAGTGGGTTTTTTAAAAAGAAAATAAACAGTCATTCTGCTTTCCAGCCGTGTAGAGTAAATAAGACTGGCTTTACTGCTTGAAGGAAGAGTATAAAAATACCCAACAGCTGCCTCATTTTCTGAATGCTGTCCAGCCCCTGCCTGGGGCAGGGGTTCTGTGGAAAAAAATAGTATGTGATCATGCCTGTGAAGACTGTATCACACACACAGAGAAAAGGAGAATGATTGAATGGACAAGTTCTGGCATTTACTAACTTATTCAACTTAAACAATATGTAAAAAATAGTTTGGCATGTAGCAGATGTGGTTGGACAATACAATGTCTATAGGCAATTCCTTTGCTTTAAAGAGAAGAGGAGCTGTAAGATGCCAGAAAGACTCTGATTTATCTGAGCAGTCCCACTGAAATGACTGTGATTTAAAGGAGTTTTAAAATCAAGAATGATGGTAACTGCTAACCAGAGATCTGTGTGTAGTTCCTTGTCTTGTATCCCTGGAGTGCCAGGTGGCGGTCCTCCTGACAGACTGCTGTGTAACTCTGCTACTTGAAGTTTGGTTACTTCATAGGCACGAAGAGCGGTTACTCAATTTACTTTTGTTTTGGATAATACAAATTTTGCAGGTTTCTTCTGAGGTAGTCCACAATCACACTGTGGTGGATTCAAGATGAGTTTTATTCCTGAAGTTACTGTCAGAATGCAGCAACAGTTGTCTTTACTGCAATGAACTCTTTGTCCTTATTTTGCCCAGTAGATGGTAGTGTTGGCTGTTTTTTCTATTTTATTTTAAAGCTGTGCATTAAGATGCGTAGGTTTTTTTCTTGTTTTATGTCCTTTGCACCATAATTGTTCATCATTTGTCCTCCTTTTTATTCCTGCCTGTTCTCCCAATTAATATTTTTACCTTGTAGAAAACAATGGTAGCCTTTATTCTGATTTGATCCCTGTGGGTACTGAAAAGATCTTGTATACTCTTAAAGGGGCACAAGTAACAGCAAATTGAGGTAGTCTGATCTTTGTTGCTCTGAATTAGACACAAGCAAAAGCAGAGACTTGATCTGAAACTAAATGGTATATATTTCTTCCCAATAGGTTGGCATTTCTGGGAATTAATCTGTAATATGGTAAACATTTTGCATTGTTTGCAAATGTGTTTCTGTCCCACGTAGTGACAAGTACATGTAGTGTTTTTATGAGATGTGGAGAAAGAGAACTGAAAGCCCTTTTAACATATAATTCCCTCTACATTAAACTACAGAGTGCCTTCCAGACTGCATGATAACGTAAAGAACTTTCATTAGGAATGGAAAGATCCCAAAGCTACTGGAGGAGGGACAGCAGAAGTCCACCTGCGGTGTTATGCTTAGTCACGTTCACTGAGGAAAAGTGATTTTCCACGGTTGAGACCAGCACATGGTGAGCAAAGAATGACGAGCTAATCAGGAAGAGGGAGCACCATTTTCACAAGAAGAACAGAAGGAACTTGTGCTTAGCCTAATAAAATGAAGTCTGGGGGTATATAGTTCCTTGCTTCAAATGTATACCCAGAGAATAAGCACTAGGGTGCCAGAGCTGTGTAATCCATAGGATGATGCTGGGTTAAGAACAAATGGATATAAACTGGCTATGAATAGGTGTAAATGAAAAGTTAGAAGAAGATTTTTTGAGAAAGAAATTCAGGAATGGACTTTCAGTAGAGGCACTGGTGACAGAAAATCTGGCAGCTGCTCCTTTGCAGCTGAAACATTTATGAAATACTTTGTGTGATACTGTTGCCTGCAATAAACAAAGGCTTCGTCTCAGTGACTTATGATAGTCGTTCCAGTCGTGTGTAACTTTTAATGTAGTTTTAATTTTCCAGAAAATGTTTATTGATAGTAATTTTGATCCCTGTAGAAGAGCTTAGCATATGGACAGGCAGAAATGGTTCAGAAAGTATTTGTAATGTTTGATGGTTATTTATTTAAGCGTTGATTTCCCTCAAAGTGTTCTTTATTTGTTGAATGACTATTAAAATGTTCCTGGGAATTAAATTAACAGTCATATCAACTGAAGTCCTGGTATAACAGGGCATCATTTCCCAAGAATGTGAAAATGTATCTCAGCTCTGAATGGCAGGAGTCTCTAATGATGTTTAGTTCGAAGCTGCGGTTTAGTTCCCATTTGATTCTCATGGAAACTGCTAAACAAGGCAGCTAAGAAAGTTCTGTGTTGTATACTTGCCCACTAAGAGTTGGATTCGTCCTGTCAACTCAATTTATGGTATATTTGTGTTAAAAGAAATGCAGTGACTTGAAAATGTGTATTTTTGCCCTTGTTGCTCACCTGTACAAGAAATTTTGAAAGTTACATTTTCTATCCAAATGTTATGTTTAGTTCTGTTTATCTTAATGTGGATTTGTTCATGAAAACTCTTGAGGTTTCTCTTCTTCTTTGCCTTCTGATCTTTTAAGACCATTCGCTCCATTGGGTGGGACAGAAAATTATCTTCTTAAGAGGTTACTTAAAGTTTGCAAACAGGCATTTGACAAAAGTCAAGTGGATTAAATTCGTACCCAACAAGCTCTATAATTTATTCATTTATTCTCTGCTAAACATGGAAGTGATAAAAATCAGACTTCTTTGTGAGATTATTTAAAAAGTACTTGGTAATGGCCTGACTTCATTTCCATCAATGGGAATTTTACTGTTTGCTTTAATGAAGATGGGTTTAAGGAAAATCCCTTCACATCCAGTACAAATTTATATATTTACTTAAGGAGTTTTGTGACTTAAAAACAAATTTTTACTTCCCAGAAAGCTATGGATCCGTCCTCAGAAGTTAGCTCAATGGCCTGCTTTCTTCCCTCTGTATCACCTGTTGTGAGCTTCCAGACTGTCAGGATACCTAGGGAGGTATATGGGAGGATTGCTCTTACTATATTTCAGCTTGTATCACCAAAAATAGAGGAAATATTCTGACAGAACCTTTACTTTTCTTTTTTTTGTCACCTACTTTCTAAGTAGAAGAGGCTGCTGAAAGTGTTTTATTTTTTCATGGGCCATAAACTGCCATTAATCTAGATCCTTTTTGTCATGCTTCCAACAGTAGACACTTGTTGGCACAATGCTCTGGCAGCTCTTATCCTGTGATGGCTTTGTGCAGCATGCTGCTCTGTACATCTATTTGTCCCATTTTTAAGCAATTAACCTCTGTCACAAGTTTTTCATTGCTTTTCCTCCCCGGCTAAAACCAAAGTACAACTCTCCAGGTCTGAGGCATTTTTCCAGTCAGCTGCAGATTGCTCAGTGTGCACAGTAATGCTGAAGCTGTAACTGGGGAGGCAGTGAGCGAAAGCTCACGTGTCTGAGCCAGAGCTGGAGGCCTCTGACACTGATAAAGGCAAGGCTGCGGGCAACACCAGGAGATACACAGGTCAGACGAGGCAGCGGGCCCAGGAGCGTTGTGGCGTAGCAGTAGCGAGTGGTTGCTCTCTATCACTGAGCCCAGCTTAGCGTGGTGGCCACGCTGCTGAAGAGCTGCTTCCTTAATGGTTTGGCTCTCACTGCCGTGCACAGCCTCCAATGAAAGGGTAGCTGGGAGCAGCCTTCCCTGCAGTCATCTGTCTTTCATCATTTGATGCCTGTCAGTCAGCCCTCTGAAGCCGGAAGGGCTGCAGGGTCACGGTCCTAGCTGGGGTGACGTCCTTGTGTGCTGCAGGAGGCCCCGGTGGAAGAGGAACGTGTGTGTAGTGTCAGGGCTGAACATTGATCAGAACATGCAGAAATATCCCAGGTATGGATTGCGCTGTTCAGAAATATCTTTGGCGTACAGATGTTCTCGCTGGTACTGTGTGAAGGTGCAGGAGAGTGTTTCCAGCAGTTGGGTAGTCACCTCCCTGTGACCTGATAGTTGGTGGGCTGCAGCACCGTGTTTTAGTTTGTGCTCGCAGCCCGCTTGCTGAGCCAGCTGTTGCAGAATTGGAGCTCTTGGAAGCAAGGGAGGCTTTCCCTCTGGCATCCATCCACCTGTTGCAGAGGCAGCAAAGCAGCAATAGCAAAAATGAGCTTAACCAAAATAGGAACAAGGCTAGGTGTGTAAGTCAGCCATAAGACACATGGATCCTCTTCTGAGTGGTAACTCCACTGCTTCTCTTTGGGTGAAACAGCATGAACGTCTATCCACAAACTGGAGTATAAGCCTGTGATGTTACTGCATTTGGTTGCCTTGCAAAGCTGAACTCCTGGTCTTTCAGTCCAGGTGGTTTTATCGACAGTTTGTCCACACTTGCGTATCTGCTGTGAGCATAGCTGATTGCAGGCAGAAATCTTGGCTCCGGAATTCATCAGCTGTGTGAGGTCCTCCTTCCTTTCTCTCCCTTCAGCTTATTATTTCTGAGCTACTCACATTCCTTAGGACCTGGTCGATCTTTGCAAATGCTGAGGCTGGAAGGAGTGTGTTAGTGAAAGCACACTGTGATGCGATGTATGTCATGGGGCTAACCTTTGCTTTCAGTCAGAATGGCTTATTTTCGGTACTCTACCATAGTATGTCCAGAGTGGTGAGAGGGATTCATCCTGCAGCCTCCGGAGGCACAGAGAAGATCAACGTACTGCCAGGCACTTGTTTCCCATCTGATGTTCCCAAGGTAAAGTTGCCTCACCAGAGAATCAGAAATAGGCTTCATGCTACTGCCCTCAAGGAATATTCTTGCAGGTGGGTGCTGGGGAGTTTTGAAAGACTCTTTCAGGCTTATTTTTTCCTGTTGATCTCCACTGGCAAGAGCACCTCACTGCTAGAGGCCTCTTCCTCGGTGGCAAAGCTCAGGGAGTGACCCCCTTCGCTGCTCCGAGTGGACTATCACAGACAAAACGCTGCCTTCAGTTCAACCCGCGCAGCCAGCTGGGCCTGCAAACCAAGAAGCGACTGGGAAGCTGAAGTTTATTTTCATCTGGTAGCACTGTAATCGTTATGGCATTTGGAAGATGCTTTTCTGCTGGCAGCAGGATGGATGTAACTCCCGGTGCTCCTGTGTGAGCACAGCATGTGGGGTATTGTTGAGCCTTGCTTCTGGCTGACAGTAATACCATGTTCAGCGTGTAATTAAACAGCTCATAAACTGCCTTGAGATGTTTGTTTATGTGCACTTTACAGCGGAGAAGTACTGTATTGTTGGAGGATGCTGAAATTTCTGTACTCTATGAAGCATTTGTATTTGACATTCAGTTTCCGTTTCCTCGACAAAAATACTCAGTGACTGGAGCGTGTTGTTTTGCTGGCAAAGAAAAACGTACAGTTGGGGGATTTTCCCATGAACTTCTGTTACTGATTTTTTGATTCTTGTGTGTAAATTAGATATCGATCTGCCTGTGGAGGCATCTATATCCATACCTATGGCAAATTAAGATTTTTAGGTAACAAAATGAGTTTGCATTTTGCTTGATAGAAACAAGAAAGGCTTGTTTCCAGTTCCTTGGGGATAAGCAGAAACACATAGAAACTAGATAATATGGTGAGTACACCACGTAAAAACTATCTTGGTGAATAGAAGGAGATGCCATAAGAAAACATCAGTAAATTTTTCTTTACTTTATGCCATTTGTTTTGTCTTACAGTTTAGAGTGAATGAATTTGGGGCCCTGGAAGTGATTACAGATGAAACTGAGATGGAAAGTGTTAAAAAGGCAACTGCCACCACAACCTGGATGGTTCCAACTGCTCAAGAAGGTCAGTTAAGAGGCAGTAAATATTTTCTATGGTGGACTGTATTTTGTTTAATATGTCAGTTTTTTGTAAAGATTGATCCTCAAAATAAAAAAAAAATACTTATTTGCTTTAATGCACAGAGTAGCTCTGATGATATTACCTGTTTCTTGTTGCGTGAAGAAGTATGAAAATAAATGCATTTTAAGTTAAAAGGAAATAATTCCACTGTTAATCGTCTGAAGTTCAACTACATCCACAATATTTTATAACAGCAATTGTTTCTGAGTTTAGAATCCGTATTTTCCCTCTATTTAATTTGAAAAATAGTCAATTTCTTACTTTGAATTATTGAGAATTTTATAGAAGTTATTTGTGTTGAGCTGGTTTTCCAGACTGTCCACAGACTTTACTAACTGCCTACAGTTCATTTGTGACCGAAGTACTGTAAACTGCCTTCACATGGTGCTGAGCTGCTGTCACCAGTGTCAACATTTGTCTGCACAGTTGCCTTGCTCCTGCTGACTACGCTTATTTACAGTGTTAAAATTAGTGTGTAGTAACCATTTATGTTTCTCTTGAATGATAAAGTTTTAATAGTTGGAGTATCTGTCTACCAAATAAGCTGTTTCCTGAATTTCAAATACTGAGGTACGGAAACACCTTTTTTTTCAAGGAAGGTTGACTTACCTGGTCATAAATTGTGAAAATCTTGATACACTGACTCCAGCAATGATGGAGTAGTGTGAAAGAGAGTATCACAACTGGTTTTGCGATTACTTACAGCTACCTAGGTTTTTTTCCTTGCTGATAATACATTTTATCAGTTGTCTTTTAAGATATGCATTCTGTAAGTCCTTTGAAAAGTAGACTTCAATATTTTGGTTTAATAATCAGTATAAGCATGGTAAGCAAAATCAATGAAAGTTTTCCTTTGCCACTCTCCTACCGTTAAGCCTTAATTGTCAGATGACTTTTGTGAACCGGTGAAACATTTACACCAGTGGGAAAGTAGTTTTGGGCCTCAGCTGTGAGATCTGAAGCTACTCCATTCTGTAGGCCTGTCTCCAAGGCAATGATAGTTATTCGAGATTCAAATCTGTGATGAGAGTGGCAGCAGTGTGATAGTGTAGTAGCACAACAGGATGCCTCCTTAGACTGAGAGATCACGGTTATCTACAGTAAAGCACAGAACTTCATCCTCTACGGTCTGGTAAACCTAAATAAAAAATAATGTTGCTATTGACTTAAAGTAAGCATCCTACTACTACCTTACACTGTCCTTGATTAATTTAATGCTCCCCCAAAAGAAAAATATTGCTAAAATTTTCCATTGTGAGAGGAAATAATTGTTTTGAACCACTAATGATGCTGGAGTGTGAATATAGCACATAAATTATATATTCTTCTAGTGGAGATAGTCGGCTCACAAGAGTTCATTTGACTCTACATTCAAAGACAGTACGGTACTCAGCAAAAGAAATAGTTTGTGACTTGAAATTTGCCTTTTGGGGGGGTGCAAAGTCAACATCCTGCTCTAGAAGGTGGAGAACTTGACAGTACTTCATATTTGCTTATGAGTGAAAGAAACAGCACCCACCTCTTGTGGGGAAATTGAAGCTTAGCATAAGTGAGTTACTTAGTATCTGAAAATTGCTGTGTTACAAATTAGTGATTTTTTACTTCTGGTAGACCTGAGGCAAACTTGAGTAACAGCTGCTGCTGTGGGAGACTGTAGAATGTAGTCAGTCATTTACTCCCAGAAATCACTTCACCTACCGAAAGATAACTCCCCCCCAATCCTTTTTCCCAGATGACCCTGTATATAGTTCAGAAATGAGGCGTGTCAGCAGGAGATGCTGGACTCCGTGCAGTGATGGCTCTGTGGGCAGTCAGCACGGTGCCCGTCACAAAAGTCACTCCTGCCACGAGTAGCCACATCAGGCAGTGTCGATGTGCCACTGATGACAGGAGCGGGAAATCGGTGGATTCCTCTCTCTCGTGTCGCAGTATGAAAACCCAGCTAACTTGCCAGGAATACGGACTGCGTACAGACACGAACTCCCAGTTCTGCGTTCTAATGAGAGTGCTGTGACTTCCGTGTTGCTGTTTACTTGGCAATGACTGCTGAGGATGGCTGGAAATGTATCACCTCTGCTTAAGTGAAGTTACTTTTTTCATTGTGCAGCCTTTTCAGAAAAGACAGGGATCCCCGCAAGGTTGAAGGAAACTGCAAAAATGGATGGACTTGTTTTCTGTGAAAACTGTTACCGCTATGGTACCATAGAAGAATTTGTTCCTGAAGGGAAATTTTGCAGCCAGAAATGTGCCCAGCAAGTGAGAAACAAGTAGGTGCTATTGTAAAGCATAGATACAAAGAATTTGGCATAAATGCAACATGGGATAAAAGTGGTGGGATAAAATGTTAACAGTGGGGCAAAGGGAGACACTATGCAGCCATGTTTTGGTGAGTCTCCATCGGTTTGTGATGTTCGTTCACTGTTTTTCGTGTAAACGCGTTAACAACATTTGGTTTTGCCTGACACTGGTGTCGAAGGCAGTCTTTTTTGCTTGGAGTGTGCTGTGTTCTGCTGTCAGATGCAGGCGGTAAAACAGTCTATGGGATGCATGAATCAGTGTCAGACTCTCACCCTGTTTCATAATCACTGGAATTAAGATAATCAGTAATGAGATGGTTGGTGTGGTAAGTTAATTAAGTGCAAGAGCTGTGTTATAGATGGCAGTGAGTGAAAACAGAAACATACTGTAGTTTATCAGTTCCTTTTCTATCAGCTAGTGCAGTTCATCTCATCATAAAAGAAAGTTTGTATTAGTATGTCCATTCTGTATTGCATATTACAGCATTATGGTGGTTTTTAGCATCTATGATTTTGAGCATTTTCCTTCATTTTTAGCTAATTGCTTCAAAGTTTTCTGTGCTGATTGCTTGTTTAGCAATTTGTACAGTCACATACCAGCTTTCTCCAATTGGCTTTGTCAATCTTAACAATTACATTTGCTTTCCTTTCTGTAAACTGCCCTACAGTCCTAAACATTTCACAGTTTGCTTCTCCATGAGGCTTGATAGTGCATGGGAAAAGACACACTGTTTAAAATGTGCAGAACTTGTTCAGTGTAAGCTGACAGCTCTCTGTTTGCAGTTGCTATTGTGTGTCATTCAGATTACTTCTGTTGACAGATGTATTTTTCAGTAGTATTTCTAAGAATATATTTGGTATAATACCCTGGGACTCACAAACACTTGACCTTCAGATTTACTCGCTTTTTACTTGTTTTATGAATATGGGAAGTGAAATAATATTGGCTTTGTGTCATTGTATTACTCTTGTGATAGAGAACCAAAGGAGGAACAGCCCAGTGTGGAATACAGTGGGGAAGATGATTCCAAAGGCTTTCGGAAAAGAAAAGCAAAGTTACCTCTCAAAGAAGAGTCCAGAGATAATGGGGAGAAGAAAGAGAATCCCGATGAAACTGTTAGTATGCATCATAAACCTTTTCCTGGAAGTATTTCAGTGGGAGTTTTGCATTATATTGCAGTGTCAGTAAGTTGTAATTATTGACAATGAACTGATAAGAGCTGGTTTTTGTCTGTTTTTTTAAGAACAGAACTAAAATAATTTAAAAAGTTATACTAACCTAGATTTGCTATGTCTTCAGCATAGAAAAATAGGAGTACATGTTTCCCAACACCTGTTACTTTGTCACTCAGCACATGGATAGATGACTATAGACCAATAATTTATTTACAAAGAAAGCTACATTACAGTTAAGAAGAGAGTACTTTTGATTTTCTTAGTGTAATTTGCCTTAGAATATCGTAGCTAAAGATCTGGTTTTGTTTTGTGTTGCAGTCTAATGTGCTTTGGGGCACCTTTTATTTTTTCTCTTTTGGATTTGTTCTTCATTTTAGAATAAACTTACCACAGTACCTTCCCATAATGTTTCTTTTCCTGTAATATCCCGTAATGTTTGTTTTCCTGTAATACTTGTTTTCTTCCCAATAGCTGTGACGCTGCTGAGAGGAGCGCAGTTTTGAGGGAGAAGGGGAGAGCTCTGCAACTGCTGGATTGTGAAAAGGCTGAAGACACTGGAGTTGTCAGAAGGGATTTCAGAGCTCTCTCTATAGCAGTATCTTAGGGAAAAGTCAGGGGATACCACCTTTGCCTCCAGGCATCTGCCCTCCCAAATAAGTACTTACTCTGTTCATCTATTCAGGTGCTAACGAAACTGTTAATACACAAACGATGAAATAAATAAAAAGGTTCAGTGCCATTTTAGATTTAGTAAAGCAATTGCACTTTTGAAAAAAGCAGATTAAAGCTGCGAGAGGTTTTCGTTTAAATTGTTTTGGAAGCATGAGCATATCAAAGATACGGCTATTTATCTCCGGCTCAGCCAGGACTGCTGAAGGCTTCGTGATCTGTCCCAGGCTTAGACAAGTCTGGCTGGCTGAGCGCCGGCTGTTGAGAGTCCTTCTGTCTGTCATTTTCACCGTGTTTGCTGTGATTTGTCGCTGATGGCTCGCTTTGTTTTTATTCAATATCTGAGGTTTGTTGGAAATAGCAGAGAGCTGTGTCAGTAGCCATTTAAATGAAGTCAGGGTTAAACCTTGGGTGTCTGCATTTTTACTGCACTAGACTTCTGAACTAATGGGGTTACTGTACTCTTTTTTTAATTTAGGAGGACAAACCTGAAGGAAGGATCTTGAGAGTCTCACAGAGAGCCAGGAGAAAAAGAAAAGGGGAAATAACAATTTTGAAACAAAGTAAGTTAGATTATGAAACAAAAATCTCAATTATCAATTCTTTAGGTAATATCAGTCTCTTATTGTGAATTGCCAGCATTGTTTCACTGAATTTATATTCCATATTGAATACCTTTCTGTCAATTCTGTGAAAAGAGAGTGCCAGTGTTATTTGTAGCAGTTAAGTTTTGAGGATTGAAGAACCAAGAAAACCAAGTGAAAACTGGGAAAAAACCCTGTCACTTGCAGATAGATTACCTTTTACAAAGAGCCAGTTTATGTACCTCTGGCAGCATGGAGGATGACATAGTGAATGTAAATGTAATTGATGCACATTTTAGGGTTTTTTTTCATCCCTTTAAAGAGTGCTGGTGTTAAAGGGAATCAGATCCATTGAGTTCCCAGATGTTGAAAGGCATGTATTAAGCAGAAGTGAATGTTTACTTTTGTTTCCTTGGGGATCAATTTTGTATCAACAGTATGTGCTAGAAATAGACACGTTTATGGAACTGTTCAGGAATAATTGCTATAATCAGTCCAAAGAGACATACGCTGCACTAAGCGACATAAAAAAATGTATTTTAAATGAGCGTTGTTTTTTCAGGCAGTTTGTGTGATAGATACTTTCAGGAAGAACTGGAGAATCAGCAGCTATTATACCTCAGCAGTGCACCAAGCACAAACCTACATCTTGCCTCCAAAGTGTTTCTTACGGTAGACTGGGAGCCGTTATCAGAAGTTGCCGGGCCACTAGTCAGCAGAGAGCTGCAAGTAGCTCTGCTGCACACTAGGCAGATGAAATACTGATTGAAGATGCAACACATAAAAGTTATAGAAGATCCCCCTCCTGAGATAGAATTACTCCTGAAGTATAAACATTATTTCTATGGTTGTTTACAAAGCTGAGGTGATAAGAAGTGTGTGAGATACAAGCACAAAGCTGATGCTCTGTGGAAATCACTGCTGTCCACTGACAGAATGATCTGTACAGATTTCTTCTGTTTTTTTTTTATTTGGGAGAATGTCAGTTCAGCACAAGAGATTTGGTGTAAAAGACCAATTTGTATTCAAAACGAAGCACATAACTGTGTATTATTGTGCTGAGCAACACATCTCTTAAATGGAATAAATAAAAACTGGGTAAATCACAAATAAAATCAATGTGCTTTAATAGTGTTGAGTCATTGCTGTTGTTCTGATATTTGTTATCTTTTGCTTAGATTATCTGCGTTCTTCAGGAGAGTTTGACATCGCTGTTGTTATGGTTCATGTTTTAATCATAAAACTGCTTAGCCAGACTATTACTTAAGGGACTAATTTCTCTTGTAAGTAGCCCACAGTCAGGATCAGGCCAGAATCATACTATGGACTGTGAGGAATCCTCCTGGCAGGATGAGCTTATGGTCTGAAATGCTAAGCTGCATGTGCAGAGGAGGCATTTTATGTGAAGGTCAGCAGAGCAGAGTGGAGGTGTATAAAAGTGGGTACATACATGGCCAGCCTCACAGGCCATCTGTTTTTGAAGTTCCTAGCTTTTGGTAGTGCAGTTAGTGCCGTATTTTCAAGGCCTAAAAACTGTTACTTACTGATGTGACTGTAGCCAATATTAAGATGGACTGTAGCCAATATTACAGTTACTGTGCAAACCTATGCAAGTGTTTGTACTGTGTGAGCAAACCTGAAACTGGAGGTTTCTGTCATATGCTAATGACTTGATGGGGGAAAGAAGTGCTGGTGACAGTTTTGATGGCTTGGAGAAATTACTGTTAAATCATTGCCTCTCCATCCAGAAACATCAAACTACAAAGTGATGGAGTAGCTTGTATATGCACTATAACGTTCTGAATACTGTTAAAGAATAAAATATTTCAACTGTGATTAAAAAACTGTCACGAATGCTATCCAGTTGAAAATGCTTTCCAGTAAAAGAAATTCCCATAAATTAGGATTTAAAATATTGAGCTACTTTGTGATTTCTACTGACTTTTATACACACTTGCAAACTGTGTATCTTAATGCTTCTTATGAGCAATAAGGGAAAAGGGACAGGGGGCAAAACTTTCAAAGTTGTTCTTGTCACCTTAAAGATATTTTTCTTGTTACTAATCAAGCTTTGAACTGCTGGAAACCTTTCTGTACAAACCAGGAACTTTCATGTTCCCAGTGCTATTAAACCTACAGAGCTACTTCTTTTCCTGAAATAAGTTCTGAGAAACACCATGAACGCATTTAATAAAATGTAGGTTTGAGACAGATATATTACAAACTTCAAAGTGTTGGGTTTTGGGTTTTTCTTCTGGAGAAGTTAACAGTTACAGAACTCTTCTGCTGTTGCATGCTTCTTTACAGCTGTACCCTCTAAAGGAAGGCAAGCATGGTGTTGGGCATCCTATCTGGAGGAAGAAAAGGCCATTGCAGTACCTACTAAGCTGTTTAAAGAGGTATGACCTTCTGAAGTTTAAATCAGTCAACCACCTAAGATCATGATATTTCTAGGAAATCAATTAAAGAAATAGTTTGAAGATTTCACACTTCGCTGAGGAGAACCTACGTGATTAAAATAATGCTGTCCACCAGCAATCATCAAGATAGTTGGCATGTGTGAAATCAGTTACCTTTCTCTGCTTTTTCAGAGAATTCTGTAGTTGTAGCTGAATGCTGTCAACTGACACTACAGAAAGCAGATGCTTTTCCAAAATCTGCAAGCTCTAGCCTTGCCTTGTAATCTCTGAAGCTAAAAGTCTGATACATACCATTGTTTTTTCATGCCATATGTTTAGAAAGGTGGTACAAAAGTCATCTTTTGGCTTGTTGCTTTGATTATATTACCTGTATTTTTGCAGCTCTTGCTGACGTTGTATTTTATTACTACATCGGACACTAATTTGGCCTGTTCCCATTTTGCCTGTCATCCGAATGGATGTCACATCATCATGTCTTCCTTGTCCCTTGCCTGCTATGGTAGTGTTTGTCATTTGTCATTTCAGTGCTTTTTCTAGTGCTGTCTCTCTTGCTTGGAAGAGAGCTCTGCATGCAAATCCACAAAGCCTCCGTGCTGTTCTCTTCTCTTGCAAAACCTGGCAAAATATGTCAACATGTCTCAGCTGCTGTACTTCTGCCGTGTATACTCGGTATTATTCTTTGAGAATTCTGTTCTTACTGTAGACTGCATCCATTTCTTTCTGTTTGCTTTATACTTCAAGTATTAAATTTTTTTGTGCAAGGATTAGCTTTTCAGCTTACATGTGCATGTGATGCTGACCTTTAAGTGGTGCTTTTAGACATTACTGAGGTACAAAAGTAAAGAACTAGGATTGCAATGTACAGAATCCATGGATTTGTAGCTGCAAGAACAACAGTTACCTGACCATCCTTAGTTATATCCCCCTGTGCTATATACTGATTGAAAAATTAACAAGAAAAAAATCTGGTAAGTAGTGTCTCTGTCTGGAAGGTAGATTTACAAAATGTTGCTCTGCCTGTCTGAAGTTCCATGAAATGCCCTTGTGGCACACAGGCTTATACCAGCCTTTCTGAGCACTGCATGTGGTGGTAAAGTCTGGAGTTATGTGATGACATCCTGTTCCCTTTATTTTTTTCCACAATGTACCTTTCTCACTCAGTGCATCATATTTAATATTTTCTTTTAAAGTCTTTAGCCCCTGGGTAACTCTAGGGTTTTATTTAGCGTGCAGTATTTGAAGTCTGTAGTGGAGAGACAATTCTTAATAATGCTCTGAAATGGCCAGGTAATATTTCTCCATTTTACAGATGGATAGGCAAGCCACAGGAACAATAAGGCTAAAAAATGAACCCAAACATCACCACCAATTTGGAATCCTTGATTTCCATTTGCATTGTGAGAATTACTCTTTTTTTCTCTTTATTTTTTCAGTTCAGAAGCAGTACTTTTCATGACCTTTTTTCATACTCTTAGGCATGATCAGGGAAATGGAGAGTCCTTGCCGCTTCCTGGTACTTAAATCTTAGAATCATTTCTAGGCTGTGACTGACAAACTGTTATTGCTCCAGTAAAATAAAATTATTGACCCTTTATTTTATTTTTTTTTTTAAATCTCCAGCTACCCTCATGTAATCTCTTGGGTTTTGTGCATGTTCTTGCACCATACAGAAACATTTCTAATCCTCAGTCTGCCATCTGCTCATTTGCTGACTTGTTTTACCTTTACTCTTGTATTGTTCTTATATCTTCCCTTAACAAAGTATCTTTAAATGTTTGTTGTGAAGATAATGTTTGTCAATACTAAGTTTGTCATAGGTTTACCTTGAGTGATATGTTGAGAGTAATGTACAAAACTGAAATCTGCTAAATAGTGTTAAAGTTATTAGTCTTCTAAAAGTTGCCTGACATTTTACTGTAACAGAAACCAAACTGAAGGTTGTGTTGCCTTAGAAGTGATAGATTTGACAATGGGAATAATTCATGTCTTAAAGTTCAGAAAATACCTGTGTGATAATTGCTTAATTTTTAGTGTATTTTTTTGTAGAATTTTGTACTGTTTGCACAGTAATGTTCATTACAATAATGAAAGAATAAACAGATTTGTGACTTTTTAATTGTTCCCTTGCTTTGTAATTTTATTTGTGTTTGCTCTTGCAAAATCTCATTTACATTTTTGGCCACTGTTCCTCAGTGTGTCAGTATTTCTGACATTTCGGTTTTCCATGGACGTTTTGTATCTGTAAGGTGTTTGTGATATAGATCTCATTAACTGCAAACATGTGCACCAAGATGAACTTTAAAATTTCAGTTTATTGATTTAAAAAAAACCGAATACTCTGCTTTTCCATTCCTCATGAGGAAGTATCTAGAATTATACATAGTGTAACTTCATTGCTTTCAATGATAATAAAAATGTTAAGTGTGGTGTTGTTAGGATGAAATAACTTTTCAAATGCATATACTGCAGTCAGATATTCTGATTGCTTAACTGAGGTCTACAAAATTATCTAAGCTATTTTTAGATAGGGACTTAGAGCTGTGGTTAGCTATCTATTGGCTGGCCACTTTAGGCTGATTTAAACCAGTATAGTTTTCCATTTCCCTTCCACTTGCTGCATATTCCTGCTCTTGTGCCATGCACTGTGGTTTTTTTCGCCGGGGTTTATTATTCAGTTATATTGGTTGCAGCCGAAGGCACCAAAGAGAGAATTCCCTTCCTTCCAAGTAGGTGAGACCTCTCTGAGTACCTCCCTTGGTGCCTTTCTCTTTCCATTGACTGCAGAGGTGCTGCAGGTGGCTAGGGAGCATGTGTAGCTTTTAGACAGGAGCAGAAGGAAGGGGGAGCGTATAAGATGCTTCTGCTGTGTTTTGTCTGTAACCATATGGGACATAAAAAATACCTAGCTGTGAATTTGGTAACCTGTGGAAAATCCTCTTCAGTTTTATTACTTTTTTTTTTACTAATATCCCCTCCGATTTAACCTTAGTATCTGCTAGCTTCCTTCCTTCTTTAGCTGAAAAATAAATAATTACATTGTTAAAATTTTTTATTGGCAATTAGTGAAAAAAAGTTGAGGGCAAATAATGCGATCTTCTTTCCCTTGGGTAACTTTTTTGCTAATTCTTTATGATTTTCTTTAGTACTGTCAAGTTTTAAGTCATTCTAATATCAATGTGTTTTTCAAGAAATCATCAATTTCTCTTTTCCACAGTATGTTTTTAAAAATGCGAAACTTACTTTAAAGGAATTTATTAGTTCTTTCGGAAACATGAATAAGAAGTAATCATTGTTCTTTTCCTTATAAAGATATACTCTGTCTTTCTCTGGTATACTTTCAGAAGTATTGAAACGGTTCTTTTCCATTGCAGTATCAATCTTTCCCGTACAACAAAAACGGATTCAAAGTAGGGATGAAACTGGAGGGCGTGGATCCCGAGCACCAGTCGATATACTGTGTTCTCACGGTGGCCGAGGTAAGTAGAGTCTGCGAGCAGCCATGGTGCAGCATTACAGGAGAGACTGAACTAGAACAGCAGCAGCTGAAAGTGCTCGCTTGTCCGTAACAGGCTGTCGGAAACTGTATGTAGGAAGGTAGCTTTTAAATTAATAATGCTATATTAAATCTACCTGACAAACACGTGACTATGTCCAGTATCATGCAGCAGTGACTGCTTCCATACCTTTAACGTATGCAGCTAGACAAAATGTATTACGCTAGTTGTCTGCTTTTTCTGTTATCCCGCAGTTTATATTTTAAAGAAAAAATAACGATGAAAAATGTGTGACAGCTGATTTATAGTGGTTTTATAGAGGTTTGATAGCATTTACAGTTTCTGCGTTTGCTGATACCTAACACTTTTTTGTGTTGCAGTTGTTCTACAATTTTTTCAGGCTGATGGCCTCAGAAATTGCCTCTACTGGCAACTTCTACAAAGCAGCATACCATAAAAACTCAGTTTGTCTTTTTGCTGCAGTTTATGAAATAATTTTTTTATTAGCTTCTTTGCTTTTAATAATATAAACAAGAATGTGTTTCTTGGTTACGTTTTTTATGTCTTTCAAACATACCTTACACTAGCTTTTATGTAGTGTTACCAAGGATCCTTTTTTGGTTTGGTTTTGTGAATTAAAATGGGGAAACAGTAGTAAGGTAGGTACTCTGCTCTGTGTCGCTGTTATTCGAAGCAGCTGTGGTTTTGCAGTTTATATTTTTATAGCCTAGGCTGTTGTTTTCCCTTTTCTGGATCTCTTCATGGCCCATAGTCATGTGCCATTTCTGTGGATATCTCTTCCGTTTCCTTGCGGATGGTGTGTCAGTGGCTGAATATTTCCTGTGTACCTTGTGCTTGGCACGAAGTGATGGGTTGTGTTTTACTGCAGGATGACCTGAATTCCACAGAGTTCTGAGATGGCAAACTGGAAGTTATGTCAGAGTATAAATTAAATATAAAATAAGGTGGTCTTGATGTCAGGAGATTTTCACTGATGACTGCAGGAAAGTTACGGTGTTTGGCACTCGGGATGATGTAGAGAACTTTAGTACAGAGAGAGGGATTATATGTCCTGTTTTTCTCTTCCTCTCGGTGGTTAACTTATTACTAAATGGAATAATGACGTTCTGGGGGATACCTCCACTGACTTCTCATCTTTGATAACAGTTCCCGGTATCTCTCTGGAGAGCCTGTTGAATGTAGTTGTTACTGAGTGCTCTTTTGCATATTGATTAATCGGGATAGCTGGAGAGCATCATTGTCTGCGCTTTCTCCATGATGGCATCAGGTGTGTTCATGCTCTTCTGTAGGGTTTCTGTTTTATTCTGATGTCGGGTTGAACAGTTTTCAAGTTTTTGAACACTAATGGCAATATCCAGCTTTTAGTTAATTCTTTTCACCAGAAGAGGAGGCACTCAGACTGAGAATAGCTTTGCTTTTTCATTCTTTCCTGTTTGTCAAATGAATTAATTCATTGTTGGCTTGAGCAGAAGTAAAAGGCTGACTGAAAACACGCTGTTAATATACATGATACTGAACAGAAGCTGTTATGTGTAGGGCAAACATCTTAAAACATAGTGTTGTACATTCTTGCTTTTAGGTTTGTGGCTACAGAATACGACTCCATTTTGATGGATACCCAGATTGCTACGATTTCTGGGTGAACGCTGATTCTTCAGACATTCATCCTGTTGGATGGTGTGAGAAAACAGGTCACAAGCTTCATCCACCTAAAGGTATTGTTGGTATTGTTTAGTGTGAAATGTGTGTGTTTTCCATAGCTTCGAGATTGAGACTATCTGTGTAATGCTGTAATTATATTTTTTATGGCAGAAACTTTTTGTTCATTTAGTCAGAGTATTTGAACATGGCAAATTAAATTCTACTTGAAGTCTTGCTAAAATCTTGAGGTTGAAATCCTACCTTTTTTATTCAGTGGAAGTT
>Ga0181612_163371_pt1 | contig 18988 bp, 8 predicted proteins | sample HoacroProtozoa21_FD_119630 | JGI IMG/M metagenome (GOLD analysis project Ga0181612, IMG submission 119630) | Hoatzin crop microbial communities from Cojedes, Venezuel. Combined Assembly of Gp0051906, Gp0051904, Gp0051908 | reverse complement strand
CCGGCCGTGCCCCCCGGAGCCACGAGAGAGTGCCGGCCGTGCCGCTCCCCCCCCTCCCCATCGGAACCCAGCATGACGGCATATGGTATGGAATATCCGGCTCTGGCCAGGTTGGGGTTGGGTCAGCCCACCTGGCTGTGCCCCTTCCTGGATTCTAGTGAAAATTAACCCTGTCCTGGCCGAACCCAGGACATACCTGAAAGGTGTGGGCGTGGGTTCGGTTGACTTTAACAAGGTGGTCCGTGAATGCTCCAATGACTCTTCTCTTGTTTAAAGAAGGATGCTGATGATGTGTTTTATGTTAAGAAACAACCTTCCTTTCCCCCAAGCCAGGAAAAAATCCAAACAAATAAAGGGCCATGAGGCATGTGTGGCTTTAAGTAAAGGCCTTAAGACAGAGTTCAAAGTTGTGAATCTTGAGCAGCGAGAGGCATCCTGTTCATTCAGGTTGCCTGTAGGCTGGGGAAGCTCGAGATGCTGTCGCCACTGGTGGTCAGGTGATTACAGCTTAGAAGCTGTGATACTGAGCACTGTATCACTTACAGCCCTTTATAAATTGAGGTAAATTTTTTATTTATGTGGATTAGTAGATTTTTTAATGTCATTCTGGATTTCTTCATTTAGATCTCAGTTAAGCAAAGGTCTTAAGCATATGCTTCAGTTATCTTCAAGTGCTTTACAAACTGAGATCTTAAATAACAGCATCTGTGGAGCAAGGACTTCTCTCAGCTTCCTGCAAATTGTGCATGATAAGTCATATCATGTGGCCTATTTTAAGAAGTTTGTGTTGGATTAATAAAATAGCTTTCTAGAGTCTCAGAGACATTTCTCCAATGAATCTTGTCTATGGTATTTGAAAAAAATTTATATATTCATTTGGTCTTCCTATGGATTGTTTAATGAATTAATAGATTGTCTTAAGTAGAATGAACATGGTATAAAACTGCAATGACACTATTTGGCATGTCAACAATTAAAAAGTAATAGGAGAGAACTATCAAACTCGGTTACTGTGATGACTTAGAAAATCCAGGATTGGAATTGGCTGTTAGTATGTAGTATGCTTACCGTAGCAGGAGAAAATATAACAGGCTTAGTTAGATGAAGTATAAAATTAATCAGAAGACTCTCTTTGCTCAGCAGTGTTTTTGTGCTATTATTTCACGAGCCGCTTAATAAGTAACTTCTCCACACAGAGGAAATGCAGACAACAGAGCAGTGACAAACAAGAGGTTTTTCTTTTATACTTTCTGTGAAAAATGCCTTCCACTGTTCTTAACATTTTATATTCTGACTTGCTAATTGGTAGATAATTACCTTCTGGCACATTTGCCCAGCATGTCACATGCAAGGTACTTTAGAGGCACACATAACTGATGCTTTGGAAAATGATTTTTTTCCCCTCTCAAATGGATTAAAGGGGGTAGAGCACCGCACTGCAACACCTGGGAATCCAACATCTGATCAAAGCTCTTCTCTGAGCACGTAAAGTTAGTTTTTCTTGGCTGCAAGTGCAGAAAGTTAAGCATGTTAAATGGTATTTTTCAAGTCTTTTGCGTTCCCTCCTGATGTCATCTTTAAATCTGGTAAATCATCCTTAAGTGGTGAGGCAACATTATTCACAAGAGGAATTTATTTGGAGAAGGTTTTCTCATGGCATTTCTTTCCTGCCGACATTTCCCAGCACTGAGCCTGCTGTTCGTGCTCCTGGAGCCTGCAGACAGCTGATGGCTGGGACGCGCTGGCCACAGGGACGAGGGCCACGCCGGGAGTGCCTGGCTTCTGGAAATGCCTGGGTTCCTGGGTGTCTTTTAATTCGTGGGAGCCCAACCAGATGATCGTATCGGGGTTCCGCGGAAAGGAAAGGACAATGTTGTCAGATTCTGTGTTGTGGTGGCTTGTGCAAAGTATAAATGAGAAAAGAATTGCCACCTGGATGCTTGGGGGGGTGGGGGGAGGTGTTAAGAACAGTGGAAGGCATTTTTCACAGAAAGTATAGAAGAAAAACCTCGTTTCTTGTGGGTTTAGTGTCACCATTTGTAGTTCTATAACTCACGGATTTACTGCATTTCATTGTGTGTGGCTCTGATAGTTGTAGCACTTTGTCTTTCACTTACGAGAATTTAACAAATTAGGACTTAATTCAGACCTATTAACACAGTTCCACTATGCTAAATATGACAGTTTATTGCAAGCATATTTCTTTAGTTTTAATCACAGAGTAGTGGGTACAAGTAAACACATTATCTACATTTGTTTTTTTATAGTTATATTTATATGGTATTTAAACAACACAGAAGTAATGTAACTGGATAGAGATCTTCCAAGACTTAATTAGAAGATTGTTTGTGCATGCCAATTACAAAAACATAAGTACAGGGGTTTAATAGAACAAGATGTCTGGAACTTGCTTGTATCTCCTGTCTAGCTAAGTTTCAATAAGAATCACACAGTTCAGATTTAAGTTTCTCTGAAATGAGAATACAAAATCTGCTAGTTGGTGGCTTTCAAATTAAAACTCTTCTGTGATTTAGCTGGGCTTAAATTTGCTTTCCCATTTTCTGTTATCTCGCTTTATGAATATTGTCTAAAAAATATTTTTGATTCCACATCCTTTATTTTTCTTTTTCAAGCTGAAGTCCACTAAGTATCTTTCTGGGTCCCTACAATTGCTTTATTGCCCAACTGCCTGCTTTGGTCTAAACTCTCAACCTTCTAGTGCACAGCTAAAACTAGGAAAGAGCTGTTACTGTGTGTAAGTGCATGCAGCAGTAGAGATTTATGATTGTTGTCTGCATTCATGTAACCCTTAGGAAATCCTGTCAATTACTGGAACTCATCTTTATAGTAAGAATTCCCCTCTTTCCCTCACCATTTTTCTATCCACAAACACCAACTTCTCTTTAATCTCGCATTTTGTGACAAGGGATTTAATCTCTCTTTCTTCACCACCTTGTCCTTCACTTTGCTCTTCCAGATCTGCAAACCATGTCTTTTACTCCAGTAACATAACTCCTGGTACCTTGCCAAGTGTTTAGCTTTAGCTGGACTGCTGAAGTGATGACACGAGATTTTCTGAGTAGCTATGATAATTATCGAGGGAGTCTACAGTTTGTCCCAAGATGATGTACTTCAGACTGGCTACCTGACATCTCATTATACATTGCAATGTCTTAAGTAGGAATTTGGAAGAGGGATCTTGGACTTCTTAGGTGGTGAGTGAGCGAATGGGCAGCAGGTCTGTGGTAGCAAGAACATCTTCTTTGCTTGAATACTCAAAAAAGAGCGGGTGGCTGGTATGAGTGGCATTGAGGTTTTAAGTTTATTTTTCATCTAGATATTATACTTTTATGGGTTGCTGGTTAGCACATTTTGAACGCAGAACAGCTCTTAGATTTATGAACTGGTAGGACATAAGGACAGCAGGCGTATATTAGTGTTAAATTACAGATTCTGGTTTTTGTATGCTATGCACTTCCAGTTAGTTAGAAAAATACATTTTAATTTAATTTCCTCTAAAACTTCCTAATTAAAAAAGGCCTTTTTGAGATCCTACAAGTGCCTAGATAACTTGCTCAGCCAGATTTATCTAAATGTGCCTAGTGCTCAAGTATTCTGACATTTACATTGTTTATGCACATCATTACATTACAACATACATTAGAAAATGTAAGGAGCTTTGTCATCTTGGCTGTCTGCATGGCAGATGAGCTTTTCTGTGTTTTAATCTGTTTTCATTAGTGTACCCAGGTTTCGGTATGATTGCTGTTCAATCTGTGTTTTATCTTGCCATAAATAAAAAACCCCAACCTCTATGTTTTATATTTGCTATAAGAATAGTAATACCAAGAGAAGGGAATTGTCCCTGTCTATTCCTTTGACCTCTGTGTCATGGCATACGACAAAGACTAAAATATTTCCAACCAGAACACCCAGACCCAGTGTCGGTAATATGTCTAATATGCTTCGTTTCTTTTTCTACTGACATGAGTTTATAGTAATGTGTGGTTAGGGCAGCAGAGTACATCTGAAAATAAACTGGTGACCTGTAATCTTATGGAGTGGAGAATGCTGCTTCAAAGTGAGGTGGCAAAGGTTTCAAACCAAGAATGTAACGCTAGCTGCTTCCAGCCCTAAATTGGCTATTCCAGAGATAAATTTATTTCATGCATTACAGTTGTGCTGGTTTTGGTCAGAGGTGATGATTTCGGAGCTCTGATATTATGGTATCTAAAAATCTGTAGAACCCTTCTCATTCATTAGTTTGTCATTCACTAATTCACTAATTTCGGTGTGGCAAGCCCAACAAAGTTCCTTTCACTGAGAAAAGTGTGCTGTCTGTCATAAATGAGAGCTTTCCCGACAGCGTTTTCTTTTAGTGGGGAAAAAACAACAATTGTAGTATAAAATGGTTTAGAAACGGAACTTGTTCTGAGATTGTAATGACTGGAGGCCGTTACTCTGCTAGGGATGCTTTCTAGACACTTTTAGAAAAAAATACGGTACTTTAAGTTTGAAAGTAATTTTGTTTGTGTTCTGCTTGCTGCCTGTGCTGTGGGTAGCACAAGGGGTTTAATTAGTGGAGGGCAATACTTTGTTAGTCTTTTATCCCAAGTGATATGGATGAACTCTTGTAGGAGGGAGTTTTGCTTCCTCAACAGCCCAGAGCTGTAGGCAGCTGCCTACACTCATAGGCAATGTTGTTGTCTAGAGTCCTTGCCTTATTTTTGTACATGGGTATAGAAGCCACTTCTGCTTGCAAGTATCTGGAAAACAGTTGAGAACAGAGCGAATTGGTTTTTCTGGCGCTTGGTCAGAGTGGTGAGAGGCCATGGTCCCCCGCAGCACTGCAGAGCAGTTCCACGTGCATGTGTATGTGACCTGCTGTGCAGCCTTCTTCATCTGAACTGTTGGCAAGGTGTCAGTGTTTATTCGGGGTGGGCCACAGTGATTCAAGTGCTGATGGTTTCAGCTGATTTCAATTCTAGTCTGGAAGGAGTAATCTTGAGAAGGCACTCAAAACCTGAAGTAGCACAGAAGGCGAAAAAGAGTAAATTGAGCTTTTCAGGACATTACAGTCAGCTGCTTTCTTACTAACATAATTCAAAGTGCTGGTCATGTTGTGTGAAGTAGAACAAAGGTAATTTGTAATGACAACTAATTTCACTGTACCTTGTGGCTTTGTACAAAAGCCAAAGTATCTCGCATATCTTCATGTTTTGAAAATACCTGCGAAATTCCTTCAGCAAACAATTTCTCATTTGGCAGTTCCTGTAACCGTATACAGGCTTCTGTACAGTAGGAGAACTTTTGCATAACTTTTATACTTTTCCTAAGCCCATTTTAAGCTGTTTGGGTTTTTTTGTTTGTTTGTGGGTTTTTTGTTTGTTTGTTTTGTTGTTTTGTTATTTTTTTTTAAACCCAGCAAGCCATCTCATTCATAGACTATTCAGGGCCACCACTCTGTTCATCACCATATCAGCTAACAGTTCAGGGCAGATCTAAATGAGAAAGTGCTTAAAATGACAACGATTTTTCTGTGTAAAGATTGCCAATGTTGTAATAGCCCTGGATTTGAGCTACAGCAGTAGGGAGCATTGGAAAAAGGTTCTTTGTTCACTGCAGTCACAGAACTGTTTTTATTTCTTGATTGGATAAGCTGTGCTGCAAAATGGAGTAGTGTCCGTTGCAATTATACATGCAATTTGATAGTCAAAGCTATTATACTGTAAATTCACCAAAATAAAATTTAATTAGCAACAAGTTAATGACTCATTATTTGTGTAAAATAAGTATGAAAACGTGACCAATTCTAATCAAAGTCTGTTTTGCACTCAAACTAATATTTTCAATTTATACTTTGTCTGGTGTCTACGTTATCTATTTGATTCTTTCGTAATTTAGATTTCATCATGGAAATTATAGGCCAGTTGTAAAGTCATTAGAATGACCTTTGTGTGACTACCAAAAGCTGCTGAGGACTTCTGTTAGTGCTCGTATTGAAGTAAAGGCGTAGTGGGCTTGTGGTTTCCTTTGGTCAAGCTTTGGGAGATCTTCGGTGATTAAAAAAAACGTGGATTTGTGGAATCTGCATTCACCTAAGCCTGCAACTATGTTCTTGTCTTTAAGAATATGACTGGCTCAAGGAGTTGACTTTGCTTGGTCTGCGTCTGAGAATGTGAACCTCTTTCTACTTGAAATAACAGGAGAACTAGTAAGTAGAGGAACAGGGAATATTATATTTGGGATTTATGATTGCTTATGCTTAGATCGGTAATGTGTTCATGTACATAAGAGCAAATTAGTATGTATTAGTAGATATGAACTCTTATTGAACTTTTCTTTAAGAAATAATTAGTGCAAACCTGATGTTGCATGGGAACTGGGGACTAACTCAGGACAAGCAAGTAAACAGAAGAATGAGAAATCAGAACGTGATTTTCAGTTTCTCATTTGAACTTGCACCACATCAGTTACAAGACCTCGTTCTGGAGTAGTTTTTCCTGGGAGAATAAAGGTATGTAAGAGACAGGGGAACAGTCTTTGCTTGTAAATTTGCTGCAATGAAAGATATGGAGCATTTCAAGTGAAAAAAAATTGCATAGGGTGGGGGAAATGTTACAATTTTTTTTTTTAATTATTGAAAACATTAGATTTTTTCTTTTGTAAATGTTCTGTCAGCAATTGGAATTTTTATACATTGTGTTAATCCTACCTTTATATAAAAGTCATAAATCTTATAAATTAACATGTCAAGCAGTTACCAGAACTCTTCAGTCTGTTTCTTTTTATGGAGTGATCTGACACATTTTGCAAACAGCAGACCTAGGTGCTCTACATGAGTCCCAAACTGGATTTTTAGCGATCAGCTCACAGGAATGGACTCTGGCACTACTTCCAATCAGGCGAGAAAATGTGGTTTAACTTAAAGGCACTAATCCTGGAAAAGAAGATACGAATTATTGACCTTTTGACGTGATATTTTAAAGTTTAGCATAATGGTACTGTGGCCTATGAATGTCTTTATTGGTACCTCCATTAGTTCCCACATAATCTGGACATTTCCAGTTACATTACATCTTCTGGAGCATTGAAGTCTTTTTTTAATCTCCCTATTTTTTAAAAACACAGATAAATTTAATGGCTAATTAGCAGATTTAATTTTGTTGCTTATGTGGCTTATGAAATTTGAGGGACACGATTCTGAACTTGTAGCTGACCTCTAAAATTGTATATATGCAACTATTTACAAGCACAAATCACAACTTCTTTGTTTATTCTGTGAAGAAAATACAATGGTGTAACTGCCAACAACTAAAATCTGTAATAGAGGAAAAACAATTTTTCATCTAATACTAAAAAGACAATTTGTGACATAGTAAGGCAATAAAAGAAAGGTCCAGTCAAGATGTGTCCTAAAAACAGCAGCATTTATGGGCAGTTTGGAATCACCAATATTCATTACAGAATAGATTTTTATAAAGATGTTCTCATTGTAACAAATAGCTTAGATATTTTTAATATAGACTTTTGTGTATTGCATATTTCTGATAACTTTTGCTGACATCCAGCAAGCTCTGAAATACTGGAATTCTCCTGAGGTTTTCTAGCGCAGAGATAAAAAAAGAATAAATTGCTAAATGCTTGCAGTGCCCCAGCCTGAAGCAACGTTCTGTAACCAGATGATACATATAAACTCGCTTCCCGTAAGAGAGCAGTCTAGTGCTGAAGGAAAAAAGTGCTGGCTTTAATATCAGATGTTTTTAACCCAGGCATCTGTTTTGAAGATTTCTTAATTCAGAAAATGCCATGTTAAAGAAAGTGCAAAGTACTTTAAAAACATTAGGAACGAATAAGGCAGTTTGGAGGAATGACAAACCACTGGTTTTTTTGAACTCTAGGAATGCTCTTGTGAGAGCTGTGGAAGAGCAATAGCGCTGGAGGAGTCATCACTCCTGGCACCTGTGGTACTTGCTGCACCAGTGGTGGTGTTCCTGACCCAAGAAGCTGAGATGTTGCAGTAATATGTTGCCATCGCTGTGGCAACTGAACACCCTGAGTCCATTTCACAGATGTCTCTCTTCTTGCCTGCTAGACAGCCAGCGTGCACCACAGCAGCTGAGAGGCAGGGAATAGGAGTTGTTGTACTACACCAACAGATGCTTTTGAGCTGTCCCTAAGAGTTACTTGTCATTTCTCTGTGTCTCCTGCAGTTTTAGGAAGGTTGTCTTTACTGGAATAAAATCAACATGTAAGAATGTGGTGTAGGTGTGATGTCTGTCGTTAATTAACTGCTTCATACAACTAATGCTTTTATCTGTGATAATAAGTAAAGGGACTTAAGATTTAACTTTGTACTGACAAGACCTAAATTTGCCATTTTGCTGAGAGTTTGTCAGCTTGGCCACATCAGCATAGTGCTTTAATGCAAAAAGCCTATTTGACCATCCTGCTAAATGGTAGTGGTGCTATTAAAATAAACATCAGTGTATCTAATCTTTTCAGTGTAGGACAATAAGAGAGCATAATTTGATGCGTCTAGCAGTAGTGAAATATGTTGTCACTCAGATATTAAAGGAAAATTTTGGATTTCTAATGCAAAACAGGCAAATTTTGGGCTTTTTCTGGAAATGTACAAACCCAGTGAAAAACTGAATTTTATTTTCTTTTAATATTTTTGAAAGAAATTGTTTATGGCAGTACCCTTTCTGTTGTATAATGTGATAGGCTACTTCAGCTTCTGCCAGTTCAATCAACACATTTTGGCGAGCACAAGAGAAAGCAGATTCATTTACTGGAATTTTCCTAGTTTGTACCAGGAGAAAGTTTAGTTCTGTTTGCCCGTAGAGGTTATTTCTCAGAGTTCAGTTACACTTGGCCATAGAGGTTATTTCTCAGACAGCATTTTTTTTGTTACTCTCTGTAGTGGCTCTTTGGGAAAAGCAGTGCGTACACATCAGTAATGCCTTGGAAACATTCAGGGTTTGTCCATCGCCACGCTCATGTTTTCCTCCTTCCTAGGAGAAAATCTTGATCAGGTGGATACCTCCTTACTGTTGTTGTACCTTAGGTTCATGTGAAAGGTGAGATTCCAAATAGATACTTTATTTTAGGATTGATCATCTTAACAGAGCTTGCTTGTTCGCTACCTTTTTTCTTGGGGAAAAGTATTTCAAATGAATGCCTGCCTTACAGAGTAGAGGATAGGCCATCTCTTTGGCAGCCTCTTGAGAAATCACCGATTGCAGGCAAATATTATCTCTGGGCTTTTTGATAGTATCTTAACCATACCTGTTCTGAGGTTTTATTCTTCCTTCTCTTCCTGTGCACTTTTCTTGGATTTAGCCGTCTTTCCTAGGAAGTGATGGTGCTGTGGTTATGATGTACCTGCTTGTGTAGTAATTTTCTGCTGATACATTCTCATGTCTTACCTTAAGGTGTTGATTAAGGTAAAGATGGAAGTCAAAGGCAAGAAATTCCTACCGGGATTGCAGAAGACAGTGCTTGGGCAAGGTGAAAAAGCCCATCTGGGAGCTCCCTTTTTGTCCTGGCACAAAGGCTACGGTGTAACTTTGTAGCTATGTTTTTCTCTGTGCGCTTTTTCCAGTCCCTTGATACAAAATCCTTGCTGGACTGTTAAAGCACCTTGGAGGCAACCAGACGGAGTTTGGGGGAGCTGCTGGGGGTGTCCGGGGGACACGCTAGTGTGAGGAAGGGGGAAAGAGGAGTTACTGCAGTAAGCAAGCACAGAGCATACAAGTCTACAGGTCTCCTCTTTGAAGGACAGTTTCTTCAGTTGTCTTGGTACTTTTCTGCCTGATCCTGGAGATCTCTAGGTCTCTTCCTTGGCAGTATATTGGTATTATTTTTATTTGTTTGTCTTTCCCACTCCTGCTTGGAGAGCATGGTCTCTGAATGGGAGGACAGCTTCTGTTCTAGGGAATTATGTGCTTGATGTGATCCAGTAGTTCCGAGGTTCCCAAACTGTGGTCTTCAGAACGCAGCTTGTATGTTGTTGGCGCTCTCTGTTTGTTTAGCAGCTGCTAAATTGCATTAAAGACTGCTAAAAATAGACTAAACATTTCCTCAATTACTTTCCAGGCCAGCAATTGCTATAATTGCCACTTGTCATGGGGAATATAAGTATGTGTGTGCAAGTGTGTGAGCATCTGAGGGGGGAACAGCGGTAAAACAAGTTCTCTGAAAGAAGATCCTTTTTCCTTATCTCCTGCTGGATTAAGAGTTTTAGGGAATACTATCCAGAAACGGGAGGAGTTTTCGCTTCAATTCCCCTTTCGTTTATGCTTCACAGGAGTGAGATCAGATAATTGTGACTGACAGGTCAGGCACTCATGAATACACTAGCTTGAATAAAGAGATAGTCCAGGCTATGAAAAAAATCAGTTCCCTTACAGCAGCACAAAAGTTCTGTGAATTTTCATTGGCACAGTTTGTTGCCAAGCCTGATAATTGTTTTAACTTAAGTCCCATAGGGGAAAGGGAAGGTAACTCCACTCTTTGATTAGTAGCTCCAGGCTGTCTGTAGACTCAGTGGAAGGAATTTTGAGGGTTTTCTCTGAAACCATAAGTGCAGGTTATTTTAGAACTGCAGGCTCAAAATATCAGTTTAACATGATTGTTTGATCTCATTATCCCTCCCAAATATCCATTCAGTGTCTTTTGGATCCTGCAGTGAAGAAATAAAGAATATGTTAATCCCAAATAAAGAAAGGTACATCATATCTCATGCTCTGTCAAGTACCCAGTGTACCAGTTACTCTGGATTTGTGCTCAGTTTTATTGAATGGCTTTTGTACTCTTTTATCTGGAAGTTTTATTGGGAGATTTTAGCTCACTGTTTTTATGGCTTTTTTGATTCTTCTCTGGCTTCCAAGCAAGCTCCCTGCCCAGTGCTGGCAGGGGAGGGATGGAGGCCAGGGGGCGGCGGGGAGGAAGGAACCAGTGTCTTTTATTAGAACTGGGTTGGAATCTTTTCCTTTCTCCCAATGAAGTTTTTGGGTTTTCCATTAAAAAAAAAAATTCACAAAACACAAACAAAGAAACCTAATTATGGCTACATAAACTTGATCATTTTAGGAACACAAAACCCCCCAAACCTCCTCCCCAGCTGTGCCCCCCCAATAAAGCCCACTGCAAAACTTTGAGCATTTTTTGAGCAAGAAATGCAGAGACTGGCTGTGAAAATGCTCAGCAAATTGAACCCTTTTTTTCTTTCTCCTTCTTCCTCCTCTTCTTCCTCCTCTGTTAACCTCTGTATTTCTCCCTGCAGTAAGGTCCAGAAGAGATGTGAGCAGACATCACTGGGAGGAACTTGCAAAGTTTCTTGTAGAGTCTTACCTGGGGAGAACTGAGGAGATGCAATGAGTTACCAAACTCATTAGCACAGCCTGTGCATGGGAAGAGAAAGTTGAGCACAAAGAAAGATTAACTGTCTCCTTGGTGTATGGCTCGTGGCCTGCAACTATGAAGTTGTTGCTGTGTGAGCAGGAGGGAGAAGGAAGCAAAGCGGAGGGGAGCTAGCGCAATGTTCGAGCCAGACAGTCATGGGAATCCAGATGAAGTTGTCAGGAGCAGAGGCGAGAGAAACCTTAAAGTTGGAGAGTCTGCTCTAACCTGAGAGGAATGGTGCTGTACAGCCAGTTAGTGGATCTAAGTGGAGTAGTTAGAGGTGAAGGTGAAGTTGATCTCAGGCTAGATTAATCCCTGATGTAATCTTGTTGGCATTATTGTGCTGGCTTCCCTTCTTTTTAGGCTTCAGTGGAATTCCTTCAAAGATATATTTGGCCTTTCCAGTTTTTGTTTTACCAGATTCCAGTGAATCATCATGTTTTGCCAGATGCTACTTGGAGCCTCTGACTTGGATTACATCACTGGTGTCAGGGCAGCGGGTCGCGTTGCTGGGAGAGTAGGTTTCCTTATAAAGAAATTGTCATACTTGTGAAATGTTTTGTTGAATGAAGTTATGGCTCTAGCTGTTAAATTTGCAAGTATTTTCAGTGCCAAATAGATCAACAGCAAAACTCCATTTATGTGTGTGTGGGAGACTAGTAAACTATCTCTGTCAAAGACTAGCTTAAATGCTTAAGAGTAAAGTCTTCTTTCTAGGTTTGTCACAGATGTGTTTTGTGGTGTTGGACGTTTCAGGTAGGATGTGTGTCCTTGTTTCTCAGCGCATAATGTGGGAATGATAGTATCCCTATGCATAGAATGATATGAAGGTTTACTCACAAATTATAATTTACTTTGAAACTCTTCAGTACCATGTCCCTTTCAGAAGTACATAGTGTTACTGGATGCTGCAACATAGCCAGCCCTTACTGAGCTGACATATATTTAATCTGATTCTAGCAATAATGTTTAAATATAACAAAACTGTATCAGTATAGGTTGCCTTCAGTAAAGGAAAAGAACAGATGAGGTACTGGGAGAGGTACATACTCAGTGGGATCTAGCTGCCTATCAAGTGAGAAATGCTTGTTTATTTCTGTAGGAAACCACAAATCCTTTGTCAACAGAACTGACAGGTCGTCCTTGACGTTTTAATCCACAAAAAGGCCTTATTCCTTTTAAACTTGCCTTGTATTACAGCATGTGAGTTCAGAGTCAGACCTGAACATTCTCACCACATGGAAAACATTTCAGTGGAGACATGGAAAGCATTATTTTGTAAATGCATTTATTAACAGCGCAAACCGGAACAATTGAGCATGTCAGGCCTCAGTTTGATTGCACCACATCTCATGAATTTGTTGGTGCAGTTTAATTGTAGCTAAAAAAGAAGTACAGCAATTTCAGTGAAGAAAGCTGTACCATAAGGGTACCTTTTTATGCTCACATACTACTGTGTCTTGAATAATGAATTTTTTGCCAGATGGGTTTTCTAAATTTGATTTTCTATTTATGAGATGTCAAAACATTACTGTATTTGGCTGGTGGTCACAGCGTTCATGGTCAGAATCTTGTTCAGTTTTATATTTAATTGCAGTGATGCTAATAGATCTGCTTAACCTCATATATCCAGTTTGTGAGCACCACTGTGATTATACTTGAAACAGAAACATATTACCAGTGTTTGTGTGGGAATCTTGCTCGGAACAGCCTTTCTCCTCGGAGTTTACACAGTGGAGCTCATCCATCATGAGAAAGAAATTTTATTTAAGAGTTCTTAAAGAATTTAAATCTTTTTCATAAACACTGTTGAGAAGTGGGACATTTACTTCCAGACAGTGGAAGTATTGTGTCAAGATGGACTCCCTGTGTAAAGAGGTTGGGCAAGCGAAGCACAGATCCACCTGCTTCTTTTGTGGTATGATTGACACTTTCTGTAATTGAAGAGGACAACCCAAACTGACCTAAATCTGCGTGTTTCTAATAATAAAATGCAGTCAATAAACAAAAGCCACATATACAGAAACTGTGCACCTGTTGAAGAGATCACTTTTCATTGTGAGTAGCATCAGATGCCTCCTTAGCTGCTTTAAACCATTTGCATATTGACTTGCCATAAATGTTATGTTACACCTTTTAGAAAATTTAATGAGGATGCTAATCAAAGGAGGCTAATTGAAGCACTTCAGATGATGCAGGATCTCTGTACACTTCTTAGTTTTGCTTGAAGAACAATGAAAGTAATCATCAGATGTTTGTGTCCATACCTTTCTGTTAGTTCACATCCTTTACTGGCCCTGCTCCTTGCTGACTCATGTTGGTGTCCCCCTTAGCTTTTCCATTTGTATTTTAGTCAGTTACTCCATATAATGTAAGTTGAAAGAAGCCAAGCAGTCACAGTGAGTGAAGGGGAGAAGAATGCCTGGATGAAGGTAATTCTGAACAACCGCATGTCTGAAGATTCTGCTTGAACAAAGTGTAATCTTTGTACCTTTTTGTCAGCTGCTTCTTGAGCGTTGTTTGCTCTGAGAATGTGAGATTTTTCAGTACCTCAGAGAGCTAGGAAGTCAGTTTGTAAACCTTGCACATAGTCTGTGTTTCACATAATTTCTATTTAGAGAATACTTAACGAGCGAGAAATAATTTCCAAATGTAGCTATCATTCATTAATGCTTCTGTTGCATCAAAAGAAAATATTTTGGTTGAGATTATTTCAGAATTTTGACCTAACAAAGGCTTGAAACCGGAAGACAGGCATCCGTAAGTTTAACTCTGTTCCTTTTCAGTGCAAACAAATGCACATATGCACACACAGGCATAACACCCCCTCCATTTTGCTAGTGATGATCTGGGGTGGGCTTTGTCCACACTATGTCAGTACATATTGACACTACTTCACTCTAAACATGACATATCACATACTGAGTGTTAATCCAAATAAAAGATGAGCAAAAAAAGGAAGAGCTGATTATTTATGAAATAAAGCAATCTAAGGAAACTTCTGGAGGACAGCATAAACACTGGACCGGTTTCCATTTATGTAAATGCTTTAAGACAGTTTGTGAAGCTAAGTAAAATCAATCTATGTCATGGACAGGGAGGAGTATGTTGGTGTTTGTGAACCAATCTCCTGTCTTGACTGTAAGGCAAACTCAAAAAAGATTTTCTCTTTTTCTTATAACCCTCTTTTACCTTACTCCCAAACTTGGTCAAAGTTAGGTCTTCAGCACAGATGGCAAACTTGGACTGAAAAGTCAATGATGCAGGTGTGCGAGTACTCTAATGTTGAGAGATGTTTTTTCTGTACTTGCACGTGCTTTACACACCGGCTTGAGCTCCGTGCAGAGGGGCTGCTTTGCCTGTGCACGTTAGCCCACAGACTCTTCAGAAAGTGCTTGCTAATTCCAGCCTGATGTCTCCGTGACTGAGCCTCTTTTTTGTGGATTCGCAGCTAGAGATTCTGCCAGAACAACTCGGTAACGCTTCATACAATGCTTGTTTTATAATCTGGAGTCAAGACACCAGTTTGTCCCATTGGCCAGTAACAGCTGTCAGGGTGAGACATCCCTGTGGTTAATGACAGCAACCGATTTCCTAAGGTTTCTGGAGTAGGTGCCTAAACGGAGAGAATCTTCCAGGAGGCAACCTGGGATATTTAGCATGGGAGTTTCCTCCTTCCCTTCCTGCCTTCCTCCCACAGGCATGTTCTCTCGATGTACACACCTTAAAATTCAGTGATGCCATTGCTCTTCTGCAAGAAGGATAAAATGGGATTCTTCCTAAAAATGTTGCTTATAGTCAAAGGTAGATCTGGGTCTAACTAAGCTCTGACTTTATAGTGAAACCTGGGTGGCAGACTGATGAAAAAGGCTTTGAGCTAGCATGTGTATTCACGAAGGACAGTGAGAAAACTGAAGCTTGAGTCTCAAGAATGAAATTGAATTTTTTTTTTTTTTTTTTTCTGTCTAAGACGAATTTAAACATTGTGACTTGATATGTGACTCTGGCATCGAGTGCTGGAAGGATTACATCCATTGTTAAAATCCCAGACTAGTGGAGATGTTACTAGATTCACAGTTAAGCTTTTTGTCATTTACTGTGTTTAGTTTTCTCATTAGAAGGAACTTTTCAGCAAATCTATTGTACATTTTTCAGTTTAATGAACTGAAAGATGATTTGCTTTCTTTTTTTGGTATTTCTCATTTATTTCACTGCATGAGATTAGAATAAATTACTCAGTTTTGCCTTCGGGAGGACAACCTTCTCTTTTTAGTTTAATCTCTCAACTTTCATCCTTTTTGTATGTGGACATCCCTGATGTCTAACTGTGTGCTTTCTAACGTAATCTTAGCCCTCAGAAAAGCTAAATAGCAGATTTCTCTCTCTCTTCTTTTATACTTGATCTTGTCAGTGCCATTCTTGCTCATCCATCCTCCCAGGAAGAGCTACCTGCGATAAAATTCATTTCTGAGACCTCGTTAACATCGGAAACAATTTTTGCTTTTTAGTTTTTTTGCTCAGTCAAAGCTGGGAGTGGCAGTGGCTGAAGGTCCTGCTCCCTTACAGTGGCTGCAAATAAATGTTTAAGTGTCTATACATATAACAGTTGTGATCTTTTGGCATGTGAAATCAGGGATGTGAAACTGCTCGACCTTATCTAATGATACAGCATTTCCTTCAAGGCACTTTTATCTCAGTAGGAACCTGTTTTTATTTTTGCTGCTACACTCAATGGCAAAAATACTAAAAAGCTGCGTTAAAAATCAGATAACATTAACACATACTGCACAGGACTAGAAATAACATTGATGAGACAAGCTATGCCGTTTCACAATTTTGATTCTTTTTATAATGTAGAAAAGTTTAAGAAGGCTCTAGTGTGGCTTATATCAAAAGATTACTTCTGAGAGCCTGGATAAACATTGCTAGAATCTATATTTCAACTTTAAAGAGTTTAACAAAGCATTCTGGGTTTATCCTATAACCATGAGCCAAAGTATGGGAATTTACGTTTCCCTTTTTGCAGCATAGTTCCTCTTAAAATTATACTCTGAACAATGGCTTATTTTCTTGTGCCAATACTCGATTCCAAATACTGCGGCTTGGCAGCAGGCAGGTCTCAGATTTCAACCACATGTATTTCAAAAAATCAAAAGATCCTTATTTGGCACTCCACTCACATATCTTAAAAAGCTGTGTTTGTGAGTCAGATTTAAAAATAATTGAAACCAGGGGTGCAAAACCTGAACTTTTCTTCCAGGATGTTTTGACTTCAGTTGATTCCAAAAATATTGAAGGGAACAGAAGGGAAACCGTTTGCAGCACGTGGCATTGACAGTGTGTGTAGGAACTTCGCTTCATGCAGCATACGTACATGATACTACAGTGGTCCCTCTGAAAATATACATTTGTCTTTTGTTATCTATTTAAAACAATTATATAAGCACAACAGTGTGCTTTCATGGTAAAACACCACGCAAATTTTATTTGGTAAATAGAAGGATAACTTTGAGCTTGCAAATGTGGATTTTTACTGACTGAAAATTGGTAGCTATATCTGTATGTGCAATAATTTAAGACTGGAAGTACAGTTTATGTGAAACTAAAACTGGTGAGGGAATTAGAATGGTGTCATATATTAGGTCAGAATGACAGAGGTTAATATCCATGTTTTTCAAAAATGTCTCTTTGGATCTTTAATATCTATGAATCTTTTGGCCATTAAAGTAAAGTATTACTGCTTGTGCTAGAAGTCACAATATACAAGAGAGTGTCCCTCTATTACTTGCACTGTTTTAGAAACATTTGGAAAAAATGATGCAAATTTGATAGCTGGCCTCCAGTAACCCATTATGCAGAAACTTGTCCTTACTCCCAAGCAATTTTTTATTTCATCATGAAAAATTATGTGAAAAGAGGAGTCTCGATCTTCTGGAGTAAAACATCCACCAAGTGAATGACTTAAAGCTGACATGTAAGTGGAGAAAACTCCAGCTTGCTTCTGTTCATTTTGTATAGGTAAGGCAAACTGTCAACTAAGAGAAAGTTATCCCAGAAATTATCAAGCAAAGCACAAATTCATAGCCTATTATGAGTTATCCTATAGGGTAATATAATGACAAATACAAATTATACTCAACACATACCAAGCATTGTTTTTGCATCTTTTCTTAACAAAAATACTTGTGTGGTTGACAATGACCCTTACAAGCCTTACCCCACCCCAGCTATCTGGTACTTCCCAAGGGTGGAGGGAAGCAAAGAGCAGCAAATGGTGAAAGAGTGAAAGTGAAAGAGAAGAATTGCAGGGATAGGTCACATGCCCTACATGACAAATATGTAATGTTGTCATGTCCACACCACAAAACAAATGAGAAAATCGACTGGAGCATCCAGAAGAGGTAAAGAAGCAATACAGTCAACCACTACAACTAAAGCGATTCTTCGGTCACACACATTTGAAAAAAAAAACAAACCCAAAACCACAAACCAAAGATGGAAAAAATCCAGCAAATTCCTACGTGCTCACTTACTCATCTTACGTAGCAGAAGTAAAAAAAAAAATTAAAAAACTATTTACCAGATGGCACATGGAGGTTTGATCTTGTGCTATCCTTGGGCCTTCAATGAATTCTTTCCAATGTTCTTTTATCTTTGGTTTTCCGTGCAAGTGGAACTCTTAGCAACATGAGGTATTGTAATTCCAGTCACTCATCATTGGAAAGAAATCTCACAGGTTGCGTAAAAGGAGAACAAATACCTGATAGTATGAAGTCAGTTCTGTTTATCAGCATTTTTTTTAACCTTGGAGCTTTCCTGGCAGTTTATGTGTGCATACAGGTATAAATAGTCAGTTGCTATTAACAATGGTGACCGTTTTGTCGAATACTGATAGATTCTTTTGAAAGAATTTTCATACAGATTCAGTTTGAGTTTGGGCCAAAGAAGACTATCTTACTTGAATTAAATCAGATTTGAATTAATTCAACTAAGTTGAATTAATTAATCTTTTCTTCTTCTTGACTGCATATCCTAACTTACGATTTCCAATGTGTCGTTAGTTCTGTTACTTTTTTTGATATCCTTCAGTAAATGTCTTAATTCATAGAGAAATCACAGGTAAGGAGATTGCGACCTTTGTTACACCTTGGTTTAATAGCTCAGCAGGAGCTGTATTTGAGGGAGAGAGAAGACTTCACAGTGCATGAGAAGCTGGATTAAAACAAAACAAAAAAAAAATCCATCTTCTCCTCCAGATAGGTGGAGGGAGAAATCTTTCTCCTTTATCCTCTCCTCCTCCCTGCCCCCCAAAATATGCATAGATAACATTAAAACTAAAACACCAAGGAAAAAAAAAAAATTATAAGATTTCAAGCTGCCCTAACCTAAGGGCGTAGCACTTGATATTCTTGTATTAACATCTGCTCAATTTTAATGTGCCTGACGTCATGTAAAAGACAGGGTGATTCACTGTAAGCATGAAATATATCTTATATCCAAATGGATGACTCTATTTATCTCTTTTCCTTATTGAAACCTTCTACCTATTTTTCCTTATATTTTGTTGCAGAGCTGAAAT
>Ga0181612_166470_pt1 | contig 18989 bp, 10 predicted proteins | sample HoacroProtozoa21_FD_119630 | JGI IMG/M metagenome (GOLD analysis project Ga0181612, IMG submission 119630) | Hoatzin crop microbial communities from Cojedes, Venezuel. Combined Assembly of Gp0051906, Gp0051904, Gp0051908 | reverse complement strand
GAGTGAAGTGCTGGGCAGAGTGAGGTGCTGGGCAGGGCTGGTCTCAGAGACACAGCTTCCAGAAAGCTTTTCTCATTCCAGCGACTACGGCAAACAGAAACAGGAGGGAGCAGAGGCTGGAATCACGCAAAACTCAGAACCACAGGATTTTACATTCCATTTTATATTTAGTGCAGTTATTGTTTGTCCGGGGCTGATGGGCTACTCTAAAGAACAAGAAAAAACTGCAGCGATCTCTCTGAGTTGTTGCATTTCACATAGGTTTTACTTCAATACTGTATTATACTTCATCCCTACAAAAAAGAAAATTGTTTCTGAGGAAGGAGTAAAGGGGAATACTTTGGTTAGAAAACAGGGTGTAAACTGTAAGACATCTAGTTTGTAAAATCTTTAGTCTCTTTTTTGCGTTTTGTTCTGTAACTGATTACTAGCACCCTCTTTAACCCACCTTAAAGGGCAAGCAGGAAATTCATGTTTTCGTTCATCAGCCCATCCCTCTGAAAAGCGTTCAATATTAAAACAGTTTGCGAGGAGCAAAGGCAGAAGAAACAAGAGGCCCAGTTAGACGGTGGCAAGGTTAGGAGATGCATGTCTGATGCCTGCAGCAAATATCGGCTCTTGTTCCTGTACAAGTTTTGCATGGGGAGACCAAGTTAATTGGGGTATGGCTCTGTTCTTTCCTTTATGTGTGACCTTTTATTATCTCTGTGGCCCTGTAGTTCATGCAGTGTCGTAAAGCTGTGGGAAAGTCTTGCAGCTAGTGTTATCAGCTGTTGGAAATTAACTTGAAAAATGAAATATCTGTGTTTCCTTTTGCCTGGAGGTGTCTGGGAGTCTGTAAGCTGCTACGAAGGTGCAATTATTGTGGTTGTGATTTTGCTGTAGCTGAGCATTGCTTGTGCATCTTTTTCCCTTCTTTCTCTCTCCCTTCTTTCCCCCCCTGCTTTTTAGTGCGAGCTGTGGGCTGGCAATCAGGTGTTGTGCTGGGGGAGAGGGCTACTTTAGGAGGGGGGTTACATGGCATAATTCCCACGAATGTGGGAGGAGGATGAAAAAGATAAAGAAATTTTGTTTTTCTGAGCTGGAGGATTCTCTGCATGACTTCCTCACTGATGGGATCATGTGCTTTCAGGCTAAGATTTTATTAACAATTCAAATGGAAATTGAGGGCACAGGAGGAGCAGATTCTCACATAAACTTGATCTGTCCATGAATGCAGTTCTCTGTTTGCCCTGACCCTGCATGGCTTAAGACACTGCCTGTGAGGCCTGAGTGCCAGACACAAAGACCGAAATGAAAAGCAAGCACATTCCAGTAGTCTGCACAAAGGCAATGGAGCAGTTTCTAGCTGTCTCCCCAGGGAGAGATCTTATCTCCTTGCGGCTAAAACCCTTTAGAGTGTTTATTTGTACTCTAGCACCCGAGGTTTATGAATTGATATGGATGCCGATTAAACGCTGCAAGTTTCCTCAGCGAGTCTTTTTGGGGGCACGGAGGTGTTCTGCGTGTGTTTGCTTTCCCAAATACGTATCGATATTTATCAAAAGGTTGCTCTGGTCTCCTGATGAGCGAACGCAGATGAGTGCCGAGGGAGAAGGCACTCCAGAAAGTACGTTAGTTAATAGAAGTCATCACTGGCCTCAGGAGAGTTTTGTGAAACTTTGGCTTTAGGACACGTCGCCTGTTTTTAACGTTTAAAACAGCGCAGACTGTCACCGATGCCGGACGCTTGTGCTTACCAGCACTCAGGAAGGTTGCTCCTGAGTAGCTGTACCAATTAAATGTTGCATATACTTGGTTGACCTTGCTACGAAGCCAGCAGTGTGCAGCTTTGGGGCAGAGGGAGGACGCGTGGGGCAAGGCTGCTGTGGCCACATCTGCACTGCCATTGCTTTCCGCCAATGGCAGTCGGTGGGTGATGCTGCCTGTCAGGGAAATTCTGCTGGGGATGAGTGCTGGGGGGGTGAATGATGGGGGTTTGCTGGTGGGTTTTGTTGTTTCCTTGAGACTGGAGGTGGGAAAGGCTAGGAACATATCCCAGTGCCAAAATATAATTCGTATTCCCTGTGGCTGCCTGATGTTAATATTGGCAGTGTCGGTAAATGCTGGAGATTCCTTAATCAAACTATTAAACATTGATATTCCTGGCTCTCCTAATCAGGCTTCCTTTTATGAAAGCACTTGAAAACGGTAGGAAAAATGTGAGCAAACAAATGTTTTGACTGTGGTAATTCCGAAGAGTCACAATTTTAATTGCCCTGGTTTTCCTTCTTTTCAGTCAAAAAAGAAGGAGACAAAAAAGCCCCAAACCAAAACCAGCAACTTTTAGGTAGGAAATCATAACCATATGTTTTTCCATTTTTCTTAAGGCTTTTAAAGGTTTCAAAATTTTTGGTAAGTCTTCAAAATAGTTAAAGTGGTGGAAAGAGACTAGCAAAGGGCATTGATTCAAATAGTTTTGTTCCCTTAATTTTACAGGGGTTACATTATCCAAAATTAATGGCTGTACTTAGGGAAATTGTCAGTAATTGGTGACAAAATTGCTTTATCGCTTTTCTTTCATTTGATGCTAATTAATGGCCCTACATTATGAAGTTCAAGCCTCTTCTGCATTTCTCCTTCTCCATAGATATTCTTAGAAGTAATGTGTCAGAGTAAACTTTTTTCTTCAGTGTATGCAATAGATGCTTTATAGAAATGTGATAACAAACAGATTTCTGGCATAATTTTTCCTGAAATGATGTAAATGTTATTTGTTCAAGAGCTTGAAGTCATTTTGATATGAAGGAATACATTAGTAACATAATGTGTTAATTGATTCATGTGGTAAAACATTAGTTTTTCATATCAAAGTACTCCTTAGCAACTTACCCAGCAGTTACTTTACAAAATCTAGCCTTTGTTTTGTTTTACCAATTAAAACCCGCTTGCCTTCCCTCCTACTATTTTACAGTGTGTTCAGTGAAAGTTCTGTTTCAGCGGACTAGAACACCACCACAGAATTTACCATTGTATTATCTACCTGTTAATGAAACTGCTATTTGATGCAGAGCAGTGTTTATCTGTGTTTTCTAAATTGTATTTTTTTAATACTATGGAAGTATTTTAAAGTCTAGAATAAATGCAGTAAGTGAAAGACACTTCTAGCTTTTCATACAAGCACTGTGGAAAAAACAGCTTGTGTGCGTGTGTGTTATTTGTTTGTTTCCTAAAAAGCTAAACAAAAATTTGACATGTTGAACATCATATACCAAAGTGGAATAGAGAAGGAAGGAGCTGAATATTAAATGACTATTAAAAGGGATTTTTAATGGCCTTGTAAGAATAAATCAGTAAAAAACAATTATTGAAAGCCAGAAAGGATTCAAAATATAGGAGGAAATATTTTATAAGTTTTTATAGTTTCACAAATTATACTCATTTTCTCTGATGTCTAATCCTGTAGTACAAAACTCAGAGAACTGTATCTTTCATTTCACTGGTAGAGGATTGCACCTATGGTGAAATACTGCCTCTGTGATTATTGCCCAAGTCCTATTTATCTTTAATCTTAGTTATACTTAGGAAGTTTTCAGAATTATCATTTCTTATTAGTTGAAGTGCTTGTTTTCATCTTTTATCATGAGTTAGGTTTAAAAAATAATTTTAAAATAAGGTGTATGTATTTATAAATATTTCAATCAAAATAAAGTGGTGTTATTTAAATAAATCTTTAGGATTAGTAAATTTTATAAGCAAATTCATATCTCACAAATTCATATCTCTTGACATGATTTTTTAAAAATTTTTTTCCCCAAAAGCAGTTTTTGAGAAAAAAGAGAGAGAAAATTGACAGGTGGAGTTAGAATTTTTTATTCTTATGTAAGTGCTGTTTCTTGGATTAAAGAAAAATAGTGAAGTAAGATTCTTGGCAAGTTGAATTATATTAAATTTGTTGAAGGAGTTTTACTTTTTTTTTTTAAAGCATGCTTCAGTTATGAAAACTTTAGCTTTGTAGCAGAGTCACAATGCACCAATAGTTCTGAACTCTGTCCCATCCCTTATTTCCACTGGGGGCCCTGTACCTCTGTGTGTTTCTAATGAAATCTGTGTAAATGTCTGTATTTCGAAGGCAGCTAAGAGAAGCTGTCGCTCTTTAATGTACCAGGAAAGAATGATAGCTTGAAAAAAACAGCTTCAGCTGGTTTTAGTGAAGTATTTGTAGGTGAAAACTGCCCCAGCAAAAGATGGAAGGTTAGTGCTCGCCTGTGTTTCCACAAGCAACCCTTAGCTGGTATAGTTGTGCGTACCCTTTTTGTCCGTCTTGCACCTTCATGTACTTTTGAGATCTCTACTCTGACTGTAACTGTGAGCGTATATGAGGAGAGATGTTCAGACTTCAGTAAGACATCTCTACTTGCTCACCTATCACTGCAGGCTGTGCCGCACGCCCCTCGTAATCTGCAGAGGTACAGCTGCACCATCTCGGATCGCACAGCATGAGGGCTCTTCGCGTACTGCCAGCAAGCCTTGGCTGGTGTCAGGCATGGCAAAGCTCTGCACTGTCGCAGGCGTCAGAAGGCAGTGGTGGCAGAGGACCATTAAACCGCTGCCATGACTCAGGTTCACACGGTTCAATGTGGGGTAGGTGGGAGCTGGTCCTGCGCCTCGTTGGCTGCTCCCTGCGGCACAGCCTCCATGCCCCAGTCCTGTGGTGGCTTTGCAGGGGAAGGGATTGGAGCGGTGGCCTTCTGCCAAGTTGTTGTCTCCTGGATGCCTGTTGAAGTGGACATCATTGCTCTCACCAGCAGTGATGTAACTGGAAGATGATAGCCTATAGCTCCATGCCATAGACGCTTGAAATTCACTTCATCAGTGTGTCTGTGTTGGGGGGGCGGGGGAAAGCCTGAAGTCTTTTTAGTACTGTAGCACAGGTCGCATACCTTGATTTCTGCATTTGCAAAGAGACTAGAGATGAGTAATTTCCCAGTAGGGCTGAGAGTTTGATGCCGCTTTAAATGTGGGAGGTTTCCACTGTGAGGGAGTTTGTGGACCTGGGGAGAATCCTCTCACCTGGACATTAGGGGACAGCCCTGCTTTCGCTGCTTGTAATGTCCCTTTGTGTTCAAATAAATCTGAGGAAGCACCTGATGCTTATCTATCTCTGGCAGGGTTTCTCGTCTTCGTGTGTGTGTGTCTATGCTTTAGTTTTCCTTGAATGTGAGGATGACGGTATTGCTGGACTTCAAACATCTATCTCAATTATGTGCTCTGAATTTGACCTTTGGAGGGAGGTACATACTTCCTTGCAGTTCCAGCACAGAGAATTTAGGTCCTGAACTTAGGTATTTTGAGTTTCATCATAGATACATAAGTTAACCTCAGGTAAATTGGATGAATTCCCCTCACAAGTAAAAGAAAGGAAGGGAGAATAACTAGAATCACTAGAATTAGGCAAGTAAGTGGCAGTCCATGTTTAAAAAAGTGATTTTAATCTTACCAGAGGATCTGAGTCCACAGCATTCACTTCTCAATGCTTGAACTAATGTAGCCTTTCTCAGACTGCTGTTCAAGCAGCCAATTTTGATGCTTTGAAGAATTAAACACAACGAAAGCCAACCAAGAGGAAGATGTAGTTATTTAAAGATGGGGATGGCCTGCAAGATCAGCTTTCCCTGACAAGGGATACCTTGAAAGATGGATTTTGGAATTCATTCATGTAGGTTATTAGGAAGCAAAAACTAGACCTCTGTAAACTGATGTTAATGAGGAATTAAATTAATAGACTTACGTTTGTTTATGTGTAGTGGTTAAATACAGACTTGGTTGATAAAAAATTTTTTGTAAACCACTGAGAAATTTGCTATGTGGATGGTGGTGGAGCAGAAAGCTCTGACCTCATGTGGAAACCTGACAAAATTTGCAAATGTTCTGGGAAGTCCCAAATCTTCTAAAGGTAATTTAAAGTAAAAGTGAAGTAAATACTTGTGCTTAGAGTTGCCTTTTATTTCTTTTAGCATCCTGGGGAGCTAGCTTCAAGTAATACATATTACACTTGTTATAAATGGCATATAGTGTGTGCTTGGTGTGTTTCTTCAGCTTCTGTCTGTAGTTCTCATCCACTGGTGCAACCGAGGAAGGAGGAGGGGAAGAAGCTATTGCACTCAGCCTCCAGCTTGCACTGTCCCTTTCGTACATGGAAGATGTTATGTTTTCCCTAGCTCCATAGAGTGGGCACCAGAATGAAATCTGTGCTGTCGGCTCTGTCTACCCATTGGTGTAATGCAAGCATTTCCAGAGGGGCAGTCACACCACCCCACTTCAGTTACCCAAATTGGGTGCCTAAACTGGGTGGTTAGTCTCTGTATGCTTCCTCTGTTGTTGATAGAGAAGCTTTTCCCAAAAATGTTCTGAGCATCCTTCTTTTGACTGTCCCCATTAGTCTCTTTTTCTCATTGGCTGTGTAGGCACCCTGAATTTGTGGTATTCTGACTTCCCTGAAACTGTGGCATTAAGACTTTCCCAGCTTACCTCCCTTCGATGAATGTTGCCAGCTTCTGTCCCAAATTATATGCTGGTAGTGTCTAGTATTTAAGATTGGCCATATTCTAATAAGGCATTATCTGCAGTGGGCGTAAGATGTTTCGTCTCTGATTTCTGTGATTGGAAGGTTTTAATGATACCCTGGTTAGTTTCTGCTTTTCACCAGTAATTCTGTGGGGAAAATGTACTTATCTTAACAGATTCAGGTTGGTCAGGGTGAGTCTTAAATGAGGAGACAGTCATCAGAGCAGAAAAACCGTTTTATTTTAATTTTTCTAATGATAACTCAGGATTAAGTGCTGTTTTGAAAGATGAGCAGAATATGCAAAAAAAAAATCAGTATATTTTCAATAATACTGCCTATTTGATGAACATTAGGGTACTGTGATTTTGCCTATTTGCCATAACGTTAGTATAATATTGAAAACTAGTTCCTTTTGGATCTGCTGTGTACATATACTTTCTAAAAAAAGGCAATATTAACAGAAACTAAAGTTGCTACATGCTTAAATTTGCTAAATAGTGATGAGTTGAGGAATCTTTTTAATTTGAGAAGTCACGAGTGTCTCAGCCTCGTACCTCCAACCAAGTTGCCTTTGATTGTTGGTACAAGAAAAAAAGATAAGAAAAAAAAGCTGCTTTAAGGCTAAGCATGAACATAATAATGCAACGTAGTTAACCAGGCATGAAGAACTATCTACTGAAGCTAAGAGGCCAAGTGTCTCATCAGCTGGATTTTAATAATGCCTGGCAGAAGTGCTTGTACTTGTACAGCAATTGTTTTAGTATCTAATTGAGTTTCAAGCTGAAATATGACAGTCTGTCTTGAAACATGAAGAGAACATTTCCTGTGATGCAATGTCTGAGCATTTCTTTACGTACTAAACTGACACTGGAAAATTGGTAATACTTCTGTTTTTAGATTCCAGGAGCCTGCAAATTATGCATAACTAAAGCTGTATCCTGTGCAGTTTTACTATTGTTAACCCTTTCCTCTTCCTGCCCTTATAATTCATTTTGTTCACCAGGTTCACTTGATGGAACTTGTTCTCTTTTATTTTTTTTTTCTTTTAAATACTGCTAGCTGTTTGCATTGGGCACTTTCATTTGCTTTGCGGCTAGCAGAATACCTAGCAGAATGTGCTCGGGTTCTGCTTAGGGTGCCTAGCTGCAATAGCAATGTAGACTTTAAACATAAATGTGACTCCAAAGCTGACATACTAATTATGCTCCCGGTCATCTAGCATTGCCCTTACATAGTCAGGAGTACAATACTATCATAATGGATGGCTAGCAAAAAAGAAGAATTTGAATAAAGCCTAAATTTTTACTTAGCATGCGCACTGAAATTGATGCAATACACAAAATTTTGCCTTGTTTTGAAATAGGCGTTTTTTCATTTTATTTCTCGTGATCGATTGGGATGTGAAGCTGGAGCTTTTCAGGAAAAGTCTGGGATTATGAGTGCGTCAGCCTCTGCTTTTAGCACGGCAATGAGGTTATCAATAATGCATTTGAGATCTCAGAATCCTTGAACGTAGGGAGATCACAGCTGGTCTGGGTTTATTGCCGAAATTGCAGATTTGCGCCAAGAGGTCACGACAACTGCATGTCAGACGGTCACACACACACGCACACAGACATGTCTTGGGGGAATGAGGGGAATAATATCTGCGGAATTGCCACTGCCCATGTTATTTAGAAATTCTTCATATGTTTCTGTAGTACAGCTTTAAAAGCGATATATTTAATGCTGCTTGCAGTGGCCTTTTGACATTTTGGCCTTTCCCAGTATTATAAGTTTTATTGTTTTCCTGACAAGTTTATTCATATACTAACAGCTTGCTTGGCAGCAATGTTCAAACTCAGTCCTTAGGCTTTCTGGTCACGGTGATGGCTGGCAGTAATAGAGAGGGAGAATAAGTGAGTGTGGAAATGCAAAGCTGTCTCTTGTTACATTTTATCGATCTCATTCTGGTGTCATTCAATTAAGACAGAAATGTGATGGATAGTGTCTGCATAGATTCCTACTTTGCTTTCCAGCCGCTCTATATAAAGCTTTTTGGGGGAGGGAGGAGGGAAGGGAGGGTGAGAGGAGGAGGGGGTAGCAAATCAAAGATACAGTGTGATTTGAATTACAGATCAAACTTATCTTTTTAAAAAATCATTATTCTAAAGCTACATTGAGAAGCAATATTAGCAGAGCTGGCATTCTGTGTTGTCTTGCTAATAAGTATCTGGAAACGTCCGGCCCATTGTTCGTTGTAGTAATGTTTTTTTCGGTCCAGATCTTGTCTGTGCTTTATGTATAAACACTTGATTCTTCTGAATTTAGTACGCAGATAGAAAGGGCCCAAGAAATGAAAGGACTTACTTGCCTAAGAGACTTGCCTGCATGCTGTGGGGCAGTAATTCCAGATAAACATCTGAAGATAAGAGTTGTTCATTTTGGTTCATTGTTTACCTTAAATATGGCAAAAAAAAGAAAAAGGAGCAGTTCTGTCAGTGTAATACAAAAATGTAGAGATTAGCTCTATAGGCTTCAGCAGACCTGCATCAGTTCACAACTGAGCCTCTTGCCCAGCCTTCAGACTGTGGTAATTTCAGAACTAATAAATTGCTTTTAATCTAACTCATAGTTTTCTGCCTAAAATGTGAATGAGACAGTCCTAAAATACATTGGCGATTTGCAGAAGCACTTTTTGTCATCAGACCTGGGGAAGGCTCCTTAGTCGGACAGAAGTCCCCTGGGAGGAAAACCTCGGTAACTGTCACCTCCTGGTTTTCCTTCCCATCTTCTGGGCTTAGAGGCAGCAGGGCTGTATGTCTAGATCTCCTCTGTTCTCAGGGAACTGATAGGGTAAGGGTTTGCAACTCAAAAGGCAATGTCCAGGGCAGGTTTGGGATTTTCTGCTGAAATGAGGTTACCTGAGAAAAAGTCAATTCACCAGAATCAAAGTACTTCACAGGTGTATATTGGCTGTTACAACTATCATTATCAAAAAAAGCAAACAAAAAAAGCAAAACAAAACAAATAGATTCCCACCTTGATGGATGGCTTGATGAGATTCTGGGAAACCTGAATTTCCAAAGTCTGCAGCTGTGCCACATGGAGTGTGTAGGGCTGGTACTCCTGCTTTCCAGGCTCCTGGCTTTGTAGCTGGTAACGATGTTCTGCCCTTCACGGCTTGACTGTGGCTCCCAAAGTCCCTTTTCCTGCACTGGGGAGCACAGGGGCCCTGTGAGCCACATTTTAACTAAGAGCTTTGGAGCTTTGATATCTAGCACTGTATTTTCCTTGCAACTGCTGTTGTTGAATCCACAGTTACAGCTTTGCGAGGCATTAATTACTCTCAGTGATAATTAAGTTTTAAAATTTTTAAGTTTTAAGGTAATTAAGTTTTAACTTACATTTTAAATGTGATGAGGCTAACATTTTAGAAACTAAAGAGCACATTTCTAGCCCTGTTACTCATTCAGATAAGTATTCTGAGTGCTTGTTTGTGATTGCTCCGTGTCTCAGGTTAGCAGTGGTTACTTTGTTCTCCGTAGAGTCTACAACAGAGTTATGGGCCTGAGTACCGGACTCATGAGCCTGGAGATCAAACGTCGGCTGGGATTTGAGTTTTCAGAGTTACAGAATTTCAGATGAGAGTTTGGAACTGAGATGAACAGAAGTTTCTCAGAATAGTTTCATCTTACTTATGCTGTTAGTGAGATGCTTCTGTTAAATCGATCAGCAACATACTGCCGTAAGTGTCTTTGCTTTGTGCAGGAATTCTAGAAGGGATCTGTAACTTGTCTCCTGAGGACCTGAGGAGCAAGGTATGGTCTCCCAGGCATGAAGGTGCAAGAAGGACCTTGGGCAGTTTCAGTCATTTCTGTTTTTTTAACCTAGTAGCAAAGCTAGGTACAATCGGGACTCTGAATTATTGCTGGAGCTGCTCTTTGTGGACTGGCCTAGGGTGGTGAGGCTGCGTACATGAATCATAGCTATTTAGTTCCCACTCCCTTATATGCAGTTCTTGAAGTCTCAGAGGTACTGAGTATGTACAGCTGGATTACTTACTCCTTTGCCAGTATCTTTGGAAATAACTTTTAATAAAAGAGAGTGGGGCAGAATCCTCTCATGTTCCTATCCCCCCAAAGTGACGCTGTTTTTATTGTTAAAAGTTATGTCGTGGTATAGCGTGTTGTAGCAAAGATAGGATTGTTTGTGCAACATCCCCTTTTTGCTGAGGAGACTTGTAGTGCTGGACCATTTGATAAATCATCCCTTCTGCATTTGCCGCTCAGGTATGAAATTAAAAATGTTAGCACGCATATAAGGCGCACTGTGTTCCACAGATTTTATGGGCGAACACACATGAAGTGGTTTGGGTGCCGATGCTGTTGGTATAGCTTCTTAACATAAAGCAGTTAAAGTCATTTCCTCATTTGATGTCCTGAATAGGCATAGGCTTTGTGGGAGAATGTACCCTCAGCAAGTTTGCTGATGACACAAAACTGGGAGGAGTGGTGGATGCACCGGAAGGCTGTGCTGCCATTCAGTAAGACCTGGACAGGCTGGAGAGTTGGGGAGAGAGGAACCTGATGAAGTTCAACAAGGGAAAGTGTAGGATCCTGCCCCTGCGGAGAAACAACCAATACAGGTTTGGGGCGGACATGCTGGAGAGCAGCTCTGTGGAGAGGGACCTGGGTGTCCTGGTGGATGACAGGTTGACCATGAGCCAGCAGTGTGCCCTGGTTGCAAAGAAGGCCAATGGTATGCTGGTGTGTGTTAAGAGAAGTGTGGCCGGCAGGTCACCCCCGAGCTGGTACTGGTGCATGGGTTTGTTCCTCCCCAGGTGCAGCACCCTGCACTTGCCCGTGTTGAACCTCATCAGATTCCTCTCTGCCCAACTCTCCAGCCTGTCCAGGTCTCGCTGAATGGCAGCACAGCCTGCAGCATCACACCAAAAAGTCTCGTCTACCACAGTTACTTCAAGTTAGGGATGTGTTACCTGCAGGAGAATACCACACTAATGCAGCTCAACAGCTGTCAGTATCCAAGCACTTGTACCCGAGGAGAGCACCCGCTTATGCCCAGTTGAACAGAACACACAGGCATAATCACGTAGAAACAACGTGACACGGAGATGCACTCTTCAAGTGAGCTAAATGCAGCCTTCTGCATTCCTGCTGTCTCTCTTCTGTAAGGGATGTTTATTTCAGCCCCTTCCCTTCCACCAGCACAGGCATGTACAGTTAACTAATTTGGGAGTGAAAAACTAAATCTTCCCCAAACAAGACCAGTTTTCTGAAAAGCACAATCACAGTACTATACATGCATCAGTGTCAGACCAGCAGCAGGTTGGAAACTTCAGATCACGCACGGCTGAGTTTTGCCTTCAGATGCTGAGGAAGTATATCCTGAGTTCTCACTGGTTGTGTATTTTATTGTCCAATTCTACTTCAGCAAACCCAAACTCCATTTCTGTATAGTGCTCTCCATGGTTTTAGAATACATTATTGAATCCCACAGATTCTCTGGTAGGATCATTAAATCTTTCTAACAGGTCATGTTTAGCACATGTGAAAGTACATGCTCCTGATTTGCTAAGTGGACAGACTAGGCACAGTGTTACTGTGAAACCTAACTAAGCTTTCTCTGGCCAGTGAATGCTTAGAACAAACTACAAAATCCTTTAATGTTAATCTTAAGAAAACTGTTACTGCAGTTCACTGAATCAGAATTCTTGCTAGTACAGCTGCTTGTCTACACACACTTACAGGCCAAGCAATCACATACTACTCGGTCATTACAAAACCCCTCTGGAAATGACTCTGGCTGATAACAAGCAAGCAAACGCCAAAACTCAATTCTGGGCTGTTTAGGGTCCTCTCAAAAAAGCAAGCATATAACGATTAAAAAGGTTCATGTGAGTAATGAAAGTAAGAATTTAATTTCTGTCCTATTTTCAGCCTGTTGTCAAACAAAGCTTTCTTGCTGTTTATCAAGGTCGATTTCATCCTTAGGTCTGTAGCTGTGCTGCTATATTCCACCCTGGGGTCAGACACTATATGGAATATACTTTTGCCTTCCACCCATAAATTAATCAAGCTTAAGAACTGCAACAGTTTTGCATCCTCATATGTAGACATTTGTGACGTCTAGTTGGTAAAACTGAAGAAATTAAATTATTCTTGTTATCATTTATGCTGTTTTCTCATTTCCATAATACAACCACAAAGATCAGAATTCTCAACTATTTATCAATTCTGCTTCTAGATAGTGGGAGCGATATTTTACGGATCAGAAGATGGACTGGAAGCCTACTGAAGAGAGAATGTAAAATGGTATCTAGTGTTTGTGGTAGAAGAGAACACTATGGCAGACTTAATAGGCCCTGAAGAATCCAGTCTGTCGACAAGAATGAACACAGAAAGGTCACAGCTGAAAGAAACTGAGGAAGGCTTCAGAGAAGACTGTTCATAGGAGGTACAGATATTGGAAAAGGCAGTCCTTTCTAAACCAAAAAGTGGAGCTGTATAACAAAGTCTGAATTTCTGTGCGTGTTTTTGAGCCTCCTTAAGCTGTAACCACAGTAACACAAAACTAACAAGTTCTCAGACCAAACTTATGAGAAAGACATTTACATTATTGTCCTGGTGAGGGCAACACTAGGGGCTCAAAAACTGAACTTTTTTCAAAACTGCTTTAAGTATTACTTTCTGTGAAAGCCATTGTGCTGTGCAGACTTCAGTGCTCCTTTTCCGTGATGCTCGTAGGTTGTTCCCAGCTCCTACACATGAATTGCCTACACAGGTATGGCCTCCTTTTAAGACACCAGAGCAACTGAATTTATTTCCGTTTTCTACTTGTAGTTACAGTAAGAGCTACAGCAGATTTCACGTTACATTGTAGCATACTATGTTTGTATATATTTACCATGTTCTGTAACTCAGTCTTTCAGCTTTATAAAAGACAGAAGATCACAGAATTGGAAAAATATATTGTTTTGATATACCAAGTGAATTCAGAGTGCATATGAGCAAAAGGAGGGTCAAGAAAAACATGACAAAGGTGAACATCTTAATTATTTGTAAAAGATGCCAGTTATACATAATAATGTGACCACTCACACTTTTGAAATAAGGTGTTTCTTGGGAATTCTTGTGGCAGCCAGGAAGATCCCTGCTGCAGGTTACGCAAAACAGTACAAGAAAAAAGTAAACAAAACCAGGCATAGCTTGCCCTAGTGAAAAGAGATGGGAACATTTTGCTCAGAGATTACATTTTTATTTGATTAAAACTTCAACAGTGCTCATGGCATCAGACCATTTAATTAATTTACTGGAAGACTAGATTCAATGCTATGCCTTTTAATAGAAGCTTAACCTGCAAGTCAGAATTTCTGAAATGAGCAACACAACTAGCATATTTCAAATACCAAATTAACTCTTATTTAATGAAGCATATACATAAGTCTAAGGCAATCTCATAAAAATCTATTGAAAGTAAGAACACTCTGTATTAGTCAGTGGAAAAAGAGGAGTTACTGTTAAAAGTAAAAGTGACAGAGTAATGTTTTTCCTACTCTTCAGTGTTCCAACACGAAAAAAAAAATCCCTTGCAGATCACAACAAATCAAGACTTTATAGATGTTCATGGAAGTATAGGGAGAGGGAACTCTTGTCCCAGAAACACCTGCTTTGCAGCCAAGGTATTCACTGACAAATTCTGATGCAAATCCTTGGTTTAGTTAATTCAAACCTAGCTCCCAACAGCCAAGCTACTGGCCTTCCAGACAGCATGTTTGCCTCAGTACTTCCTTGTGATGGGATTTCATACATTAGCAGGTATGAAGCAACAAACACTAGGAGCTGCACTCTGAAAGCAAATCAGTTAGAGATCAGAGCTCAAATGCAAAGCGGCAAAATTCAGGAAAGAGATCATATTTCTCAGTGCGGTGTTGATAGTGGGTCTTTTTATTTTTTGGCTCACAGACAGCAAGAAGTGTGTGATGTTGCACCATGGCTTTTGCACACCGAAGCTATGCAAAACACACTGTTGTCAAGATACATACAGTAAGAAGGAATGAAAACAAGGATGATTGGCAGAAAGTCTCTCTCATTTGCAGGAGAAGTTATGTGTCCACTGCGCACTCCCTTTGCTAATAAACACAGATAAAAAGACTTGACAAATATGCAGGGTTCCTTTTCAGTAAGCAGAGGGCATATCAGAACATACATGATTTTTAAATGTTCTGTCTGAGAAAATGGACAGAATATCAAGTCTTGGTACTTGCTAGCTCATTCTTAAATACATTCCATACCCAGCTGTCTTAAAATAGAGCCAAAGGAAAAAAAAAAGAAAAAAATCCATCAAACTTCAATGGTGTGCACTATCTATGTCCAAGAAGTGTTCCCAGAGTACTACAAGTATTTTTCAACATTTTTTATTTTAGTCTCCTGGTTAAAAATTTAATTTCTCTTGGTCTTGTGATATCATTCTTGGCAGATGATGCCTAATGACAACACTCTGATGTTAAGACAACATCAAAACCCTGTGATTTAATAACAACACAAAGAACCACTATCTTATTTCAGCTCATGACCTGTGATTAGTTCTGTATCTCTTCTATATTAGAGTTAGATTAAATAGTAAGTAAATATATTTCTTGGTAAGTTTTAGTATCAAGGGACAACTGGATGATGCATAAGTAATTCCAAAAAGTCTTAACCAGCTAAGTGAACAGTGTACCAGTGCACCAGTATACAACGGTTGGTAATGGCAATTATTAACAAGCATAATCTAAAAAAAAAATCCATCTCACTGGATTCAGAAAACAAGGAAATGGTTTACATGCTATGTTCAGTTTTCCAGACAACTTACAAGAGCCACTGTCACTCTGCTGTATGGTAGCTTATCTCAGAAGAGCATCTTTCACACTAGAACAAAGACAGAAATTTTTTTGTTAGATGAGGAAATAAATATACAAATCAGAATTAATATGTTAAGCTAGTTTAGGTTTGAAATGAAAGTAGGATAATTCTAAGTTATGATTCCTGTAATTAGAAATTGCATTTCCCCATCTCTGTCACGAGACTGGATAGCACCTGCTTGCAGGAGTTTCATAGCAAACAGATGAGCAACTTCTGCTCTGAAACCCATCTGTGAACTCCTAAAACATAAGACAATATTATGTCTTTTATTTGCTGAACTTTGCTGGGATGCAGAGGAGACTGAAATGCACTGTTTCAGTAAGAGCTGATATGACTTAATCCAACTTGAGTATTTACCCTACTGTAACCTTTTGTTTAGATGAGCTCTTGAGGACCCAAACTCTTCTCTTCCTGCGTAAGTACCGTGCATAAATGTGAAGTGATCTTCCAGCGCAAAGTCTGCGAGTGTGTCTGATCTTTGTACAAAGGTATGTTTGCAGAATGCAAAGGTTCCGTGCTGCCTTCCTTTGCTCTGAACCTATGTTTTGTTCAGCCCTGAGGAAGTGATCTGGAAAAAAGTGAACTTGCAAGCTATGCGAAAGAAGTTTTTTATGATGCAAAGCACACAGCATTAATAAAAGCAGAACTGCCAGGTAGTGTATAAGCTTAATGAGGAAACTGTACATAACTTGACAAAAATCTTCTGGACACAATGCACAAAAATAGGTAATGAAAAACCCAACAGTCAGTCCACCTCTTTTGACTAATATGGAGTCTGCTCTCACTAAGAACAAATCTTTAAAGCAAACTCTACACAAAAGTTTTAAAATTCTGTTATATGAGCTAATGCTTTTTTTAGTTCTCATTCCCTATACCTTATAAATATCTGAATAAATTAATTTCATACTGTGTTCAACAAATACGCATAAGGATGATCAAAAGAGCACATTTTATTTCTGCATAAGCTGCAAAGTTCCCTTGATTACTTGGGCATTCTAAGCATTTGAAAATGAAAGGTATTTCACCCACATGCCCAAATAGGTGACAGAATGTTTGACACCAAACAGCTGCATAACACAGATTAGGCAGGCCTGTTCCAATAAACTGACAAATTCCTTCTACAAAACTGCTCAGCCCCAAATGGTGTATGGTGATTAGCATAACAGATACTTATTACCTCATCAACACAAGCAAATGCAACACTTTGGGTTCCATGTGTAAAGCAATAGTTAAATACTTACAACCATTCATTCCTTGGACTTTTTATGCTAGCACTTTCAAGATAGATGCTAATCTGTATTCAATCTTTGGGAGACTTGCGATGTACTTGTTCAGCAACCGTATCATTTTACTTACATACTAATATTGTCACACAGCCAGTCTACTGCTCATGGCCATAAGGACCTACCCAGCTTTTCTAATCTTTGCTTCCTCATCTCCTAAACTCTGTTCCGATTTTGAATTTCAGAACTGTTTTTGCAATGGACAAATACTATACCTCAGGGCCGCTTGAAAATCATCTCCAAAAATATTGGGCAGGATTGTCTATAATCTATTCTCTTCATAAACCTGAAACACAGTAATCAGTTCACAATGTGTAAATTAGCTCAGATTCTCAGATGCACTATAGCTTATCCCAGTAAATAGTATTTTTATTTGTCTTAAATATGCTTCTTGCTATTTCTGAGTGACTGCCCCTTCTTTGTACTCAATGAGACAATCGCTATTCACTCTCTCCAAACTAATACCATTTTTTCAGACCTTCATCCTACTCCCTCTAGTTGTCTCTTTTCCAGACTAAAGGGTGCTAACCTCCCAAGCTTTCACAATTTAAGCCAGCAAAAAGTAGGAGGTACAAAGTTGGTCATAAATCAGCTACTTAATATTGCCATTCTTTGGAGATTAAAATCAGGGGTCTTCATGCCAGAAAACTTTACAGCTACAAGAAAACTGTTACACCTAGTAAAGACTCATCCAAATAAACAGCAACTGACTTAAAATGTAGTTGAAAGAATAATGCAGAGCATAAACTTTTAAAACATCTGTTAAAACAATTCCTTCAAGTGTGTACAGATAAACATCACATTTTTGTATTTGGTTGACATAGGCAAAATTCTTACTAAAGTAAGTATTAGAGGGTTGACAAGCCTTATCTGCCTGCTAAAGCAGAGGGTAAGTAAACACTTTTTCTAAAATTGCAGAATAGTATCACAAGAACATCTAGGTTTTAAATATACAACCTAGGTACTGGAAATCTTGGTTTTGGCAAGAAATATTCTGATGGCAATGGTGATTAAATAGGTTACTATTTCTGGCACTTCCACTGTCATATTCCCTTGAAGTGCTGACTTACTACTTTTCCAGAGCGTATGCCTTTATGAAAGCCATTGATGATAGACTGGGGAAAATTTTCCTTGGATTAATGACCTGCCCCCCCCCCCCCCCCCCCCCAGTCCAATTCTTGATTCAGAAATCAGTGAAGATACAATTTTAAAAAAGGAAACTGAGTTGAGAAGGAGAAATGAGAAGTTATCTAAATGGCTTTAAATGAAAACACATTTCTGTTCGTTCTCAATTTCACAACTAAATGGCTTGTGGAAAATGCTCAGCATAGATAAAAGTTCATAATGCTTCTAATAACAATTTGTCTGCTGTTCAAATCCCTTTTATTTTTTGGTTAACTGAAGATATTTTGGAAAGCATCCTAAAATCATAAGAACCTAATTACATTGTTTTGTTGACGCAATCCATTTTTTATGTCACAGGCTGTGATACTGCTAAAATACTAAAAGTGGAAATTCAAGGAGGATGTCACACAGAAAAAGAACTCTGAAAAATAAACTAGGGCTTTCAATATCATCTTCATATTCATTTAGTTAGCACTGGAGAAAGGAAGTATTCAGCACAGAAATTCAGTCTGGAACAAGGTTTTAGTCTTCAGTTAGCATTTCACCTGAACAATATTCTGCAGCTGAGATGATCTGTTTCACAGTTTGAGGTAGTTCTGCACCTACCACAGCTAACAGCTTCAAAAAAGGCACTCAAGTGTCTGCAGCAGATAAAAGCAAGGAACTTGGCAGTTTATCACTTGAAAAACAAATCTCTCTGATAGTACAAATGAAAAATGTTACACTGGAAGAGAATACTATGTCATATCACACAAAAATTAACCTCTCAAATTCTCAGTTGGCAAGTCACTAAGATTTCTACCAAATCCGTATGTTCACATTCATTATACCTCCTGATCCTCTTGCTGAATTATGTCCTTACAGGAATTAAGGGTTTAAATAATCAGTAAGTTTCAAAAACTAAACATCTAGTAGGAACATTTTAAATCAAAAACTTGTAAAACATTGTCCTGGGTTTGGCCAGGACAGGGTTAATTTTCACCGGACTCCAGGAAGGGGCACAGCCGGGGGGTGGGGGCTGACCCCACCTGGCCAAACAGAGCCCGGTATTCCATACCCTGTGCCGTCACGCTGGGCTCCGGTGAGGGGGGTGGCATGGCGGGAACTCACTCGCGGCTCGCGAGGGTGCGG
>Ga0181612_152792_pt1 | contig 18989 bp, 8 predicted proteins | sample HoacroProtozoa21_FD_119630 | JGI IMG/M metagenome (GOLD analysis project Ga0181612, IMG submission 119630) | Hoatzin crop microbial communities from Cojedes, Venezuel. Combined Assembly of Gp0051906, Gp0051904, Gp0051908 | reverse complement strand
TCTCCTTCAAAGGGAGGGGTGCGGCCCAGCTGCATGCAGCAGCCCACATTAAAGGGTAAAAGAAAGGTGACGGGGGGGGGGGGGAGGAACGGATGAAAGCTGTCATGTACAGTTACCCTGTTATTGTCATCTGCCTGCTGCATGACTCCCAGCTTTGCTATAATTATTAATTGCACTTGTCAACTGTCATTAATTCCTCTTTAGCATCCCTGTCTTGGAGTAATTAGACAGAACAGCCTCACTGCACTCATTGTTTTGAGAGGCCCCTGAAAGAGCCCAACGGGCTCTGCAAAGAGACAGCCATCATTAATACAATAGAGCACCTCGGCGTTAACCCTTTCAAAGGCGCAGAAATGGAAAGCTGTCGGCTCTCCCGTCTCACAACTTTTGCTGGACCTCCCCCTTTTCCCTTTCCCTCACGAGGGCTTCCACCCAATGACTCAGGAATAGCTGGAGGCTTCAGGTGCTTCAGGCTGGGGCACCCCACTTGAGGGGCTCCAAGAAGGCCTAATTTTCCACGCGTGGGGACTCAGTGCTCCCCAGCTGTCAGTCAAGACGATATCTCGTGCCCGACTCTGAAGAGGAAGGCACAAACCACTGGACTGTTTGTAAAATTATCAACTTCATGTTTTACCTCTTTCATCTGAGATTATGGAGGTTCCCCAAAAAGCAGCTGTTGGATGTCCGTATTCTTTGATGCTCGCTTTCCCCCCTTACCTGAGGAAAGGGACACAGAATGCTTTTTCTGACTGCAGCCGCCAAGAACTCAGTGCAAGACCCCAAAGCCCAGCTTCGCTATCACTGCCCCCATGCTAGTCCTTCACATGGGACCCGACATGACACACTTCCTCAACCATATTATGCACTATAGCTGTCCCAAAATTCTCCAATTCCCAAACCCAGTACTCTCCAGCGCTGTTATACAGGTAGAAGTGATGACCACAATGTACTTTATGCTTGGCATTTACCTGGCGGCTGCACAGACAATGCACGGCAGGGAGCAGGACTCTGTTTTCTCTCCCAAATTTGCAAAGCTAGAAACCATAAAAGCTCATGCACTTGGAACAGATACAGTAAGAAGGCCTGATTCTGAGTCTATGAGCAAGGGACAAAGCAACTGAGTGGGACAATACTGTATTTGTATAACCAATCTTGAGAACAAAACTGCACTTTCAACTGGAAACATCAAGCTGCTGTGGCAGGGGAATGGTCACTCTCTGAACTTCATTTTACTCAAGTACCTGACTACATAATGCTGGTTGTGGTTAAAAGAAATGCGGAGGAACTAGAGCAACCTGTTGCTGCAGCAGGGAAAATCTCTGCAGTTCTACTTTTAGTTTACTGCTTAGGCTTACCAAACTCTATTCTTCTGCAGCTATTCCACTCACTCTTGTCAACCTTTTACTTATAATGCTAGAATTCGGAGTTCTCAAATCAAGAAGGGAAACCAGCTAGGCAATAGCCAGACTTCATTTTAGAACTTCATTTAGAGAACTTCATTTTAGTTCCCTGAGGAGCTCCAGGGCCACCAGACAGACCTACGCAGGGGCTTGGGAAGACAATACCGTGCAGTCACACCCTCAGTCTCACAGCTGGGAGCGGAAGGAGCACAGACTTTTTCCTCACAAATCACGGGAAAGACTCATATTCACACTAGACAAGCAGTTTTGCCAAACCTTTTGCCAAACCTGGTCACATCCAATAACATCTTCAGCAACAGTATTCCTGAAATAATTTATTTTACATAAAACTATATAATCCTGGCTTAAACTGAAACCTAGAATACTGAAAATAAAAACGAACCTGCTTCTCCCTGTCTGCTAGCCTCCCTGCAACAAGAACTTTGTGAAAAGATTTTTTCCCACTAAATTTTGCCTATCTTTTTGATGCTTACCCAGCTGAGACCATCAAAGCCACAAATTAATGAAGCAAATATACACCAAAACAGGGTTTCAAAGTCATAAAATGTTAAAGAATTTTATTCAGAGCTTCACCTTCTTTGGATCTAGCTTAGTGGCTTTGATTTACTGAAATAACAGAGAGCTTTGTATAAAGCCATGTGGAATATATTTATAGCACATATAGAACCAGAAAAATCTTTCATAAGCATATGCATCAGATTTTTGGCAGAGTGCGTCCTGCATCAGAAATACGAATTTGGCCATATATCTGATCAGCAAACACGTCTTTGCCTTTCTCTATTGTGGCTATAGTCAACCAATGCAAAAATTAGAGTGATTTTTTCAAAACAGAGCCCAGTTCAGCTGCATGTTAAGCACCATCACTGATTAAATCCCTTCTGCATGTTTTAAAGATGGATTTCAGTGTCCCACAAAACTGCCCCTGTCTTTTATAACAACTCAGTTGACAGCCAGAACGTACTGTTACCTTATTAGTGAGAAGGTCAGGTAAAATGCCTTTAAATTGCACACAAGGTCAAACCTATCTAAAGGCCAGATTTAATACAGTATACACATATTGTTCCAAATTCATGAATAGATGGTGACACTAGTTCCTCCAGTAAAGAAAACAAATAATTCTATTACACTTTGCTAATGCCAGGTGTTTAATTCACCTTGTTACATGAGTATGCTCTTGGGACAGATGTAGGCTAATCCTGATTGCTGCCAATGAAGGCACCCTAGGATAAAGCTGGCTGAACTCACTGATGATTTCAGGTCTTCGATGTGATCTGTTGAGACATTTCTGGGATTCAGCCAGAAGCTACGACGTTATCTCTGGTTATTTCAATAAGGTAGAAAACAATAGGTGGTTAACAGGTATTTCAGTGTGAATTCACGTGCTTTCTGCAGTGAACTTCTGTCACCAGCATTTTGATGCACGGTTGGGAAGTTTTGCCAGTTGAAAAGTGCAACTCAGCAAGTAGCTCTTTATCAAACGATTCAGCTGCAAATCCACGCATTCCTCTCACCCTTCATGCCTGACCCCTGTACAGCAGATATTCTCAAGTCATCCTCAGCTCACCTTTTCTCCTCTCTCCGCTTTACAGATCACACTAGCTAAAAAAGCAATTAACAAGAGTAAAGCACATACAATGTGTGCACAACTTTAAAAACATACCAATATCATTAGAAATAATACATTCTCTGTTCTGCAGTCTCCCCAATGAAGAGTGTTCAAGTGATGATTAACCAAGAAGCTAAATGTTCAGCTGCGATCTCAGCCCATTTTGAACAGTTTTTGCCCAAGGCAAACTAAAGCAGAAGATTAAAACCCCCTCCCAAATGGATTAAAAACCCAGTTAAGTGACCATCTTTGAGGCCATTATAGCAATAAGAAATATCTGTATACACATATATATTATATATATAAGAAAGAAAAACAACCCTCAGACAATCCTTCTCCAGAGAATTACTTCAACACTTTTGACTTCAGAGAGATTGAAATTCATTCTCCTAAGCAAGCAGCTTCAACCTAAATCAGAACTCACCTCTCTGCCAATCAGAACGAAGCTTTTTAGAAAACTTATACTTCCTAATAGTTATATGGGCCTTAATCCTCTTGGAAACAGTTTTAGGTCATTATTCCGGGAGTTATTAGGTTGGAAAACAGCTTCTAGGCAAATGATGCTATTCACAAACCTTTTACACCAGAAATAATGGTTGGATTATTTCTGCCTCAAAAGCAGTCTTGAGGTCTGATTTCTGATTTTCTTTACATCTGATGTTCCTGAGAAAACACACAGCTACTTGCTGATAAATAATAAATAATAATAATGAAAATTTTAAATATGTAAAAGTAATTTTGTAAGGACTATAATGGCAGCAATGAGAGAAACTTTGGATTTTAAGTGGAAGTAAAAGATAATGTTTTATCTCCTGACTTCTAATGCTCTTGTATGTTTCCAAGGGCACCTAAACGCTTTGGTGTTTCCCCAAAATACCAGTTTCAAAGGGCTTTCACAGATCTTCATTTTCTTCCTCATGTCTTCTAAAGTAATAGAGAAAAAGCAAAAAAAAAAGGTATATTCATGTCTTTTCCTTGCACAGCAGTTGAGAGAAGGATGACCACACATCCTGGAGTCTGGGAGTACACCCGTTTCGAGGAGCTTTGAGAGCACTTACTGTTTCCACCAAACGTCCACTTTGCCTTCAGCTGCCAGTGCTCTGCAGAGCAGGCTGACTGCAGACTCACCAGGCAGCTGAGCTCACAGAACCAGCATCGGGTAACCAAAATATCTCTGAAACTCCTCTCTGAAAACAGAGAATTATCTATTCCATTTTTAAATTTTTCTACCCTTGAACACAGAAAGTAGATGGGAAATAGGGAGTTGAGTACCTCCCCCACCCTGGATAGTTTCCTTCTCTTTCCAAAAAAAATTACCAGTATGTAATGTATGAATTTTCAGTAAAAGCAGAACAGACAGATATTAAAAAAAAAAAAAAAAAAAAAAAAACAATAAGGGACTTAAGCAAACTTTTTTCCTTATATTACGTTTTCCTCAACGCTTGCACATACAACAACAAAACCCACCACGGAGCTAGATCAAGCTGGTTTTGCAATCCTGCCACCGGTTACTACTGCTGTGTGGGTCTAGATCTCCAACACGTGCACCGAACGGAGACTGTGGAGTTGGTGCATGCCCAAAGTAGCCTCAGGAACCGGGAAGCTGCAGCATCGTAAGCACTTCCACAAGCCACTCCACGTCTCCTCTCTCTGGACTTTAGCACCAGCAGAGTACACACAGACACCCTGAGAGTCCGGTCCAAAAGCTGCAAGTCCAAAAAGTTCTCCTGAAGAGCTGACCACTCCTCCATTTCATAGGGAAACTCAAGTGCAGAAAAAAAAATATCAGCGACAAGTCCACACAAATTAATCTGTGCTACACTGTGAACTTTACTTTCTTCTAGCAGAACAATACTGACATTTCAATGGCTATTTTTGCCCAAATAACCTCAGGATTTACCCCTGTCACTTTTACATATAATTGTATATGCATGTCAAGCACCCACGATCTTCTTTCCCCCCCCAAAAAAAAACCCAACCTGAATTAAAAACTTAGAAGCCTGCTTGCTGCAAATCAGTTATTAGTAAATTGTCGTCCATCAATTCTTACCCTGAAGATGACATTTCTATTATTTGCAGAACAAGGGGGTCAGGGGGAGGCAAAACCTCAGCATGACAAAAACTGCAGCACAAAAAGAGTAGCAGCATCTCTGACTAAATGCTTCACTGAGGAAGTGAGATCACAGAATCTGGTGGCCAAGAGATTCTGTGGTATCGCTTTCTAAAGTATATTAAAACTGTATTAATTTGCCTAGATAGCAACTTCATCATCATTGCTCAGGAAAAGTCCGAAAACCTACAGGAAAGGCCTTCTGAGGTAATCGAAAGCTAAAGAGATGTAATGTAATTAAAAAGAAGAAAAGAAAAAGAATTGTTATATTTGTTCTCTTAGATATATTGGGAATAAAAAAACAAAACTAATGTAATAATGTATCCCAGCAGTTCAAATCTTCTAATTTATGTAGAATGGATTATTACTTAGACAATCTGACCTTGGGCAAAACTTCCTCAGTTGAGAAGATTTACAATCTAATTATGCAGGAAGTTCTGCTGAGACAGTTTGGGTGCAATGGTCTTCTATTACATTAGCTTAGCTAAAATTGCTGCTTCTTCGCTTGCTTGGTGTTCCAAGTACTCATATGAAAACAGAAAATCTTTCATTCGTATCCTTTATTTCCCTTTAGTTTTTCTTACCATTTCTGTACGCGGAAGCACTCATTCTCAACTGCAAATAGCAGCAAGGGGCTGAGGTTGTTAATGGCAAACTATGAGTTGCCTTTCAGGCTTTTGCTTTGGCCCCTGTTTAGTGAACTGAGTTTAAAAAGGACCAAAGTGCTTTTCATAATTTTTACAATGATAGTTGCTGGGTTATTGCTCCCCTCCCTTATTGCAAATGCCCCTGTAGAAAGCCTGAAGCTGAAATCTGTTCCTGTACACTTCCTTTTTCATCTTGCACACACAAAACTCATTTATTTTTGTAAGGTGGCTCAGAGATGTTTTGCTGCTGTCTCAGACACCTGAATATTTTTAGCAATCTATTTCATTAGATCATAAAAAGATCCCTCAACACATACAAGTATATACCGAGTTTTACAAGCCTGGAGAGAAGACGGGAAACTTGGGTCTAACATAATCCAAAGTATCTTTCTCCCCCTATATATATTACAGTGTATAGGATAAAGTTGAATATACAGACATGTCCTGTATTAACATAGATGAAGAAATTGGTGCCTTTTTTCTTTAGAGTGTTTTGATTTCAAAAGGGCAATGGATCATGTCACAGCCTTCAGTCTTGATAATTACCATGTGTAGTAATGCACATTTTTATCTACAGGTGGCAGACCTTTTAAAATCATCTTCAATCAAATTCATTAGACATTTCTGTTGATATCACCACCCACATTAAAAAGTAAGAATCTACAGCACAAAGTTCTAATTAATGCTGTTCAATTTAGAGGACAGATTTGTCAACAAAGTGGCTCAATTCTCAAAGGCTAGTGACCTCTCTCAGAATGAAAGCCTTAAAAAATAATAATAGTAGTAATTAAAAAAGAAACCAGTTGCCCAATACATGGTAAGCTTTTCTTATTCAGAAATCATTCAGCAGCTCAAAGGATTTCTTTTTTTCTCTAAAGTAGAAGTTTCACTTCCTTGATTGTTAAGCACTGGCTGGTAAATTAGTGATTTCTTCTTTGATAAGCTTACTTAGAAGAGGGAAAAAATACAAGAATGTCACAAGTGACTTCTGGCAGTTAGAAAGAGAAAAGTGAATCATAAAACTTCTTCGTACCTCAGTCAATCATTTTAAAATACCATGACTTAGACTGTCATCTCATATGCGTGTCTAAGGCCGCAGAACCACAAAAGCACCAGAATATCATCAGTCAATCATATGATCCTGCATACAAACTTAAATAGATATTTCATCCTGACAAGAACAGTGGAATAGCCCTCTGCACATGAACAAAGTCATACCGAAATGAAGAAGGCTGTCCCAGGGCTTTATCTGAGAGTTGACCCTAAATCCTCAGTTACACTTGCCTGGCTCTTTACTGCTTTCCACACCTTTTCCTCATTTCCATCCATGAAAACTAGATATAAGTGTTACCTGTCACTGTGGCTGCATTTCTAATCCTGATGTAGTAGCAACTGCCACTCCCCTTGCAAAGGCACTAACTATACCAGAATACCTGGCTGTGATAGCAAGCTAGGTGAAGCCTAATGCTAGGACAAACTCGTCAGACTCCACAGCATTTGACATACTCAACTCTTCCCCAAGTCCACAATAACAAGATAACAACCATGCTAACAAAAAGAGATGCTTGTCTTTGAAACCTTAACTCAGCAAACGTTTACTATTCATGGCAGTCAGTCTAAGTATAAAGACTACTACAGGATCAAGCAGACACATGAACTGTGGGATTACCTGTATCTGAGTCTCCTGCTAGGCCAACAACAACAACATTTTACCAGAATGTTCCCCATCCACTCTCCCTAGCTGCCAGAAATGTCATTTTCTAAAGTATTTGTAAAAATTTAGTAATTGGGATAGATATGCTTACACATCACTACTACTGAAATATTGCGCATATATCCAAAAGTTTATAGCAATTTAGGGAAAATTCTTTCTCTCACCAGTAAATTTTAAAGCAAAAAAAAACCCAGCCCCAAAAATCTTCTAAATTTATCTTTTGGGGAGTTTTGAATAGATTGAAATAAAACTGCAAAGCAGCTTGAATGAGTAACAGAAAACATAGATAAGCTTCAGACATTTACACTGGGAATACACACGCTGGAGAATATCCTTATTTACTTGCCCACTCCTCCCCCTCCTCCCCAGTCCAAAAAAGTGAGAAAAACTGTGTACACTAGTGTCTTTTGTGGTAACTTAGTAAACTACTTCTTTCTTCACAAGCTCTTCCTTGATACCACACTCTTCCACACTGCTAGCCCTCCGGAGTAATTGCCGTATGTCTTTATATGGTTTTGTTTTCCTACCCGGTGCAGAGGAGGTGGGGTTATTTTCAGTCTTCGGAAGCTTGTAAACAGGATCAAACAGGAACCTGGTCATCAGCAAGAGGAAGGCTAGAAAAATAAAAGCAAATGCATATCAACAATTTTATTTTAAAAAGAAAATACATCCAAAACATGAAACAAAAGCCTGGGCTCTGCTAGACATCCCCCTCCCCACTCCTTTTCATTTAGTTCATGAACTCTTTTTAGCAGAACAGAGGGTGGTGTAAATTAATATGTGACCCAAAATATATCACATGGAAAAGCTGCCATAGAAATATGTATTAGCAAAAAAAAAAAAAAAAAGGAAAGAAAATAAAAGAAGACATTATTAGAACTAAAGTGGCCCCTCTTATCATGATAAATCAATACAAAGATTGAACTAGGAGAAAGATATGACTATATATTCCTTTTTCCCTTGAGTGTTTAAACAGCTAACCTACACTCACCAATTCTGTTTTTCTATCCCCAGCCTATGCTTGCATGATTAGCCCGTTTAGCATGGTTAACGGTGTGAGCACGGCACTTTGAGCAAGAAGTCCTCTGCTGCATTTGCCTCTGCTCTTAGTTGTCACCCTGTGAGTAGGAGGGTTACTCAAATGTTTACTCTGTGACTTATTCCTCCCGCCTCGAGGTTCTCTGAGCTGCACCTGAGCTTCCTGTGAGGGTCACAGAGTGGCTTCTCCCCCAGGTATGACAAAGGCCAGAACTTCAATGACGAATGTTAGACAGCATGACTTCCCAAACCCCACCTTGTCCTCCACAGTTCAGGAGTGCGATGCACCCCAGATCTCTCTGGGCACCCATTACAGTTATGGCTGCTGCTGTTTTATCCCCAGGTCTTCAGCAGAGAGGGGAGCAGTGTTTTGTGGCACAAGGTGTATACGTGTGGCATGCATGAGGCAGGAGCTGAGAACCCTCTGCAGAGGCCCATGACACTGTCACATGGAAGAGTGCAGCAGGGTTGTGTCTCCCAGGTGGCCCTGCCGAGCCATCGGCTCCCTGTTACTAGCTTTGTGCCTTGGTCTACCTGGTTGCAAAACTGGGAAAATAAGGCTTGTGTGACTGAAGTGCACATCAAAGCAGTGACTAGAAAACAAAAAGTCTCTAGTACTACTGTTATTTAGCTGGATCATGTGAACAAAGCTGCACAGGCAAGTCTGAGACCATACTTGTGGCATGACACACCAGGTTCACACAAGCCAAAGTCTGCACCAAGTGTGAAGTGGCTGTCCTTTCAGTCAGGTTTTGCTTCCCTAAGCTGTATTATTATCTATTAATATCAATCTAGTCTAACCTAAACAAATCATTTGTAGTATGAAACTTACATGTGGCTAAAAATAAATAGGAATTTATTTTATTTTTAAGCTACAAAACACACACCACATCAAATTCTGAAATCAGTAACCTCAATATATAAAACCAGACACTTTCTCTACCGGCTTAACTTCATGGAATTACTTTGCTGGCCCTACAGCTCTGAGCGCGCTCCATGAAAAGCAGCAGCACATAAGACAGCCATCAAGAGCAGGGTGGTGCATGAGGTTTCCAAAGACAGCCAATCCCTGGTTCATAGCGAGCCCTGCATGCAGGCAAACTCCGAAGATAAACCTCAGTTTCCTATATTATTTTTGAGCAATCAGATGAGCAAACAGAAATGTGTTTTCTGTATTTTGTACAGAAATTTCCTCAAACGTGAATTTCTGCTCTTAGAAAGATGATTATCTCTATGGGCTTTTCAAACCAATCCGTTTTGAAGAAGGGGGGAAAAGTCAATCTCCAGTGACATAAGTCATCAAAATTTCCTTTTACAAAGAAAGGTCAAGATCTGCAGGACTATCAGACTACCCGGGTACCAGCATCTCAAAGAACCAGAAAATATAAATTTCTTAACTCTTGTTACTTGGTTATCTTATTAAACATTCATCAACTAATTAGCATAATATAAAATTTGTCCTTAATCTTCCTTCTCTAACCCACACATTATTAATACAGCAGATGTGCCAGGCGCTGAGGAAAGAACAAGCCCCACTCAATTCACTGCTGCTTAGGAGGAGATCCTGGGACACTGAAGTCAGGTTGCAGGACGATCAGACATGTAACACCTTTTTACAGTAAGCATATATTCCCCATCACATTTTTGTCTTTCCCTGGCAATGTGGAACCAAGGCACAGTGCTACTCCCTGTCCTATTCATATGAGCAGAGTACAAGGAAAAAGTAATACTAATTTTGCTCATTCTTGTGTTTTCTGCTACAAACTTTGATCAGCAGTAGTTGCTCATCCTTGTCTTGTCTGTGACCTATCTCCTCCCTTAACCAACCCCTCTTTACAAAACTTGTGATTTTCCATAAACCTGGATATTTCTAGGTTTTTGAAGAAGCCTTGCTTTCTATTTCTCTGTATTTAGCACAGTATCTTCTACCACCAGGCCTGGGCAGTACAGATACAACAGAAGACATGTAGCAATAACAACAGTAGCTGAAATAATAATCATTAATAATAGTAATATCCTGAGCTAGACTCTTCACTGGATCCAGGTTAGTTTACAACAGTGTGGTCTCCAGTTTATTCCAACACAATAGACTTCAGCATTTTCTACTTGTTAATTTTACCTACATACAACTTTCTAGTTGGTGTCAAACAGCATACTTCAAAAGGGTTGTTTTATGACTGTTAGAAAAGAAAAAGTGAAATTGAGCTAACGACTGGTTGTGAGCTTTAACGTGTAAGGAAGATGTTTATCAGGAGCAGAGCTGGAGATATCTGTGTGGGAAAAGACCCTCTAGAAAAAAAAACAGATCTACTTGGAATAAGCAAGCTTAACTAATTTGGTGAAGTAGAAATAAAAATGTGTTTATAAAAGTAAAATACCACTTAATAGCAACTGTTTATTAACAAGAAGGACACAGCAATCCGCAAATGTTAATAGAGACTTCAGAAATTGTGGTTCTTGCTACTGTCTGGAGTGGAGCGACCGAACCAGCAAAAAAGGATCTGTTGCCATGTGAAGAAATGTAGATCCTACTCTGCAGTTAAATTCAATTTCATCTTAACTATGGTTTCCATAGGATGTCCCTAAGAAAATTTATACTTTCAGCTATTTCTTTGACTTACTCTCTATTTTCATAGCATGTCCTACAATTTTTTTATTTCTACAGCAATGTGGTTTGGGGACCATTATTTGGGAGGACTGCGAGGGCGGCATTCCAGAAGCAGGAGAGAGCTCTGCGCACAGGAGTTAAATACACGGAAACGCACAAACAGGAGACTGAAGAAGCCCTTTCCAAAAACTGACACAATATGAGAGAAAATTTTAGATATGAAGAAGTCTTGAACTGTAGCACACATTCTTATGAAGACTTCTGCAACGTTATCATAGAGTAATAGATCATATACTGTATAATAGATCCTATACTGTTTTATGTATTGTATTACATTTTACTAAAATGATTAAAAAAAAAGAAAACCACACCAAAAAAAACTTCACCACTGTTAAAATTCAGGGAAAAACAGATCAACAGCCTTCAATCAGGACAGCAGACAGTCCCACAGTGGTGGTGGGCCGGATCTCATCTCACCTAACCAGGCTGGGTATGCAGATAAGGCTATCTCCTAATCTACCATAGCCTTTGCAAAGTGAAATATTGCCATCGCGAACATCTGCTGAGTCTTTCTCAGGGATTTAAAAACAAAAAGAAAAAACAAATGCCCAGCCCACCACACAGTGTGCACAGAAAACGCAACCCTTTACAGTCACTGTGACTCACATCTCTCCACATTTCACCTGTGGGATGATTAAAGCTGCTTCCAGTTATGCACGGTGCAGTGCACTGTAGAGAACAGAATGAGACAAACACAGAAATATGAGGTTTCCTGCGTATACTTTCATTTTCACAGGAACTTCCTCAGGCTTAGGGCTGTTAGATTTTAACTCTTCCAGTATTAAGTCTGCTCATTAAGGTTGGGGTGCATTAGTGGAGCAGCATAAAGAAAACTATGCTGCTACATCTTCTGCAGATGAGGTCTGCAGTGTCTTGGGGTATCATCTGGCAAATTTTTGTCCACTCTTAAAAAATTGAATGCATATAAGAATAAAGTACAACTCTTTTTGAAAACCTGTTGTCTTCAGAAAAGATCCTACTTTCTAACGATAAGTTCTCATTTCACAAGGCAAAATACGATCCATTTGTGGGCCTTTTCAGAACACTGCCTTCAGTGACACGAACTAGGAAGAATCATAGGTTGGCGCTGGCTGGTTTTCCCCACACCAAACCAAAACTGCCAAAACCAGTCAAAACAGAGTGGGTTTGTGGGTGAGGTTGGTTTTGTTGTTCTTGCTGTTTATTTTTAAAGTCACTTTTCTGCTAGAAAAATACCAGCCAGCTGGTGCAAGATTATCTCCTCAGTATCTACCTGTTCATATGGCTGAGGGATAAGAAAAGTCTGGAGGGGTTGGTTTTTTATCTTTTCTTTTTTTTTCTTTTTTTAATCTATTTGCCAACCAGAGTCATTTATCCCCTATTAGATAAAGTATAATAGACTATACCGAAAGGGTCACTGGCCTTCCATTTAATGATATTGCCGGCACCAATCTACATTTTCCTGACAGTGTCCCTCAACACAGAATAAATGGCTGATCTCTTCACAATAACAGCTGATTTCTATTTATTAAGCTAAAAAGGTCACCATTTTCTACGGCTGGGCCGCCCTGCACTATTGATAATTTTATGCATAAACAAATGGCAAATTTGTGCCACATAAATATGCATTAGCAATTACTTTTTCCTCGAGCAACGCTCGCCGCATTCAAATGTGTCCCTCACAGGGCCTGGTGGCTTTTGTTTTAGCTCTTGAACAGCTAAACAAAAGAGCACAATAAACAGTTCAAAAATTGCCAATCAATAGGAAATGCAAATGCAAAGGTAAATGGCAAGAAATTTGCCCAAACAAATAAAACTAAACCAAAAAAGCAAAACATAAATCGTGCAAGGAAATAAATAAGTAAATGGAAAGGACTATCCCTTCCCTCCACAACACTCATGTCTTCAACTCTTATTTCTTTTCAGTAGCAAGATGGCTAAGGTGTTCTCCACATGGCAACAGTGGAGCTGGTACTAACACAGACCCCAGATGGGAGCACCCAGAATCTACACAAAGGTTGAGTATGTGCCAAGCAGGACCCATGCACGCATCCAAAGGAAGGAGGCAAAAGAAGGATGCCTGAGGAAATTCATAGTGGTCCCTCGGTTTAGCTTTCTGTGATTTCACGTTTCCATCAAAGATTGTTAAAGAAAAGCTACATGTGAAAGAATTGCTGAAAAAAGCTTAAACATCTTCTTGTAAACATTGATTTAGGATTTTATTACTGGAAGTGCCTAGAAAATACCAACTTGTCTGTGCCTACGTACAGATGTCTGTAGTAATAGCCTAATGAATGTTGTCACTTGAGAAACTTGAACTACATATAATATCCTTTACCCCAAGGACAGAAAGCTTGATTTTCCCTTGTCTTATCCTTGGACTACTCATTTCCGACAGCAAACTGTAGTTGTATATAAGATGCAGGATAATGGAAAAATCAGACCCAGGCACTAAATTGGTATGAACATGGAAACCAAAACTGACAATTTTAGAAGAACTGATGATTGCTTTGAATTTTCCCCTTCAGAGGAGCTTCAGTGCTGTAGAGAACTAAGCATGACACGTACCGTGATTATTATCATTTGTAGGCAGGCTATTACGTGTGGACAAAGAATCCAGTTCAGTAATGCAGTAGCAACACATTGTGGACAAACACATGCTAAGGCCAGCTGTATGACCCATCCAAGCAATCAGCATTCTTTTCACATAACTTTTTAAGGCAGTAACTCTGTTTTCGTGACCAGGATTGGGAAATGGAAAGGCACGAAATATAGCCAGCAGAGTAAGTTGCACCTCATTCTACAAACATTTATGAAGAAGCCAAACTTGAAACATGTGGGCTTATCTCTTTTTTTTTTTTTTTTTTAAATTATTTCAACAGAAATTAAAGAGCTTAATCATGTGCTTCAAGTGTTTTCCAGATAGGGGACATTATACAGCAGGTAACCCACATACATACATTCGTATGCTGTTAGAGTCCAAGATTTTTATTTTTAGCGAATGGGAATGTTCCTGTCAATGTAAACATTCAGCAGCAATCCTATGTTTTTGCCACCCAATCAGCTGTCACAAAATGAAAACTCCACAGAATTCATTTCCATGAACCATACTAAAAATCAACCAGCTGATAAATGTATTTTTTGCCAATTAATTCAGTTAATTTCTTGCCTTTCAGTTTCCCTGGTTTTGGCTTGGATGGTTTTATAACACCACTTTACACTATGACTTTTTATTCTGACAGAAACTGATACAAGTGTTAACAGCTATAGTGCCAGAGGTAATTGGTTTTAACCGTTCTCATCCCAAGAGCACTCTTACACATGGTCCAGGATGGGAAAAGCTACATTAAGCACAGGACAAGATATGCCCTCACAAAGCAAAAGTTCTCATTTTAGGCTCTTAGCCAATAGCACTCCCACACTAGTAACACATTTCAGCCACAAATCCACAACTTTCAATTTCTCTAAATGACAGGACGACCAATACAATACGGTAAATGTGAGATGTACAGAACCCCCCCTTGCCATCAACCCTTATCCGCTCTGCTTTTCCCATTATCACACACAAAAAAAATGGATATTGATAGCACCTCCTGCTTTGGGTAAGTCAAGGCACATCCAACAATTGCATACCCGTAAAGGGAGCATCCTCAGCTAAGACACGCAGCCTTCTCCAGCTGGCCTCGGAGCTGCTGGGCAGCTGCTACTCAGACATGCCCATGCAGCCAAGGGGCATCCACCTGATAGCATACACACTGCAAATCCCAAAGAGTTCAGAAATGACATATTACAGAAATTTGCATACCATTTTGTTAAGTTAAATGTGATTGAAAGACCCGTGATTATACACAAAGTTCTCCTAAGGTCGACAACAGACTAAAAATGCATGAGCAGGTACGCTAAAGGAAGATCAAATAAATTGTTTAAATGTCACTGCAAAGGTAGTTCTCACGAATGTCTCTGTGGTCAGCCTGCTGCCATTAACATAGTTAGAAAATCTGTAATAAGAAGAAAATTATTACTACATAAAATATTCCTGCAAAGAGACACTGCCGCAGAATCGCAATGAAAAGATGTAGCTCAATCTGTTAATGCCCATCCCACATGTGTGAATGTGATGAACAGTGGAGAATGAAATGGCTGTTAAATCTCTGTTAACAAGTGTATTTTAAATAGCGTACGTGGATCTTTCTGTATTGGTACCACGTCTTCACAAACTTTGATGGGGCTATTCATGTTAATCCCCAAAACTAGCACTAGCACAACAAAACCTCCAAAGAAGAGATGGTCATTTTCTACAACAGTGGGTGGAGTTGGTTTTGTGAGAAGTATGCAGCTCAAAAGGAGAAGATGGGAACAGAAAAGAAATTATTTTGTCGAATTCAAGTCCTCTTTCTCCCTCCCAATGAGCTCAGCTTCTACTCTTCTAACCCCCATTTTCAATGAAAGTTCTTGTTGCTAATGGTTCAAAGAAATTTTCTTCTTTAAAAAAAAGAAATGAGCACTCGCACAACTGCAATCTTCATAGAAGCACGCTTTTAATATCAGAGATTTCATTTTGTTTTCTGCTTTGTTTACAGATTTTCTGGAAAGCTTTAAAGCTAAAACTTGCTGATAAGAGCATCCTCTTGCTTACATGATTTCAAACGCAACAGCAAGTTTGAGAACCTTAATACTGAACAGAGCTGTCATTGATAGTGTCTAAATACTCGATGTGTATATTTTTATATGCTATATACTAGAAAAAAGATAGCTAGATGACAATACAGATGCTGGCACATCTGTATGATAGGCTTTTAGAATGATTTAGTCACATGCCAATTCTTTCTTCATGATGCAACAGATAACATACATTATTAGATCATTACACACGTGCTCACACACACTAACCCACGAGGACACTCCAAACAGACTAATTTCAGGCATTACACATTAATCCCATCTTTTTTTTCCCCCCAGACTAAGTATTAACACTTCAAGCTGTGTTCTTCTAATACAGCTACACCCCTCGTCTTTGATTCTCCATTCTTCTCCCTTCACTTGATTGCTTTCAGTTGTTTTGAATTGGGAAACATCAAAAACTGTCAGCAAGAATTTAGCATGAATTAGTATCAGAAAATTAGTGTTTTTCTTAATTAAAGAAAATACGATGTTTTTGTTCTCCCCAGCTCCTCCTTCCTCTCCCCTCCCCACCCCAACAATAACCGAAACGTGCCTCTGCAATCAATCTAGCATCTGAAAAGCAAGCTGGATTTCATTTCTTCTCTTTCCTGCGTTTTCACTACCAGTAATAACTCCATGATTAAGACTCAGCTGACAGTTCTCCTGCCACAGAAGCTGAAAAAAATCCAGCTCACTCCTCCAGTAGCTGAATTGGCCCTGGAGTATGGGGGGTGGGGGGAGGCTCCCGTCAGTCAGATAAACATATCTGATCAGAAGACATCCACAGCAAGGCACTGCTTCCCGCTCAAAGCTACAAAAGCACCTATCCCAGGCAAGTACAGACTCTCAGCAGATAACAGATTTAAGTGTTCCACTCAAAACAGTAAGAAAAATTCTGAAGGTTTCCATATGAACCCGGCAGAATTGACCAAATGTATCCATCTGTTCGCTTTCATATAAGCAATATGTATGCTGCCAGTATTGGACCTCTGCTAGGGCAGGGCCCTGGGACTTCAATTACATCTGCCACTTCCCCGGTTTACAGCAGCCTCATCAGCAAAGCATGAATTTTTTTTTAAAGCCTCAAAATAGCATCCTGAGGAAACACACAAGAAAATGACTATTTCTACATTTCCTCCCTTTTCTACCTGATGACTTTGCCTCAGTACCTAATATTAATATCAAATGTGATGTTCTGAGCTGAGAAACATGGAAGCACTTCAAGAAAGCCTTTTAGTGTCTCATTTCCATCTCCTTAGCTCAGAAGGGACTATTTCATAAGCAAATTTGAACACCTTCAAGCAACTTATGATGAGAGTATCCAGAATCGAATTAGTTACCTCGCCTCTATTAAAACTGGCAAAGCAGCAAATCCTCATCCCTCCTCGCAGTATGTAATCACCAATACAACAGGCTGACTAGAACCTCCAAAAATGGCTGCACCTTACATACCCCAAACTTGAATTATAATAGTTTAATACAGATTATTTTTGAAAATTGATATTGCTGATAATGTTGCTTACTTCAGCTATGACAATTTTTTCAGATGGAACCATGAAAATCTGTTTCCTTGAATGCAAAGCAGTAGTTCTGACTTCAGCAACTGCAGTGCATACAACCAGTCAGCACAAGCAGCCCCATAGCAAAAAGGCAAAGGAAATTTTAGAGTAATTCACTAAACCTCCGTAGCAGTCGTTTTTGGAAGACACAATTCTCTCCAACCTGTGCTGTAAAGCCTCTGTTGCGCAATTTGCACTTCTCCACAAACTTCTGCTGCAAGTATCAGCAGGAAGTGCACCGCTGCTGGCCAAGCCTTTACCACCACTGCACCAGAAATACCACGCTCCCAATTGTGGTTGGTCTAACATAACATATATGTATATAATCTATAAGACAGCAGGCAAATACCACTGAAACAGAGTGAAAAAAAACAACCTGACCTGCTGTGGCTACGTGCATTACCATTCACGACCTGAAGCCACACGCCTTTTCTCAGGTCACCCTGGCTGTCAAGTGACTTAGCTTAAACCATTCTTAGATGACCTTGAAATGTGCCTGGGGGAATGTGACCCTTGCGAGCTGCCCTTTGCTATCATCCATCTGAATGGTGTCCAAGTCTGGGGAAGAGGGGGCTCTCAGTTTGCACATACGCAGAAAAGACCTGCTGAAAACCAGCATAACAGACTGAATGGCCTGGTACGTTGGGTGTGCTCCATCCTATGCAGCTCTGCATGCCACCCCTACCGTGCCAACTTGCTTCGCTGCAAAGGCTCCACCAGCCTCTCTGCCAGCAGCTCTTTCGAGTCCTCAGAAGGCACTCGGGTGTTAGCACTGGAAAGCACTAGCAAGACAGTGAAACTTCATGCCCCTCTGCTGGCTTCCAAATTGTAAAGACAGATGAAGCAACTTGATTTAATAAAAAAAGATCTAAAGCACAGAAAAGCAGCACTGGGAAAAAAGGAGCAAGAGGCTGGCAGGAGCAGAGGAACAAGAAGCAAGGGTGAAGATGAGAAAGTCAAAATTAAGTCAGAGTGCCTGGCAGAATGCATCAGCACTGCCAGAGGACACTACCCCCACAACCCGGAGTAAATGCTGGACTTCTGACAGACTCAATCCGTCTTCTGCTGTCCACAACTGCTAGCAGAAACACTCTTCGTGGCCAGTGAGTGCAGCAATAATAGCCTCCTACCAGCAAGTACTCCACCAGCTTGGTTGTAGCGCGCTCTGAGTATCTGTAAGTAACGGCATTTTGATGACCTAGGCAAGAGGGAAATGGCAGTGGAGCTCCACAGGATAGTATGTTTATTTTTCAGTTTTACATTATAAAAATTCTCTTGTTAAACACTGAATAAAAGTGAACATTCAATAAAATACTGTACTTCATTATAAAATACTACACTTGTTATTGTACAGTCATTCCTAATTTAGCCATTGAAAGCATGAGTTAAGATTTAGTCTTTGTACATACGCATTGCGATACTCTCTGCACGATCACACTCCAATTTTTTCCAGAAAGATATCACCTAAGAAGAGCCAGCTCTGGGAACAAACATGAGTTGTATAGTTACAAAGTTGCCTGCTGGACCATTAACTCATTCATTTTAGATGCTGGAATGTGAGAATTGAAGGCGGCGGAGATTTGTA
>Ga0181612_120950_pt1 | contig 18989 bp, 8 predicted proteins | sample HoacroProtozoa21_FD_119630 | JGI IMG/M metagenome (GOLD analysis project Ga0181612, IMG submission 119630) | Hoatzin crop microbial communities from Cojedes, Venezuel. Combined Assembly of Gp0051906, Gp0051904, Gp0051908 | reverse complement strand
TTTTTTTTTTTTTTTTAACACTTTCAACACAACCTTTGGGTTTCAGATTCAACTTCTCAGTTTCATACTTCTCAGTAGATGCCTAATACTTTATATATACATATTATATATAAGGTAAATAAGTAACATAGCAAGTATTATATGCATATATATATATAAAAAAATCTAGTGACATGTCAAGGTGAGATGAATTATTTACGATCAAATGAAGGCATTGTTTCAGCAGCAGCAGTCTAGATTAAAATCAGCTTCCTCTCTTCTACATGCTTTAGCTACATCCCTCCAATTCTGCTGCTGTATCTACAGATGAAAGATCATGATCACTGCCGTCTTCAAAAATCTGCTGAAATGGTAATTCAAGTGCTAAGGCTCCCACCAAGACCAGCACCACTGACAGGCACATTATTATGGATACAAGCAGACCTGAATTTCATATTGAGGCTATGGATGACAGATTCCTAGACTCAGTGCTGGGATGCTTTAAGAGGAGACCCCAACTGCCCGCCTCACCCCACTTCAAAAGTCTCTTACTTCCCTCTCCCAGAACCAGCAGAAGCCAGTGTCTGTCACGCCCTCCTCTGAACGCCAGCTCAAAACCCACTGCTTCGTGCCACTTTGATTTAAACTACCAAGGTGCTAAACTCCCATCAGAAAGATGGGGGCTCTCCCAAACAAATCACTAGAGCTCACGTGTCAACACCCTCAGCCCTCCCTCTCGCTCAACTATCTCGGCAAGCTACAGAATATGAAAGCAACGTCTTTCTGAAAACTTCAGAAAGCAGGATGACAGCCACTGCTCAATTTGTGGCTGGAGACTCGCAAGTGCTAAAGGCTCTGAGCCACTGCCAAGCTCAAGGGCAAGCAGAGAGCCCGAGCTCCTGGTCCCACCCAGCCCCGCTCCCCAGAACTCACTGTGCCCTCAGGTCCTGAAGTGCTGCTTCTCCTGACCAGAGCAGACACTCAGGACTTTGTGTTACAGCAGAACTGCTGGCTGAGATAAAATCATACCAGGAATTTTGAGAAAAAGCTTTTGATCTGATTCTTTTAACTGTGCTTCTGGTTTTTAGCAGATGTAGAGAAACTAGGTAATAGCAGCCAAGTATGAAAACCAGACAATTGCTATTAATGCTGACAGCAGTGTGATTCTGCTGGTGACAGTCTTCCACTGTAAAAATCATGTTTTGGTCTACTTCAGGCAAGACTTTCATCCTTGAAAGACAGTCCTGTACTTTCAGAAAATTCCTGAATTGCTTGTTGTTCCAGACCAATCACACACATTTATAGGACTAGTTGCTTCAGACAGTGCAAGACCCTTGACAAGATACTATTAAAAACAGTCCCATATTTTACATGTACATGCATCCATATGTCTCTGTACAGGTTTTATATGAGCAGATACACCACATGCACATATCTTTTTAGCATTAGAGGATCACCCGCTTCAGCACAGACATATAGAAACGGCTTGACCCACGAAGGAAACCCGGTCCTCACCAGATACAGCCTGGCAACCCTTCGGCCATCGGCAGCATTTCTCTACAACTCAGTAAACCAGGAAATCTTGTCTCCCACTGAGAACTACAGAAAGAATTTTGACAGACAAAATCTAGTTGCCCACAGTGGAAGGTAGCTGTGGAATTAAAACTAAAGCCACCACTCAGCCAGAACTTCCACAATTTTTTGATTCTTTCTTTTTGCTTTTAAACAGTCACAAGTGTCAAGGCCAGCCAAATTTTACAGACATAGGCAGGACTGTCTAATCCCATTAGGCATATAGTGGCTTCCCCTGACTTCAGTGTCATGCTATCAGGCTACAACAACCAAAGGTTCAAAGTTATTCCATTAACTCCAATATCCTTAGTTTGCCCTGGAAAGCTTTAAAGATGTTACTCATCCATTGGCACTGTCAGACAACTTTTTTTTAAAAAAATAATCCTTACAATCACTTTTATCTGCTACTTAGTACTTTTACTATTTTAAGCCTTTTCTTGTCCTTTTACAACGGGGACTCTATCTCTTGGTGTCTGTCCTCCCTCTTGTTACAGTCCCACCTTCTCATTAGGGAAAGGGATGCTTTTTGTGTGTTCTCCTTCATGAGGGATTTGCAACCACTTCTGATCCTGTCACAGATAATTTTATTTAGGTGGGGAAACAGTGTGGGGAAATTCACATTCTCCACTCAAGATAGCATGTGGAGTGTGCTCTTCCAGCCATCGTGAAACAGGTAAAAATCAAAAGCAATCAATACAAAGAATATAGTTCTTAGGTTATTTAAATTTTTAAAAAACCACCAAACAAAAGGAGACACAAAAATATATCACAGCATAAAGAAAATCAGAATAAAGTTAGGCATTTTCTTCTTCCCAACTTGTTCTTGCCCAGAGTGTTGCTACTGACCCACAAAACATTCCTACACTATGAACACTGCAGAAAACATCACTTGCAAAAATGCTTTAGTAAGCTGCTTAGAGAATGTATGGAAATAGTATCTCTCTTTCAAGCATGCAGTAGACTACGCTTCCTGCAAGACTCCGCTTGCATACACATTCATTTGGAAAGAATCTGCATTATCAAATCACATAAGCCATTTTTAGTGCACATAGCTTCCAAAGCGGTTTTCCTGTTCAAAGACCCTAGATGCAAGGCACTAGTTTTCAAAACACAGAAACACTCTGCATATATGAAATTCTTTTCATCTGAAGACATCCACTGATGTCAGACAGATGCAATAATTGTATGCTCCATTGGTGAACTGCAAATCCATGGCAGCAAGGATGGCTGCATTCTACTTCTAACCAATATGTATGAATACTGCACCTAGCCTGAGAAAGAGACAGTGTTCAACTGGGAAAATCTGAGATCACTGCACATGCTTGACAAAAAAAACCAAAACACAAAGCAAAATCACACACCACACACAGACCCTTCCCCCCTAAACTCCAACAACGAACTTGCCTATGTCTCTGTCCACCCTGGCCAGTTAGTTTGCCATTCAGGCAACTGGTAAATTAGAAAAAGCAGGGTTATTTTGTGGTCTGTAGAAGTCATGTATAAGTGCTTTGAGATCTCTGTTTTCATTTCCAAGTACTATTCCAGCAGGGAGAAGGTAATGAGTATAACCTACCACAGTAAATGGACAAAAGGAGTAACTGTCCTTAATCAGTGTTCCAGGTCACGAGCTAGGATGTGCCTGAGCTCTTATCCCAGAGGGAGGGCTTGTCTCCTGCTCTTACCCTACAAGAATTACCTTTAACCCTTACCCACCTTTCAAAATGAAAATCCCTTAAATACAGATATCTGTAAGGATACAAGTGTACAAGTGATACAAGAGCTGATACAACTCCAGTGACAGGCTTTCCAAGACGGAGTAGTGTTAAGGAGGGGGGAAAGCAGGGAGTTATTTTTCAACCTTCCTCCCATTAATCATGTCACATAACTCCTGCACAATTTTCCACATGGCAGGGACTGGCTAGTTTATCCATTTTGCAGTTCCTATCCCTTTCATGAGACTGTTGTTGTTCTATATGGAAACACCCTAGCCAAAGAAATGCTGGTTGCTCAGTAAAAGTCAAAACCCCAGTTCTACAATCCTGCCTGGCAAATTCCTAGTTAAACCTAGCCTATCTAGAATCACAAAATGAAATAAAGCCAGCTTGGTTTTCCAGAAGGTAACAAAAGACAGATACTGCACATGTTTCATTAAGGAGGATGTTTATTTTTCCAAATATTGTATTAAGATAGTGTCCTGTTTGCCTATTTCTATCAGCATCTGCTCTGTAATACACAGAGAATGATAGAAGATCAAAGTTTTAATTATGCAAGTAAAAGAATGTATTAATAACATTCTTTCTGTCCTACAGCAGAGATAAACTTAAAAAAAAACCCCTGTAACAGCTAGGGGAACAGGATATTTATATAAAGATGTCCTAACAAAAGAAAAGCATGCAAAACTACCTCTAGTGGATAAACAAACTAGGCTCCCTGTTTGCAGACTGTTCCCTATCAAGCTCAGCCCTCAGAGATCCCCTCCCTCCCTCAGTCAACAGGGTCAACATATTTCATCTGGGTTTCACATTTTTATACAAACCCTGCTGAGCATCCTTTGTTCTCCCACCCTTTAAATTTAGGAAAATGCAGCAGGTGTGCCTTGTAAGGCCCATTTTGCTGCTAGTTGCTTTAGGCTCCCTCTCCCAAGTACCAAGTCATGTAAGAAGGGAGTTGTTTGTTGGTCTTTTTTCTGCTCGCTCCTTCATCTGCATAGGCGGCACTGCTACCCTCCATATCCCTTTTGATACACACATTACAACAGGACACTAGTTCCACAGCATACATACAACAAACAGTACCTCCTCCTCAGGAGACATTACTACTTCTTGGCTTTCTGACATCGGGAAGAGCCTGAATTTGTTGCCCATTTGTTACACTGCTGCCAGACATTAATGCCACAGTATACTTTGAACTAGGTGTCCTTCTCCTCCACAACATACAGCACAGAGTGCTCTCTCCCTCCCAAGACAGCAGTAGCTGCCTTTGTCCACTCAAGGCTCTGACCTGCATACCCCGAAGGGGAAAAAAAACCAAAACCAAACACAAAACACACACCCAAACCAACCCAACTGTACTAACTTAAACTAGGACTCCCAAAAATAATGATCAGGCTATCTCAATGAAAGTAAGAGCAAAAGCATGCTGTACAAGAGTGGGTTCAGATTTATGAGTAGTGAGTATTCTTTCAAGGTCAGAGCTCTGAGATGAGCTCTGAAACAACATTGTCAAGTAAAGCATTACTACCCCCTCCACCTGAACAGAGGCCACCACCAGCAGAGAGCCTGAATTGTCTCAGAAAAGTCTACAAGGCAACACAGATGATAAACTTACTCATGGCTACCTGCAAAGGAGACACTGACACTTGAAAGCGATTCTCAGTCTCAGGACATCTGTGAATTATAAAGAGCCAGTCATTCTCCACCATCTTTGTCTTTAAGGAAGAGCTTAATATTAATTTTAGCTCCTTCTGAATCTACTTCTGGGCTAGGGCCCAGTCCATCTGCAATATTTTTAGAAGTGACAAATTAGATTAAAAACACACAGAACACCCACTCAGGACAACTCAGTTCTTCCAAACTACGGCAACACACAACAGAAGGGGCACTACAGTTAACTGTGGCACTGCTCGTGCGAAGCTGCACCCTGCATACAGACATGCAGAGGGTGAAGTAACTCATTGTACAGTGAGCTATTGTACACAGCGAAACTGGACAAGGCACTTCCTTTCCTTTTGTGTTGTCCTCTCATTCATAACAATGTCCTTTAAGACATCTGCTAGAGTCCTGTAACACTAATGGAAATGGAAAAGCTCCAGCGGGAACTCAGGGGCTTCTCCTTTTCCCATGAACTGAACATTATGGAATTTTAACAGATGTTCTACTTGGTCATAGTTAATAAAATGAATTATGCAGGAATTAAAAATCTGGCTCCATTTGCTTATATAAGATCTCAGCAGCAGAACTACATTCCCATTAAGAAATTCTAGAGGATTTACAGTGGATTTATAGTCTGCTCCTTGCCTTGTTATAAGATGGCTGGAGATTTTACAAATGAACTTGTCTCTGTGGTGGAAAACACGAATAAGTTTACCTGTTCATTGACTGTTCTTAGTAGCTTGATCCAGTTTCCATACCAATGCACACTGGTACACTACAACCATAGGAAAGGACAATTCTCACTTGGATTTGCTTTGGAAATGACATAATGGGAATTTCACACTGTTTCACAAACTCCAATTTCTGCCATTTACTCAAAGTCTCATTCAGCAAACTAATAACCATATTCCCACTTTGTGCTTTATCACAAGCATGGATGTCTCTTTCGGGTTACTACTGCCAACAGAATGAAGCACTGTCCCCCACTTCCCTTTTTATATTAGCATTAGCATTAGCTCAGTGTATCTACATGAAAGGAAGATGTCAAGACCAAAATGTAATGGAAATGTGAGAGAAGAGACACCAAAAAGGACGCTGGTGAAAGTGTCGTAACCAAAGCTTCCAAGCTTTGAGGCTCACTCAAAGTTCTTTTGAAAAGCTTTCCATATTTAGCCATTTTCTCTCTCTTCTAGTATTCATCTGTACAGAAAGTATTCTGATAAGAAGACAAAGGGGATAAGCGAAAGAGTGAGAATCAAAAAAGAAGGATGAAACAACTACCTTGCACCAGAACAGGAGCAGCACAGCAGCCAATGTAAATTACATGGAACAGAATAAGGTGGTCTTGAAAAGATCTACTATGCTTTAGTAAAAAGATGAGGTTTTAACATTGCACTCCTTCGATAAACAGATTCATTTGCACTTAAGTCTAAGCAGCTGCCAAGCAGAAATCTGTCCAGGCACTGAAACCTGCTTTATGTAATACGCAAAAACTTCTCCCGGTGCAAAAGCTAAAATTAACCTTTCTTAAATTCTGGCTCAAGAATTTTGTCAGTGCAAGAACATCATCATCTGAAAATCATCAATACTCCCAGCCTCTTCCAATTATTATTTTCTAAATGAAAAATCATGCATTGAAGTCCCTCTATCCAAAAATCCCACTCCACTGTAACTAAACAAAGGGGTTTCTGTAAGTACAGAACCAAAGCATGTAAAAAAAATACCATAGTCAGCTGGAATTAAGTATCAGGCCATATATGCTATGCAGGTACCTGGAAGTGCCCAATAATGAATTAAAATAGATTTTTATCTGAAAGTAAAGACCTTCCCTAAAAGAAGTGTACTTAAAGAGAAGGGAAAGTACTAAGATTAAATGCCAGGCTTGCAACAATTCCAGCTGAAGGTTCAATATGCTGTTCTTACTCAAGGGGACATTGCTTTACAATATTTACTGTCAGAAAAATGCAACGGTCTTAACAGTGTTAAATTCAAAGATTTTTTTTTTTTTAAACTTCACCTACGATTTGTTTCATTTTGAAGAGAAAGCACATTTCATTTAGTAATCATTTATTCCTCATTCTGTTGGACAGATTCTCCCAAAAAGCAATATTTCAACTGAAATCAGTTCTGAAGGATCTTTTATGAATAGACATAATGGAGAGGACCCCCATTATATTTCCAACAAAGTGCTGCCATTTTGAGTAAACAAAGTTATCTCAGCAGGGTCACACACTATGCCATGAATATGGTCTGCAAATTAATTACCACCCTGACATATGTCAAAACAAATTTTAAGGAGAATAGCACCCAGTAGTAACCATGTGTTTTATCTATCTGTTAGTATGCAAAATCTGTATTCAATGGGATCTAAATTTATTCATTTATTCAGAAACCCTCAGAGAAATCAAAATGATTCGTTGGCCTTTTTTGCCTGTCTCCAAATGAAATCTGAGTGAATAACGTGTTTAGTGAGCCAGAAAGTAAGTACAGGATGAAGCTACAGTGGAGGTCGCTTTTCAGAAAAGCGGGTGTCATCTCTGCACAAACAACTAATTTTTTAAACACTCAAAACTGCTAAAATAGACTGCAGTGCATTATCATTTTGTCAGCACATTCAGGAACACTAAATTTGCTATTTCTTATTTTAGGTAACATCCATGTTTATTCCATAATTGTAACAAGAGCTGGCTAACATAACTGTCCTAAAAACAGTTTTCAACATCAAGAAATGCTTTTAAAAGCAGAGCTATTGAACACAGGCTTAAAAAGCCTCTGGAACTGGCTTTATTATCAACGGCAACACAGCCAACAGATCTGATCTTGTGTTTAAACAACAAAAGCAGCAAAGATCCAAACCTAGTTTACTCAGTTGAGTTATGGAAGGAGCAGACAAACCCACACATATCACAGTGAACACAGTAAGTAAAGAACCCTCCCTGGACAATAGCTGTTATGTTTTCATAGCCACCTAGCCTCGTCTCTGAGGTACTCGTGGTGCAACTTCTGCTTTGTCAAAAGATGACCTCCTGGGATCCGATTCTGAAGCAGTTTTAGACTGGGAGTTCATCAGTATGTTTTTCTACTTCTTTTATAATCTGCCTTCAGTTCACACAGCATATCAAACACTTCCATGACACTAATCCTGTAATTCATCGTACGTTTATGAAGAGATTTTAGTTTAGGAACCATTTTCTGCCAAGCATGCAGAAATATTTTTAGCTCTATTTTTTTTTTCCCCCCAACAGTGAAGTACTTCTGATTGAGAGTTAAGTAATGCCATATCACATCTACAGACTGGATGACTAAATACACTTCTTTCACACATTAAAAAAAAAAAAAAAAGAGAACACAATCCTCCCCGTACACAGATGACAGATAATCTCTTGGCATCCGCTGACAAATATATTTAAAGAAAGCCTAAATCTGTCTGTGCCAAACTTGGCCTGATGCCACCAGTTCACCATTGTTGGCATACATACATCACATGATGCAATCACAAGACTCAAGGAAGTTTCCAGTACTTTATTTTATGGTTTTCATCATGTTACCGTACACATTTCCATCCTTTTACGATTTAGCAGTAACAGAACTGAGAGACAGGATGGTAGCTGACTTTTTGCATGTATCACGTGTTTTCTTAGTGCACATTATCAGCATTCTATTTAAATTGCAGACTAATAACTTACCTAGAATGAAATATGATAGGATTTAGAGCTTATAGTTAGAGCAATTGATCTCAATTGTACTACTATCTTTTGTTAGAAAACAAAGTAAGGCAAAGGAATCAATCAAAAAAAATTGAACAAGTGCTTTACCTCTCGTAATACTGTGCTTTTATAACCCCGATAAAGTCCTGGAATACCCTGTAAACCAACAAAAGAATGCATCAGCTATAGGGAATTAGCTTGCCAAAGACCACAATTTATTGGTGATTACCAGGCAAGCATTGCAGCCTTACAGAGCATCAGACCTGAACTTCTTGCAAATTGACTATATTGATTATAACATTATATACTGTATTCCACGATTTACAGTGCCAGAGGGTTCTATGTTCATTTCAAATATCATTTAACCACTGTTCAAAATCAGTTAGAGAAGAAAATATACCTTACAGTTAAAATAAAAAGGGCAAGAAGGCACAGGAACATATTACTTCAAACTCTACTTGCCCAACATTTTGGTCTAGAAGTATCCACTATCCCATAAATATTTTGAAACTACTACTCTTCTGTTTAAATAGCCCATGCAAAATGAACTTATAGGATGACAGCTTCCTATGTCCACCTTCTTAGCCTTGATTAAAAGCTTTCGTCTAGACAAATGTTTTGTATTTTTAACCAGCTGATAACATTCAAAACAATTAAAAATTTTATAAATGTGTATAAAATTACATTTAATATCTTACAGGACAGTTTATTCCAGTGTTTGGCAGGTCTTACTGTTCTCTGGCCAGCTACAAAGAAGGACAAAACCAGATGGTTCTGAGAGCAGCAGCTTTTAGAGGAGAACGAGTAAGTCACAGAAAGAAGTTCCAGCAATCCTCTTGTGCAGGGTGATCACAACAGTTTTCATTTACAAGCAAATAAAAATCAAGTGGATCATTTAAAGGTCATATTTATGTCTTCCTTTTCCTGGCTTTTGCACATGGCAATGTGTATAACATTTTTCCCCACAATGTCTTCAGGCGCCAATTTCTCCTGTGGAATACAACTTGGAAAACGCCCCTTGTGAGACTCAATAGAAACAGCAGTGAACAGGTTTTTACAGGAAGCAACAGTACAACTACTGAAAAGATGACAAAAGCCCTCATTTGTCAGAAGTTACCAATACCGGATGAACACTGATTTCCAGAGCTCCTACAGAGCCTCTCTGAAATGGCACTTTTAGGACACCCCCTCGAAAGGCTGCTTCAAAGAGCAGAAGCCATTCAGCAAACTCCAGACACAGAGACTCGATGTTCTCTTGTCCCAGACAAGGATTGTTTGCATAAATACAGGCAGAGCTTGGGAAACTGGAAAAATAAATCCCATTTTGGGGGGTTTTGGGGGTTGTATGGGTTTTTTTCTGTTTTTGTTTTTGTTTTTTTTTTTTTTTTTTAATGTAGGTACCTCATAGAAAAAGAGGAGGAAAAAAAAGGAGTTGTTTAGTGTGTGCATGTGCATGGGGGAGGTAGGGGTTTGGTTTCCTTAAGCATAACACATCAATTGCTTTGAACAACAGAAGAATAGATGGGAAAGTGCTGGGAGAGCACAGAACTGGAATATATTTGTAAGAATGCTTCTGGACATGCATGGCACTGGGCGAGAAGAGTGAAGCAACTTCCCTGAAATTTTGCTCTGAACCCACCTCATGATACAAGGTGTGGGAGAGGATCCGGAGGGTACTCGAGGAAGGAGAAACCTGGGCCCTTTGCTTGACCACCTCAGATGGAACCCGTATGAGGCATGCAACCTGCAAAAGAACCATACATTCAGAGAGCAATTCCTTTTGCTGCTTTACTCTTCACATAGCAGACACACTTAGAGATTGTTCCAAGTACAGAAACCTGAGAAACAAGGAAATATTTTTTGCAGTTATATGAGTTCAACTTAAAAGCTGTTTATGAGCAGCTTACATATTTGGTCTGAGAGCCCTGTACTTCCTGAACACAAAATTGTATTAACAGAAAAACGGAAGTACTCTTGAAATTTTCACCTTTCAAACCAGGTGGGGAAAATCACTGATGAAACCAAAATTTTGAAGCCTTCCTGTCTTTTCGAAGCCACAGGAATTTCCCCACCACCACCACTTTCACAGATCTGAACTAGAGGTTCAGGACTTGAAGAGCAAACTTCTTTCCTAGGTAGTTCCTTTGTGCCCTCTAGTGACTGACAGCAAGAGACACTCCAGTGAGCTTCAGAAACACACAATATGTTCAAGGTTTACCTTAAAATACACACTGGATTTCATTCAAGGTGAAGCATCGGATTGATTCTTTCCTATACAATGAATTTACCAGGCAAGCAAGGCCCCTGCAGCTGGATGTAATGTGGCTGCCACCACAAAGCTCCAGCTTTTCTGAAAAAGCCAGAGCTGGCTTTAAAACACTCACCTGCTGCTTCAGCTTCAGGTGGGAGTGAAGCCTGCACACACATAATTTTGGGGAATGAGGATCCTGAAGCGTCAGAGAGTTACAACCCTCTCATCTCTCTAGAAAATGCCTGTTTATCAGCACTTAAACTTTTAAGAAGAGTTTGCCTTCAGTTGTCCCCCAGGGATAACCGGTGGCAAAACACTGGAGACATCATGGGCCTTTGCCAGATTTTTAGCCTTCCTCAATCCCATCCTATGCTGGACTCAGGAACACACTGTGGTTCCCAGATGTGAAGGTCATCACTGAGTACTTCAAGTCAAGAGCAACCTAGGTGGAAGCTGTCCAACTGAAGTGGCAAACCAAGCTGCTAACTCAGAAATCCACCAAGAAAGAAAGTTCAAATGCCAAAGAAAGTTCAGGAATTCACTGCCAGATTACAGAGACAGTAACTTCAGTGGTCATTTGTGGGTATTACGGTACAGGGTTTAAGTTCCATTTTCACAAAGAGACCAAGAAAAAGTCTGTTATCCTGTTACATTCCTATGAGTTTACCAGACAACAATATCCAAAAGTCATTACAAACAGATCTAACTCCATGTGCTCTTCAATTCTTAGGGTCAAAAATAACAAGTGACCTCAATCTGTCAAGAAAATAAGAATTGTCAAGTTTTTTGATAGTTCAGCATAAATATTTATAGAACTTCATGCTTCATAACACTCCATGTCCTTATATTAGTTTTTTATTCCTTAAAAATACAGAGGCAGGAAGAGAGCTTTAAAAAGGCTCGGATGAAAACAACCTAGTCAATCAAGACCAGACAAAGAGCACAGCATGGCTTCCTGACATCTGGGGTGCTGCAGTTTTGGCAGGAGAAGGGTGGCTACAAAGTAATGTCTCCATTTCCCCAGGACTACTTGGGGTGCATTTCATTTCAAATTAACTTTGATGTGTCTCCCATTTGAATTTGCGCTTACAAGGGAATCTGTGGCTGCACAAGAACAAAAACAGTGATTACACCGTGCTGTTATGAAAGGAAATAAAGGCCGGTGTCACCCGGGCAGCGCTGTCAGAGTGGCTGCGCAGGGCACTTCTGGTACTAAAAAAGCCACGAGCTGCAACTGCCAACATCAGACTGAACAGTGATATTTTCACTGCACACCTGAACTTACAACGCGCTACCTTATTTGTTCCTACATGCGTTCCTTACTATCAATAACAATCTGAACAGTCTTTTGATGTCAAACCCGAGTCTCTAAAGGGAAGTACGCGAGGTTAAGTTCACACATATCTTAGTAGACCACAAAGATAAAAAAAAGTAACAACCTGGGACAGAAAAATCTCAAACTTACTATGCTCAGATCTCAATCACTGCAGCGCCTTCCAGGTAACACTGCCAAAGTTAAAAGGACACAATGCACATCTCCACGGTGCTTTCTTAGCTAAATATGTTCAAGCAGCACCAGTAAGGGAACACCGCACCAAGAGAATTCACACTTAATTTTCAGACATCAAAAAGCTATAAGCAAATTGCACAAGCAAGAGTGAAACATATAATTGTGGCTGCTCCGCAGTAACTGTCTGCATACGGGCTTTTACCTGCTTCAACTACTAGATAAATAGATGTGGAAGACAGACAATAACATGACCTCTCACGTGGGAGCTCATTCACCTCCCTAATCACCAATATCCCAGGAAGAAATTGCTTTTTAATCTCTTGGCTGTTCACATAGATACAGCTTGTTGCTTGCCACAGAAGAGCACAATGCAGCCCGCCAAACTCAGGCCACTCCTGATGCATCCTACTGGGTTTGGGGATGACCCTGTGACAAATTAGCTCTGTCGAACATCTGCAGAGCCAGCCATGGAGAGGGCACAGCAGTGGGCCCTCAGCTACCTCAGCCAGCATCAAGGCATCAGACAACGGCACACTGTTGAGAGGGGCCACGCTCATTTTTTCAAGCAAAGTCTGGAGCCAGGAGTTATTCCCATCTTTTGATGGGAGCAGAAAGACAGAATCAAGATCCTACAGACCAAGTTCAGGGGAAAAATGGGTACTGCCCCTTAAGTTCCCTCCTTATTTCCCAGGTCAGGAAATATAATTCTGCACTTTTCAGACTCTCCCCGCCATGTCAGTGCACGTGTATACATATCCTAAGGGCAGGAAGACAGTAACACTGAAACAAAAGGCTCAAGGATTTTTAGATTTAAGCTTTAACAAAACATGATTTTACAGCTACAAGCAAAGCCATTATTAGTTTACTGAGCAGGTATGCAGAAATGACAATATTAGCATCTATTATGTTTCTAGACTTTTAATACTATAACCACTTCTGAACAAGAGAGTACTGAATTTCAAAATCTTTGTCTTAAATCATTACCAGGTCAAAAGGTGACTCCAGCATTTAGATGCAAACCTAAGTGTATTTTTAATTTACTGACTTGCATTTGCCAGTTATGGACAAAAGCTAAAAATAAGACTTTCTTGTTAACATTTATCTATGTATTGCTAAGACGGTATATCTTCCCATCAAATGAAGGGGTTTTTTTCCTCTGTCAGTTCAAGGAAAAGTGTTCCAATTTTTGGGTAGTATTTGCGTGCATCAATGCTGCCATCTCCTGGTCGGATTCATGTTGAACCAGGCTTTCCTGGTTGCTCTGACCCATGTCTCTCGACTGATCACAAAAAACGACCAGTGCAATTAAACTCTCCAAAGTGCCTTCAAGTCAATACAAAGCCTCCTGATATATACCAACTTAAACAGATTTTTCAGTGTGTCTGAAACCTGTTCCTATGTGGCTGTAGCTAACAGAAAACAAGATCTGCTGCAAATAGCACTAGGAACCTGCACAAAGCCTTTGCATGGGCTCACCTGAGCTTACTGGAAACACCTTATCTTAAAGCACAAACTTTTGCTTCGGGGCCAAGTCTACTTAAAGCTGGAGCAGCTGTTCAGAATTAGGCAGCACTCATCTAATTCATCAGCACAAGGCTACCAAGCATTTTTCTCTAGACAATGACACAAGACACTTGATTAAAAAAAGAATGAAGAAGCAATAGCCCTGCTTACAAAGGGGTTCGGTGCAAGCTAGTTATCCAGGCCTTCATGATTCAATATCCAGGGAAGTGCAAAAGCCGCAAGATATACACTTGAGCTCACTGCTCAACCAGGGAAACCAGCAGCAAACACAGCCTACTATGAAAATGGCTCAAGAAAACTCCCAACCAAAAGGAGATTTATTTCTTTTTAATGATTTTGTGGTTAACGTGACAAAGAATCTGAAGTAGCCGGTTGGACTAGAAAAAACCCATTGCACTGCCACTGCAAATTCTGCAGTAAGCACTTATCTGCAAACCACCATGACACCACTTCTAGTTCACTAGCAGGTCCCTGCTCCTCTATCCAATACACTCTGTTCTTTACGCAAAGCCAGACCTAAGACAATGACAACACCTTTAGAAAAGAGCACAGCTCCTCTTGGTCTTCAGAGCTATATTATCATCCAAATATTAGCATATCCCATTTAGATTAACAGGCTTTTGCTTCTACCCTTTGTGCTCCAGGCTAACCATTTTATATATGACTGGTTTTGTAGGATTCAGCAGAGAATCAAAGACAACAGGCATTTGTTTTGAGGCACCTAAACAACAGTTTGACCACTAACCTTGCAGGCATGATCGGTGCACAAGACATATGCAGAAACACTTGAAAGCAGACAGAGCAGTTACAGTTGCTATTAAGGGCTTATGCTGGATATTTAAATTGGGTTGATGCATGGCAAGTTTTTCTCAGAACTGGGGACACAGCTGGTACAACACTATTAGCAGCTTTGTACCTCTAAGGAGAGCAGCTTGAGAAGGCATTTCCTTACGCAGCCTGGCATGCACCCTGCACAGCTGATGATCTGACTCACACTCTTAAAAGCTCCCACAACCATATGGTCTGAATACTTCTTGTCTTTTGAGACAGGTATTATCCATGCTCTTAAGACAGACTACTGAATGGCAAAGACTAAGAGCCCATTCTGTGAAGATGCTGACACCCGATGTGCTTCTGGCTAGCAAACGGATCTATTCTCTGCACTAACCTGGGCTTGGGTGAGGATCAAGACCAATTTTTTTCCACTTAGTAATTAGCCAGCCATTCTGCTACAAGGCAGAAGAGTAGTCTGAGGACAGAGAACTGTTCTGGAGTACATTAGTGGCTGGTGATTTAGGAACGTGTACTCAGTGACTGAGCAAATGGCTGGCTTGCATAGCTAAGCCTACTTTGAAAATTGGGTACAGAAACATGCAGTAAACTCCAGAAAGTTTTCTGTGTGGCAGCTTTAAACCCTTTAGAACACTTTCTAAAGTATTTTAAATTTCCCAAGCAGGAGGTTAGTTTTAATGACTGTGTCTGAGTAAGGCTGGGAAGCTTTAATTGAGGTTCACCATATAAACATAATTTAATACTTTACACAGAACTACAGGAACCTACCTGGGGAGAGTTACTCTTAAGTGTAATTTGCATAAGTTTATTCTTAATCAAATAAGAATCTAAATTATGACACCACAACTTTGTATCCAGAGAGCAGAGACTTTAAACTAAACCTCACAATACCTGTGCAAGATAATCACTAAGCCATTCAGGAGAAAAAGCTGCTGCACAAAAATGACAACAAAGAGGCTATGACTTCTCAAAGGACATACGTTTCAGCCGCAGTCAATCTAGTAACAAAATCCTGATCTCTCACCACATTCTTCAAGGTCAGTAGGGTTGCCTGCTCCAACATAATGTAGAAAGAACAAGAAAAACAGAGCAACTCTAAAACCCCGTTCAAAGAGAAAAAGCTATAAAGACGTTTTTGGTGTTTTGAGGTGTCTATTGTTTGGTTGGTGGTTTGGGGTTTTTTTTAAGTGCTCTGTGCTAGCCCTGGCTGTACACCTGCAGACAAAAGATACCTTACAGCTCAGGTTTGATTTGGGGGTTTTTTTGTGCTGGTGGTTTTTTTTAATATAAAAAATGCTGCTTCCCAAAATAGGTTAATAAATACAACATAATCTAAGCATCTCAATTCCTATGTCAGAAGTAAACATCCCTTCTAAGTAGAAAGTCACTATTTTTCACCTGAAACATGAAAAATGTCCTTTTCCATTCCTCAGATAACTGAATGATTAAAATAATAGGCGAGTCTAAATTAAAGAGATCATAAATTGCACTGATTTCTTTGGATCCTGAAAAAGAAGGGGAAATTTCCCTCTTGGTTCAAGTCAGAGGCTCTCAACAAACCTTGAATTGCGCACTGCAGCCTTCCGTGCCTCTCCAAACTCTGTAAGTTTATGTTTGCTTCTTCAGATCTCACTGGGATTCCCCTCTCCAACAGACAAGAAAAAATGAACTTTTTTGATGCAATAGCAAAGTATTTCATGCTCCAAATAACTGTTTCTGAACTCTATTCACAACTCTTGGATTGGGAATATTAAATAGCAGGGGAGGTGGGGAGCACAAGTTGTATCTGTAGATGGAAGATTAACTGCCTCACCCTCTCCACCACCAGAAAAATTAATAGAAAAGCGGAGAAACATGAAATATGCATTTGTCATTTAGTTTTGTATTTTCTCTGAACAGAGAAGCCTGGACTGTGGCAATCATAGACCCATAATAGTTCAAACACCAATAAACCTTCATTTAAGTAATTGCCGCCCTTTTGACCAAGACAGAACAAAAATAGAAGCTTCTATGGTCTGTAATTTGCTGTGGGTCACAACTCAAGTTGTGAACAAGTCCTTCCACACGTGCTCGTCAGCAGGCTGTGCTACCTGCTAAAGCAAAATTGACATGGAGAATTGAAGCGTTAAAACCTATTTTAATAAGGAAATTATCTCCAGGGATGACAGAAACTGCCCAATATAGGTACTTCCCACTATCAGTTTCTGCTTTAAGTGCCAGCCTCAGAGAGAAAGTGTTCATCTTCAAAATAAAACCTCAGAATATGCTAATCTTGTTCTCCCCTCCCACACTCATGCACAGCACAGACATGCCCTTCCAGCATAGTTAAATTCAGTCCTGTGTAAAGCTGCTGGCATCACAAACAGGTGACTCCACTCCTAATTTAAACCCCATGGAGAGAACAAATTTTGACTAGTGGGCTCTGGATGGGAAAGTTTAGACAATGCCAAGCTCTTTGTCCCATGTATTCCTCTAAATGACTCAACAGGGCCTTCATTAATTTAACTGCAGCTCCCCTGTATGCGGGCAGGAAACATTTCTTCAAAGAGCAATCTCACTCAGCAAGATCCCTCAGATCTCAGCACTTCCCAGAGCTTAAAAACATACTATTTCAGAGATGAGACCATTCACAGGGACCAAATGTCAGGAGCATTTGGAAAACTGGAGCTTCTGCAGAGATGTTTTCAACTTCCTCCAAGTTTCCACCTTAGATGACTTCACCTGGAATCTGCAGAGCTGTTTCACAGAGTGTTACTTCATCCTGTCATTGTCAAACCTAAGTCAGCTCCTTATTACTGCTTTCCAGAGCTCTCTTCTTCCTGCTCCAGAGTATCATCTGCACCACCACGCACCACTTCTTACACAATGGCCATCTTGGCTGAGCCTTTTCACTCCAGAAGTACTTCTCACTACAGGTATCTTGACAGTTTGTGCGCTTTACATAACTGAATTGGTCTTTCAAAGTTTAATCATGTAGTTTTGTTTACTTTATAAAACTAAAACTAAACCTGAAACTTACCAAAAGCGGCCTGCTGTTATGTACATCTCTTACACTCCAGCACAAACTAACTGTCCCACAGATTCTGAAGGTCCTCAGTACAGTCACAAGCAATTGGTTTGAACTTGAATGGCAAAAATCAGACAGCTGAATAGCTTTAAAAAAAAAAAAACAACTTCCTTAACCTGGTTGATGCTTGAATCATAAGTTACTACCACCACATTTAAACACAGAAAGTCTTAAGGCCAAAGAAGAGTAGACCCTTAATCCAACCTAACAGAATCGTCTGCATGATCCAATCTATCCTAGCAACTCTTCCACCACGGAGAGTCTGTTAAACTTACTTTAAAAGGCTTAAGAAACTAATCACATCCACCAGCCAAACTGTTCTTTCAGCAAAAGTAGCATGGTGCATCCCATCCAGCATAAAACTGTTTCCAAGGAGCCAAGTGGGGTCAGGCTGTGTTACAAGAGGACAAATGTTAATGAGATTCCAGGCAAGAGAACACAGGCAATATTTTCTGAAAACACATTAAGTCTCCTGTTGAAAGATGACTAGTATTTTACAATTTGCTCAGTCTCTTGAGGTTACATTGGCCCAGAACACGGAAATTTCAACTACATTGTATTTTGTCCAGTATTTTCCTTTAATTGATCCCTTACTCTTTCCTACAGCCTTTTCACTTAAAGAATTATGGACTTGTCCACATATGGAGCTATTCAGAAATAGTTATTCCTGACAAACCCTGCACAGAACCTTACCTTAAACTATCTCAGACATTTCCAAAGCTGACTGGCAGAATACGTTGCAAGCCAAGAAATCCATCAGGAGACACTTTTAAATAATTTATTTCTCACTTACACTTTAATCCAAATTAGCTTTCCTCTACAGACACTTTGAGCTACAAATATTTGTAAAGCAGCTGAATATCAGCCCTAGGATTGAAAGAAAAAAAGAGATGGCAACTATCAAGCTTCTACTCTTTACTGAAAAGGAACATGACCTCTAAACCCTGAATTAAGTAGATAACACAAAGCAATCTAGGAAGGGCAGCTGATGAAGAGATGACTATACATGCAGTTAACATTTAGCATACAAGAAGATCAGTGTGGGTGGCTGGTTAGGTGTTTGACAGTTCTTAATTTGCTGTTTCAGCCTTTAATTGTATGATGAATTTGTTGGCAGCATTTGTGGATTCATGCCTCCATTCATCTTTATTTACAATCAATTTTCAGCTGCAGCTCTAATTTGAGTTTCCATCCATTCTAAATATGCTCCTTCTCC